>Ga0316232_1002963_pt1 | contig 16413 bp, 14 predicted proteins | sample TBHtaG_FD_206006 | JGI IMG/M metagenome (GOLD analysis project Ga0316232, IMG submission 206006) | Freshwater microbial communities from Trout Bog Lake, Wisconsin, USA - TBH18025_13 | ecosystem: Environmental > Aquatic > Freshwater > Lake > Hypolimnion/Profundal zone | place: USA: Wisconsin... | reverse complement strand
CTGCAACCCGGCTTTCGCCGCGGACGCTTTTCCGGAGATGCTGCTCACGAGGGCCACCCGATGTCCCCGTCTTTGCAGTTCCTGGCCCAACTCGACAAAATGTCCCCGCACAGCCATCTGCCCAATATCCGTGGCGATCAGGAAGCTGCGCGATCTGATGGGTGAAGTCCCTTGCATAAGGCGGTCGAAACGTGATTGATTCTGGGGATGGTCCGCGAAAGCAAACTCGCCTAGGAACCCGCCTGGTTGGACTTGGCGGCTATTCCCGGGAACGAGTCGGAGAGAACGCCAGCCAATTGTCTCGTGTTCCGCCACAGATCCAGCATTATTTCCGCACGGGTTCGAGCATTCCTTGCGAACTGTTCGCGCGCTGCAGGTATTGCGAGCATTGCTTCCATGGCGTTGGCCAATGCCTCTACATCCTTGGGCGGCACCAAGGTTCCGCAGCGGCCATCATCCAAAAGTTCGGGAATGCCCGCCACGCGGGATCCAATCACCGGCGTGCCCAAAGCCATGGCTTCCTTGATGACGGTTGGCACCGCATCGCCGATAGTTATCGAGGGATGCACCAGGATGGTCGCCTTGCGGATCGCTTCTCTGACTTCCGAAAAATCGCACCACCCCCGAAATGTCACCCGGTCAGTCAGCCCGAGCTCGGCGCAAAGCTGGCGTAACGCGGCCGCCTCCGGCCCGTCTCCGACCAACTCAAGCCAAACGTCCACCCCTCGCTTGGAAAGCTCGCCAATGGCCCGCAGCAGATAGTCAAATCCCTTCAGCTTGTCAAACCTGCCGATCCCCACCACCCAGCCGGCAGGTTTTGCTTGCGAGGCGTAAGGGAACTCCGAGAAATCCAACCCCAGGTGATGGAGGTGAATCTTGGATTCAATCCGGGGGAAGATGTCCGCGAACTTTTCGCGAATAAAGGCGCGATTAAACTCGCAAACCACAAAGATATTGGCGGCATAAAGGAGCTTCTGGCGCAGGAACACCTGATTGCGGTAGAGATCCGTCCCCGCGTGCAACATTATCGAGAAGGGGGATCTGCTCCCGGCCAGGCGATGAAACATCCAGGCGCAAGTTGCCGGATAGTTGCCCCAGTACGCCAGGACTTGGTCGTACTGACCTGCGAACCGCAGGCACCACCGCCGCGCCAATAGACACGCATAAAGGCTTTTAGCGACTGCTGTTGGGCCAAACGGCAATGCCGAGAAAAGGACGGCCGCGGTATCGGCGGCGAACTGGGGAAGACGAAACCAAGTTCGAGTTCCCAACGACAGCAAGCATTCCTTTAGGGAGGCGTGATGAACCCGGCTACGGGGAAAGACCTTCTCGTTCAACACTTCGGGCACCCATTTCCAGAGGTTGCCGTCCAGCGGGTACAGCGAAAAAACATCTACTTCAATTCCCGCCTCCTGCAATCCGCGCACGTCGCGGGCAAAAAAGGTGCTAACTTTGCCCGGGAACTGGTTGGTGAACAATGCCAGCTTCAAATCGGCTCTTGGTTTGGGGGTGGAAACCTGTTTATTGTCTGGCATCCGCCGGGCAGGCAAGGTGGTTGCCAGCACTACTGTTCAATATTGGCCGGAGGGCTCTCGGCCGCCTGGTGGGCGGCTGCGAATGGACCCGGCGGACACACGACAGGCCTATTAGAAAAGAGGGCGCGGCCAGCCTCATGCCGCTCACCAGCATGAAGAGCAAACTCCAAACCACAACCCCCGCAATCACCGCGCCGCGATAGCTGAATCGCTCACGCCAGATATTTGCGCCCGCCATGAAAAGCAACAGCAGCAAGGCCAGCAGGCCAAGGCAGCCGTGTTCCGCCAGCAGGCGGGAGAACTCGGTGTGGGCGTTGGTTTCATGGCCGATGAACTGGCTGCGCTCCTCCCGCGCGCGCCCCACGCCAATTCCCAGCAAGGGATGATCCAGAAAGAGCCGGAGGTCGCCCATCACAATTTGATCGCGGCCGGTCGAAGTCGTCTTTTCAAAGCGTTTCGCCAAAGCGCCTCCTGTGAAGTGGTTCAAGGCCGGCCAGACCAGGAAAGCCACCACCACGGTCAACAGACAGACGCCGCCCAATGCGGCGAACAAACGCTTGATGTCGCGGGACACCATGAGGATCACCGCCAGCATGGAAATGCCCGCCAGATAGATTCCCGTTCGAGAAAAAGTCATCGCACTCTGAGCGACAAAGAGCACCATGAGTCCCAGCAGCCAAAGGCGTTTCCTTTTGGTCTGACCAGGCGCGAGGCTATAGAGCAAGGAGACAAAAACGCCCAAGCCCAGAATGGCGGAAACTTGATTGGCCGCCGCTCCGCCACTGGCAAAATTATTTGAACGGTCATCAAAGACCAGGCTGTTATCAGTCAACACCGTAAACGCCGCAATGCTAAAGACTCCGGCGATGGGCAGGAGCAGGCATTGGAAAACCCGCCCCAATTCCGGGATTTTCAATCGGACGCCAGACCAATAGAACATAAGTACCGCCAAGCTGAAAGGGCCGGAGAGGTTGAAGCTGATTTCCTGGCGCACTTCGTGAAAATCTCCGCTGCCCAGCGTCAGGAAGACGGCAGGAATCAGCATGGAAAAATATACGAGCGGCAGCCACTTGGTGCTTTCAATTCCCCGGCGGGCCATGGCCACCAGGGCCACCAGCGCGAGGGCGTACTTTCCAAATTCCCAAGGAACGGATGCCTGCGTCATGCGCCATAGAACTTCGGAACCGACCAGGTAGGCCATTATGGCAACGAGCTTTGCCGGGGCGGTGTTCCGGAGCGCACATGTGAGGGCGACCAGAAAGGTCAACGCCGCATGCAGGGAAGCGAGCCAGGGCAGCCGTTTCATCACACCAGCCAGAACCACATGCAGCAAGAGCAAGCCCCAGAACCATCCCCACGGCAATTCGGCACGCGTTGGTGAGGCGGCCATTTTTTTTGCGCCATGAAGCCGTGGTGCCCGGTGGAGGCCGGAAACCGGGCGGTTTGCTCCCGGGGGCATATCGGCAAACCCCGGTGCGCGCAAGTCGGCGCCAGGTCCAAGGTTTTTCCGACCTAGCGGCCGCAGTTGGAAGGCAAACTTCATGTTCGGAAGACGCCCGACCCAGTCACCACGCCATAAATGCGCAGCAAGCGGTCCGTCAGTTCGGTTGCGCTGTAAGTCGTGCTGACGCGCTGGTTCAAGTCCCGCCCCAGAGTGTGGCGGAGTTGTGTGGATTCGAGCAGCTTGAGCAAGCCGGCGGCCAGTTCGGTCGGCTGTCCAGGAAACACCATCAAGCCGGCGCGTCCGCCCGCCAAAACCTCGGGCACTTGTCCCACGGCCGTGGCGATTACCGGCAGCCTGGCCACGCCGTATTCCAAAAGGGCCAGGGGCATGCCCTCCGAGGCGGAGGACAAGACGCCGATGTCACACCCGCGCAGAATGCCTCCGACATCGTTCCGGCTGCCCAGGAAAAACACATTTTCCTGCAGGCCGTGCTGGCACACGCGTTCTTTCACCTTGGCTGCCTGTATCTCATTGGCGTGGTCGCCCACCAGCAGCAAGCTGGCCAGCGAATCCCGTTGATGCACATGTGCCATGGCTTCGATGAGGGTCAGATGGTCTTTTTCTGGACGCAAATTGGCCACGCAGACAATCCGCCTGCCCGGGGTGCCGGGCAATTCTGGCACTGCGGGTTTTGACGACGGCTCCAGCACAAAATTCGGCAGGAACCACACCCGATCCGCCGGCATCTTGAGCGATTCACGCGCCCATTTTGCCAAGGGTTCATTGACGGCAATAATTCCGGCGGCGCGGCTTGTCCCCAGCCGGTACAAACCTACCGGTCGCTGCTCCGTGAGATAGCGTCCAAAATGATCATGCCACAACAAGCGAGGGGACCGTGCAAAGCAAGTGGCTAGCGCGCTGAAGAAAAGTGCGGTGCCATGGGCGTGAATAATGTCAATGTGCTCCCGTCTTACAAGCTCGACAAAACGCTTCAAAGCCTTCAGATCAATAATCCCCTTGCGCCGCAAATCGAGGTGCTGCACACCTCGGGCCAGTTTGGCCGCAAGCGGACCGCTGGCGCGAGTGGAACAGAGATAACTCCGCACCCCGCGTTCGGAGAGCAGGTTGGCATAATTCGCCGCGACGGATTCCAGCCCGGCTAGCTTCAGCGTATCTACCACCTGTAGTACCGAGATCATTCCGTGCTATGAAGCAATGGCTTTCCATCTTTCTCGCAATAATTCATTCAGGGCGTGCCGAAGCCCTTCCAAGGTAAATTTGCGCGACCAGGCTGCCGCGGTTTCGGAAATCTTCGCGGCTTCCCCCGGGTTGGCGATTACGCCGCCGAGCTTCTCGGCCAAGGCATCAGCATCGCGGGGCTCAACCAGCAAACCTCTGCGGTTGGCCAGCATTTGGGGCACAAACCCGCGGTTGGAACCAATGCACACCAACCCAAACGCCATCGCCTCGGCGATGGCTTTGGGCCAGCCTTCGCTTTGGGAGGCCAGCACCAACACATGCGCCCGTTCATAGAAATCGAGAACCCGCGCATGCGGGACCGCCCCTTGGAAGGTTACCTGATTGGCCAAGCCCAACGCCGTGGTCAGGGACTCCAACTCGTCACGCACGGGGCCATCCCCCACGATGGTCAACTTGACACACGCATCGTTTTTCTTTAGCCGTGCGATTGCCTTGATGATTACATCCACATTCTTGTCGGGCGAAAGCCGGCCGACGAACAACACCTCCAAGGGCCGTTGAAACCAATCCCGCGGCGCCACGGCCCGCGCTTTGGCCATCTGGGCCTCGTTAACTACGGACGTGAAAAAAGGGACGATGTGGGAAGGTTGGTTTGGCCACTCGCCATAAACCAGAACGGGGCCCCGCCACCAACCCGACCGCAAGAGGTGTTTCTGCCAGCGATATGTTAGAGGTTCCCCCGGAAAATCTTTCCATTGATTGGCATATTTGGCCACCAGGGGCTTGCGAAAACACGGCGCAAGCAAGCAGCCCAGCAAACCAAGATTCCCTGGGCACCGCACTTGGATCGCATCCGCACGATTCAGGGCGCAGGCCAGGCGCCAGAAGTGGGCAGGCAAAACGATGATTTGCAGGACTTTGGCCATCAGGGATTCACCCCCGGTCTCCAATTGTGGAGTAATGGAAATGTTCGGCCGGGTGAACGGAATGGCATCGCCAGGCGGATGCGCCCGCCGCAAAGGCGCGGCAATCACCACCTCGGGGAACAAGTCCGCCCAGATGTCAATTTCACACGCGTAAGGTCCGTAGGCAAATAGCCGGCCTTCAAATTCAAAATGCGGCACGGCCGAGACGATCACCAACCTGCGCAGCTTATTCATGCTTTCTGGCTCCCATACAGCGGTCGTAGAAATCCTCGTTCTTCACCACCAGCTTGTTTATGGAAAACTCCATCACCGCCCGCTCCCGCGCAGCCGCGCCCAATTGCTGCGCCAAGTGGCGATTGGTCAGCAGCCGAATGATTGATTCCGCAATGGAATGCGGATCGTGGGGGTCACACAAGAGCCCGGATTTGCCATGCTCAATTAATTCGGGGCCGGGACCAGTTCTGCTGGTTACCACCGGCTTGCCCATGGCCATGCCCTCGACAATGACCATGCCCTGTGCCTCCATGTGGGAGGGATAAGCCAAAATTTCCGCCGCCGCCAATTCTTGCGGCAGTTGCTCATGCGCCACATGGTCTTTGAAGGTGATCCGCGCCCGAACTTCAGGCGCGATGGCTGCTTCCAACTGCTGCTTATACGAGCCGCCGGTGGCTGGGTCGGTATAATCCCGCCCATAGGCAACCAAGTGAGCCGATGGAAAGACGGCCAGGATTTCCGGCATGGCCTGCGCGAGTTGCCGGATTCCTTTCTTTTCGCATAAAGTCCCGACAAACACGATGCGCCCGGGAATGACCGGCACTGCCGGCAGCGGGCGGAATCCGGCGGTATCCACCGGATTGGGCAGGATTTCAATGGGCACGGCCCCCAAGTGCAGCAGTTGCCGCGTTTGTTCGGCAACGAAGCGGCTTACGCCGCAGAAATACTCCGCGCGCGAGAATGACCGCTTTTCGAGCCAACTTCGCCAAGCGCGCGGCTGTTGGCCAAGGCAGGTGTGAAAGAAATGGTGGCCGCCGTGCATCCGGATGAGCTTGGACGCGCCGGTATGCAGCGGGAGCATTGCGAAGGCATTCTCAGGCCCATCCAGCACGCCAATGGGAGCTTGCGCCTGAATCGCCTTGAGTCCTCGTCGCAACCGCAGGCCATTCAGCCAGAAACCGGTCCACCGCAGGCGGGTGGCGCACTCGCGGCGAACGCAAACTCCACGATCATCTTCCATCGATGGTTGCGCCCGTCTATAGGTTCCCAACACCGTAACTTGGTGCCCGCGTTCAACCAGCTTGCGGCCCAAAGTCTGCGTGAATGCGCCTATCCCTCCGTGAGTGTCTGGAGGATATTCATTGCACAGGAAGCAGACGTGCAGTGCTGCTGGTCGCGGGTTCATGTGCTGGTTTGCGCCAATTGTGCCAGGGCTTCGACCATCCGGTTGCTCGCCTCGCCCACCGGTACCCCCACCTCCAATTCCACAAAGCGCCGCCGGGCCTCCCGGTCCAGTGCCGGATTGTGCAAATAGGCGTTGATATGACTGACCAATTCCTGACGTGATCTGGCAATGCGCGCGGCGCCCAGTTCCACCACCGGGACATAATGCTCGAAACGCAGGTGGAATTCGTCGAGCGGTACTCCAAAGGGCGGCGGCTGAGTGACATCGAAGGCGATGTTTACCACCGGCTTGTCCCGGAGCGCGAAGTCCAGCGTCATGGTCGAGCTGACGTTCAGGTTTAGGTCGCAATGCAGCGTTAGGTTTGCCAGTGCTTTCACGTCTGCCGGCAGCGGCACAATCCCGGTCCACGAACCTCTACGGCTGCGGACCCAATCCGGAGCCTTATAGATCAATTCCGGGAATTTCTTGCGCACTTCCTCGAAACGCTTCCCGGAGTCCACTGGCGCCGGCCGTAGAACCACTTGGGGGCGGCCTTTGATGTTCCCGGCACGGATTTCCTGCATCACCATGTCCACGTGGAACTGATCGTCCGGCGCGGTGATGATGTCCGAACCGGAAAAGCAAATGAGTGGCCGGGTGGGATCGGCCCCCAGCCAGTGGAAGAATTCTTCCCGCGTCATCCGCATCCGGGGATCCTCATAAGGATCAAATTGAGGTGTGCCGACAATGTGAACCCGCTCTGGCGGAACCTCTGGATAAAATTGCCCCATCTCCTGCTTCATCAGCGGACTCCAGACCAGATAGTGATCGTAGGGGGCCACGATGCGCGACTTGCTGCTTAGATTATCCCAACTGAAGATGAAAACGGCGGTGGGAATGCCCAGGGAACGAGCCGCCAGGACCGCCGGCACCGCCTCGATTGGCCGTTGGTGGGAGCAAAATAAAATACTCGGGCGGATCTCGCTGAAGCAGGTGCGGTATTGCAATACCGCCTCCGCTTTGCCGGCCAAACGATATTGCCATCGCTGCAAGAATGCAATGCCGGGAGCCGTCGCCAAAAGCCGCCCGGTGACCTTGGCCAGCTTTCGTCCTGCGCGCATCTTGATCCCTCCTTGGATGGGCAGGTTACGCACGTGGCGCATCCCCCGGGTGTTGAAGTGATAGAAATGGGCGTAACTGGCACTGTAGCGCAAAAGGCCAGTCAGTGGATCTTCCCGATAGGGCAAAAAGGGCCGCATGTCCACGCTTGCATTCAACGACTCAGTGTACAACGGCAGCATCTCGCCGGGAATCGGGTGAAACACCGTCGGTTTCCCGTGCTGGGTGAGCAACTTTAAGAAGGGACCCAGCAGAAAATTGCGGATCCCGACACCGTCGGGCAGAAGAACTACGGGATTCAAGGCGGTTTCTTTCTGATTTACGCCTGGTGCCTGCCAGCCACGTTGCGGCTCTCGCCAGGCATCAGCTTCCATGCACAATTGACGGGTGAAGGCGTTGCACGCCCATTGATAATATCGCAAGATAATAGGGTAGTGCAAATAAGCATGGACGCGCTTGTGCAGATCAGAGGCACCAGATGAACAAGTGCCGCGATGGCCGCAATCAAAGACCAAAAATCTGCGGGATGAATGGGATTCGCTTTCATGCTCAAGCATCCTTGCCAACGGGACGCCGATAGTCGCCCTGACTAAAATATTTCTCCAGCCAAATATACGCACAGATAAAGAAATAGCGGCTGCCCATTTCTTTCAACTTGAGTTTGGGCGCTCCGGTGCGGCGGTTGCGCCAAGTGATCGGCACAACCGTCCATGAATACCCTCGTACGATGGCCTTTAAAGGCAATTCAACGGTCAGATTGAAGTGCGGTGAAAGGAATGGACGACAGCCTTGCAAGGTGGTCTTGCGATAGGCTTTGAACGCGTTGGTGGTGTCGTTGTATGGCACTTTGAACAGGATGCGGATGAAGAGATTGGCTAACCGATTCACCAACAGCTTGAGCCAAGGATAGTCGATGACCCCGCCACCTTTCATAAATCGGCTGCCAAATACGCAGTCCCAACCTTCATTTAGTAGCTCATAATAGCGGACCACGTCCCGGCAATCGTCCGACTCATCTGCCATCATGATGACTATCGCTTCGCCCGAGGCAGATTCAATGCCTTTGACGATCGCTCGGCCAAAGCCATTCAACCCTTCATTATTTTTGACGGGTCTTAAGGATGGGTTGTGGGCCTGCAACTCCTGTAGGATGTTCCACGTACTGTCAGTACTGCCATCGTCAACCACTACGATTTCGTGCGGCACTTGGTTCAAGCAGAGTTCCAAATGCAAATGTTCAACCGTGGATGCAATGCACCCCTGCTCATTGCGCGCGGGAATCACAATGGATAGCAAGTTCAAGCGGGTTCGCGCCTTTTGGGGTATTGCTGGTGGATTCACAGACTTGTTTTTTTGATTGTGGCCGCCGCGCTATCAAATGCGCAACGCATGCCCAAGCTACTCGCGGTCTCCCAGGTGTGAACCTCCCAAACCACATTGCATCAAAAGAAGCAGATTGATTGGGTGTCCGCATTCATCGAACTAAAGTGATGCGGAGCTCAAGCTTGCGAGCCGACAACTTCTTTGACGCCGAAATAAAACACCTGCGGTTTGTTTGCGCCACATCCCGCCGCGACGGCATTTTCCATTAATGTCAGCCCGGCGCGCGCAAACATCGAGGACCAGGTTTCCCATTTCAAATTCCATTGCATTTGCCGGTAAGTTGCGCCCGGAACTTCGGTGTCTTCATACCACCCTTCGTCAGCCCGGTCAGTGCGGTGAATCCCCAGCGTAGGCAACATTGCAAAGACGTGCCCCCCAGGCGCCAGAATCCTGCTGGCTTCCGCAATCGCGGCCGCTGGCTTTTCAAAATGCTCCCATGAACCGTAGCAGGTGACGGCTTCGAAGCTGTCGTTCGCGAAAGGCAATATTGTGGCATCCCCGCATTGGAATTGAATTTGCCGATGTTGTTCCCGCGCCTGCTGGATGGCGACTTCCGAAAAATCAATTCCGTGCAAATTCCACGCCGAGGAGACATCCATCAGAATCCGCATGAGGAATGAGCCCGTCCCGCAGCCAATGTCGAGCAACCGCAGCGGCTTTTGATTTGGGCAAAATCGGCGCAGGGCCTGGATGATCACGGCCTTGCCGGGTGCGTTCTCCCAGTGGGCGCCCCCGCTCTGGTAGCGATCATCGTAAAGTTCGGCGAGATTTCGCGTTGTTTGCTCAGTTGGTTCGCTCATCTTGATCCTCTCTTGCCGGGCGCAGGGTTTTCAAATTTCCGCTTTGGGCCGGAGCAAGTTGGCGCCGGGGGCGGTCAAATTTTGCGAATCCACCCTTCGGAGCTTTTTGATGATGGGCAACTCGGAATCTAATACACATTTTATGCCATCCCCCATCGCCCTTTCCACCGTGTGGATGTCGCGCACCAACCGCGCGATGCCGTTGGGTTCGACCGAAGCTGCTTGATCGGATCCCCACATCGCGCGGTCCAAGGTAATGTGCCTTTCAATGATGCAGGCTCCGAGGACGGCCGCCGCCAGGGATGTTTGCAGACCAACTTCATGTCCCGAGTATCCGACGGGAACGCCGTAACGTTCCCTGAGATGCCGGATGCATGACAAGTTCAGTTCCTCGGTTTTGGAGGGATAAGTGCTGGTGGTGTGCATGAGGATCAAATCCTCCTTTCCCAGAACCTCGACCGCGTGGTCTATTTGCTCCAGCGTGCTCATGCCGGTGGAGAGGATAATGGGCTTTTGGTAACGGCGATGATGTCGCAGCAGCTCGTCATCGGTGAGCGACGCGGATGCGATCTTGAAGCAGGGCGGATTGAATTTGGCGATGAAGTCAACCGCGGTCTCGTCCCAGCAGGAGGCGAACCAGGCGATCTTCAGCGTTCGGCAGAAATCGTCAATGGCGGCAAAATCCTGCGGTTTGAACTCCAGCCCCCGTTTCAGGTCGCCGTTGGTGGGGCCAAAGGGATTCTCCCGTGGTTTGGCCAATTCTTCCGCCGTATAAACGACTTCAACCGTCCGCTTTTGAAATTTTACCGCATCGCAGCCGGCCAGGTGCGCGGCCGAGATGAGCTTTCGCGCGAGGTCGAGATCCCCGTTATGATTGATCCCAATTTCTGCGATGACGAAGCAAGGTTCCCCGTCGCCCACCAGATGATTACCGATGTTGATTTTATTTGTCATGTGCTTATCGCTTTGTTTTGTTCACTGTCGGTTGTGCCAAGATTTTTGAGTTTTCCCCGCAATTGGTGCGGATGGCCCGCATGCGTTGCCACCAAAGTCCGATGCCGAGTGCAGCATTCATCACGAGTAGCGGGTCAGTGGGTGAACGGTATCGTGGGTTGCCAGAGTCGGTCAGTGCCGACACTACAATCGTGTACGCCACAATCGCCAGGGAAAGCAAATAAGCAAGCCGCCAAAGGTATGCGGTTTCGCATCTTTCAGCGGCAGCGCCGATGCCGCGCAACGATTGGGTCCACAATTCGACTCCAAAGACGAGAATCAATTGCACAAGGAATACGCCAATAACCACGAAATGCAATCCTGACCACGCGGCCTGCGCCATCGCGGATTGGCCGCCAACCGCGCGGGTGACATAGGGGAATAGCAGACTCACCGCGGCTTTGGCCACGGACAGGAGATAACTGAGTGGATTTCTGGCTATGAGCTCGGCATTGGCTCTTGCCAGCTTCTTTGCCAGGGCAAGGTCATTTTGGTTGAGATCCGTTTTTAACTCTTCCCAATGGTCCCACGGATACTGTTCTGCCGTGTGAGATTTCCCGTGCAGCAATGAGGCGTCGCGCTGGCGTATCAGGGACGAGCGCAGCGGTTCGTAGGATTCCGGCAGAGCATCAACAAAGAGGGCGGTTTTGTCGCACAAATTGACCCCCAGCGCGTACGTCAGTCCAAAGAAACCGAAGCGCTTCTGGTTGTAGCCGCTATAAGCTCCCAGCATCGCCAACACCAGCAGCAACGTTATTCCCAGCATTGCCAAGTTTGATTTCACCTGCCGTTTGCCAGCTCCAGATAGAAGCGAAGCCAGACATACAGAAAGCGCGAATGCCACCCAAAGAAACTGATAGGTGGGGCGGACCAACGCCGCCGCCGCGATCGCGACCCCGGCGATGCCTGACGAAAACCAATGGTTCTGCTTTAGCGCCCAGAACAGGAGCCAAGCCGCCGACATCAGCGCGAACTCGGTCAAATTCTCCGTCATTACCAGCGCGGCGGATTGGACGTAGGGCGGAAGCAAAAGCAGAACCGCCGAAATTAGCACGATCATGGTTGGCAAGTTGAAGTGTCTAAGGATTGACATTAGCATGCAAACCACAAGGAAATGAGTCAGAAGGCCGGCGACAAATAGAGATTTCGTTGGCGTATAGGCTGAACCTAACCACAACAGCCACAATGGATACCCTGGGGTCCGAATGGTTGATTGATGAGGCAGTCCGCCAGACAAATCACGGGCCATGGCCATGTAGCCTTTTGAGTCCCCTGCTAGGATTGGGGCTTGGGGCCACATTGCGAGATAGGTCAAAAGGTAGAGTGCAAAGACAGCACACATCACAAAAACGAGGCGGCGTCCAGACAAAAAGTCTTGTTGTTCTTGGTTCTCGGAAGGCAGAAGAAACAAATTAGTTGTGTGGGGCATAACGAAAGCGGCAAAGGTGACAGAGCGTGGATTCAGTTATTAGATGCTAGCTGCGAGCATCCGTGCCAACGCGCCGTAAATCGAAATGGTGAGCCAGACAGTTATCGTATGCGTTCAATGGAGATCATTCTATTGAATTCTGTGAGCCAGCAGGCGGTCACAGATTTCCCGAACGGCGCCGCGGCCGCCGGGCTGGATGGTTTTCCATTTGGCAGCGGTCAGCACTGCCGGCACGGCGTCGCCGACGGCAAGCGGCAGTCCCACCCAGCGCAGGCACTCCAAATCATTCACATCGTTCCCCACGTAGGCGATGTCCTCCGGCTTGAGGTTTTTTGATTCAGCCCTGGCTTGCAAGGCGGCCAGCTTGTGATCGCAGCTCTGGATGCATTCAATGCTCAACTTCCGGCAGCGGGCGGCGACCACGGGATTTTTTTCCTTGGAAATCACGGCGACCTCGATTCCAGCGGCCTTCACCATTTCGATTCCCAGTCCGTCACCGCGGCTGCAGCACACGGCTTCCTTGCCATCTTCCATCACTACCACGCGGTTGTCGGTCAGCACACCGTCAAAATCCAGCACCAGCAATTTGATGCGCGACCACTGACTTCCGACCACTGACTTCTGACCTTTGCTTTCAGTCCGATCCGTGCCGTGGTCCGTGGTCCGTGGCGCGTAGTCTGTAGTTCCTTGTTGGCGGAACGCCAGCAGCGCTTCCATCCATTCGATATCGCCTGGCTCATCCATCTGGAATGAATCCAGCCGGCTCATTGGGTGCATGGCAATTTTGCCACCCAGGCGCGAATTAAACTGCCGCAATACCCACGGCTTGAAGACATAAAGGGAGCCATTTTCTTCCCAGATTTCCTCCGGCAATTCCTGACGCAGCGGACGGTTGGTCGGATCATAATTGACGGGCGCGACAGAGCCGCCAGCAAGGCGCCAGGTGAACCCCTCGACGCGACAGGCGGAAAATAGGGAATCTGCATTCGCGCGCCGAAGGCTCTCGATGGCCCGCTGGATTTCCCCGGGCGGCCGAACAGGCGAAGTCGCCTGCAAGAACACCACGAGCTCGGGATCATAGGCTTCCTGCCGTTTCAGGTAATCCAGCGCGTGGAGCAGGGCGGATTCCGAGGAGGCCCGGTCGCCGCTGATTTCAGCGGGACGCAGGATTACTTCCGCGCCCCATTCGCGCGCCGTGGCGGTAATTTCCTGATCGTCGGTCGAAACCACGACGCGAGTGACGGCGGGGGACTGTTTGGCCTGAAGGATGGAATGCGCCAGCAGCGGTTTTTCCGCCACGGGCAACACGTTCTTGCGCGGAATGCCTTTTGAGCCTCCGCGCGCAGGGATGATTGCTAGTACTGCCATGATTATAAACCGCCAACGGTTGCCGACGGGTCATTTCTGCCGAGTCGTGTAGCGGCGCCACGTCTTCTTCAACCGGTGCTGTGCTTTTTGCCCCAGCGCTTTCACCAAGTCCGCGGCTTTGTAGGTTTTGAATTCCTCCACCGTCTCGCGTAAAATGCGTTCCGAAATCGGAATGAGTCTCCATTCGCCTTGGAACTTGGCCGTGAAGGCGGCGAGCGCGGAAAATGATGGGAGTTGCTTCGCGGCAATATAACAGACCAGGTTTTGCCGGTAATACCAGGCCACGCGCTCGTTGTAGGCTATTTGGGGGCGCATCGCATCCACTTGTACATATCCCTGCTCCAAGAAAAGCTTGTCCCAGTACCACGGCCATCTGGCATTGATATGCCCGGTGCCAATCTGCCCCGGTATGGCTGCGGAAAACAGCACCACCGGAGCGGATCGGGTTAAACACTCCACCAGCGCTGATGACATTTTTGGCGGCAGGTGTTCGGCCACTTCCAAGCAGATTGCCAGATCAAACCCGGTTGCGCGTGGCATGGTTTGCGACAGGTCAACCGCTTCAAAGTGCGAGGTCGGCACCAGCAGTTGGTCCCTGGGCACCCATTCGCCGTCGTAACCTTTGTAATTCTGCACTCCGCACTCGGCAAACGCCTGGAGCCATTCACCAATGGCACAGCCGACATCAACCACCGACCGCGGATGGAACATGCTGATCAGCATGGGGGCGATGACCGGCGCGGATTCGTGCTTCATTTGGCGCAGGCTGCGGAAGAACTCCGGATTATATAATTCGTCGTGCGGTTCAGGGTTCATGCGTTTTACCGTCATTTTTCGCCTCCCGTCCCGCCGGCCGACAGGTGGGGGAAGGAGGTTTTCAACTGCCCGATTGCGGATTCCCGATGCTGGGTCAAATCTGTGTGGAATAACTCTTCCGCGGCTTCCAATTCTTTCACCGTCTTGAGCCACCATTTGGCTTGCAAAAGCGTTCGGACCAATTCCTCATCGAATCGCATTCGGATCACGCGGGCCGGATTTCCCACCGCGATTCCATAAGCTGGAATATCCTTCGTCACCACGGCGCCCGCGCCGACCACGGCGCCGGTCCCGATTTCGACTCCTTTCAGGATGATGGCCCCATGCCCGAGCCAGACATCATGCCCAATTCGCACTTCGGCAATCTGCTCGTGCCGCTTCAGCCGGCCTTGGAATAGATTCTGATTGAAGTAAGTGGTCACCAGGCGGGTAGGGTGATCCCGGCCATAGATGCCAACCGCCGGGCCAATCTGGCAATAATTGCCGATGCTCACCGGACCCTGGAGGCAGCAGTTGGAACCGATGGTGCTGGCGTAGCCTACGTTCACTTCGCCCGCGAAAAATGTGCCATGCCCGACGGCGTTGTTTCCCGCGAAGGAAACTTGGCCGAGGTTCTTCACGTCCCGGCCCACCACCACTTTTCCCGATTGTTTCCGCTCGAACTGGAGCCGGCTGTCCACCAGCCGTGAAACCAGCCAACGCAGAAACCAGATGAACTTGCTGGCGGTTTTACGAAGCATTAGCTTGAGGCTTGGCTGGCTCCTGGTTTTGCCGCGCTCGTTTCTGGAATTGGGCGCGCACGTATTTGCCCAGACGGTGAGCGACCCGTGCTCGCACGGGATAAGGCAGCCGCGCGGTCCAATGCCGGCGCAATGGAGGCAGCTCCGGAGTCGGTGAAGGCGCCAGGGTTGGAGTCGAGCGGAGCGCGTTCAGGTCTTGAAACATCCAGGGCTCCAAATGATTTCCCAGATGTTGGACATAGGCGCGCAGGGTGCCCAGTCTCCAGTAACCGAGCCGGTCCGGGGGCAGGTCAAGCCAGTTGGTTTCAGACCCGCCACCGAGGGCTTGGAGCGCGGGTTCCTGAGGCGTTTCTTTCAAGACTGGTCGTCTTAGGCTGCATGCAAAGTGCGCGCCTCCAACGGCCGCGGTAATACCTCCCCGGACGCACACCATCTGGCCCAACTCTGCCACGTCTGAGAACATTGCCGGCCGGCCAATGCTCTTCGCGAAGATCTCCAGATCTGCGTCGGCCGCAACTTTCTGGAAGGCAAGTTCCCTCCGGCATATCGTCCCCAGCAGGGCGGCTGAGGTGAACTCGAGCTCCCCGCCGGGATGCGGGAACGGACAAACAAAACCGCATTCCGGGAAGGCCCGGAATACCGACTCGATGGCCGTATCCCAGCCCGGACGAAAGAAAACATCGCAATCGGAAAAAGTGGCGACCTCCTCGAAGGAGCCTCTGGCAACCCCCATGATCGCATCCAACTTTCCCCGGTTTTCGGCATTGATCACCAACTGATCCAGCCAGGCGCGCTGGTGCTCGGCGGCCAAAAACTGTAGCACCGGCTCGCAGCATCCGTTCGCGACAACCGTCACGGCGGTGGCGGGCCTTTTCGTCAGGCGCACGGACTCCAGACAAATTTTCAAAATGTCGAGCGCCTGGGTGAAATAGCCCTCTTGGTTGGGAATATACACCGGCAGGATCAGTCGGTGGAGGCCGTAGCTCTGAAGCTCTGGGGCTGCTTTCTTTGGATTCGAGCCTATGCGCATAAAGTGTGCTGCTGGATTCGCCAGCAACCAGGAACACTGATCTTATTCGCCCTCATTTCCAACGGCCGGGGCGGGTGCGAGATTGCGGCGCCCGACTGACTCTGTGGGAGCCCCGTTGCCAAAGGTCAACGGTTCAAGGTCTTTCCTGCGATCGGCGATCACGTCCCGGATGATTTCAGCCAGCGACAACTTGGGTGCCCAGCCGATCAGGGACCGGATTTTTTGCGTGCAGGGAACCCGTCGCTTCATATC
>Ga0316232_1002961_pt1 | contig 16427 bp, 12 predicted proteins | sample TBHtaG_FD_206006 | JGI IMG/M metagenome (GOLD analysis project Ga0316232, IMG submission 206006) | Freshwater microbial communities from Trout Bog Lake, Wisconsin, USA - TBH18025_13 | ecosystem: Environmental > Aquatic > Freshwater > Lake > Hypolimnion/Profundal zone | place: USA: Wisconsin... | reverse complement strand
CGTTCCAAGTGAAGCGGTACGGCGTTTCATTCCAGCCGGTATGCGGCAACGGCGGGAACGGTGGGGACGCTGGCGCGTTCGTGCCGGACGCCTCCGCAATCCCTCCGGCGATCCACACGCTGCGACCCGACCGCAATGCCGCGCCTACGCCCGCCAGGACGGGGACCATGGCATTGGTGTTTTGCATTTGGGCCAGCAATAAATCGTACCGCTCGCCCGCGTGATCGGCGATCGGGGGTACGGAGGTCCACGGGCAGGGATTGGTGAAATAGTGCCCGAATGTTATGCCGTACTGCCACGGCGCCACCACCACCAAGTCCTGCCTGCCCGCCAGCGCGTTCGCCTTTTTGGCCAGTTGATCCACGTTGGTGAAGCGATAGTCCAGCACCCGCACCGCGAATAGTGCCGACAGCAGGGCGGCGGCCAGCACGCCGCCCCACAGCGGGGCACGAAATCTCCCGGTCAATCGCGGTAGCGATGCCTCCAACGTCACCGCCACCAGCGCCACCAACGGTAAGAAATACCACGGCTGCACCGGAAAATTGGCCACCCACAGAAATGCCACGTAAGCCGCCACGCCGCTGATGAGCGTGACCGCAGCAAACAACGAACGGTCATTCCAGCGTTTGGAGAATAGTCCCGCCGTTCCCAGCAGCACCACCAAACCCGCCAGCCCGCACCAAAGCCAGAAGAACTGGGGAAGTGGAAAAGCCAGTACGGTGTTCAAGCCGTTAAACGCGATGACCCGGTCAAAATCCAGCCGCAGCGGTGAGGCCGCCATGGGCATGCCGGCAATGATCCCCCAATAAGGGAGCAGCGATACGGCTGCTGTCAATCCGCCGAGAAAAATACCGCCGGCCAGCTTGATTTCTTTGCGGTGCAGGCAAACCACGCAGGCGCCCGCGCAAATCGCCGCGACCAAGGCAGTGTTCTGATACAGTGTTTGCACGCTCAAGGTTGCCGCCAAGGCAAACAGCCACCATGTCTTGCGGCCCGGACGCTCCAAGAACAGCCAGGCCGCCCCGGCGCACAAAGCAATCATCCCGCTCCCCAGCCCATAGGCGCGCAGCCACGCGCCATAGTAGATCATCCACGCGTTCAAGCCCGCCAGCACCAGCGACCACAACGGTGGTTCGCGGCGCAGCCAGCTGGCCGCCAGCCAGAAGGCGGCCGTCAGGCACAGCGATATCAGCACGCCAAAACTGCGCAGGGCCAAATCCGTTCCGGCCAGGCCGAGCCCGCTCCAAGCCCGCAGCAGCAATGGGAAACATACTGGAAATGCATCATGGGTCATTTGCGACCACGCTCCCCGCGCCAAATTCAGGGAATTCACTTCATCCCGAAACAATCCGCCCGCGTGGTTCAAAAAGTACAAATGAATCAAGATAATGGCCGCCGTCAGCATTATGGCCAACACCCACTCCGCCGACCAGCCTGACTGTCTGGCCACCGGCGGCGCCGCTTCGATTTGTTCCGTCATTCTTTGTATTCAACAATTTTACCGCTGCCAACACAAAGCAAATACCGCATTCCGATGGTCATGTCCTGCCGGGTGGAGAGTTTTTCCGTTGTCAAATTCGCTGAATCCAGCTATTCACCTCGCGCATGAATCACGCATTTTTCCTGCCTCGCCTTGGCTCGGCACTGCGCCGATGGCTGGAGCTAATCCCCAGGCCAAAGCCGACTGCCAAGCGGCGCGTCGGGAGGCGGTCAAGCCAACTCCTAAGCGCCGTCCTCTGTCAGTTGGCCGCCCTGTCTTTGGCCGCAGCTCCCGTCCAATGCTGGCTTACCAACCCGGACCGTTCCGCGCTCTTTCAGCGGCAAAGCCCGGACCTGTTTTTTCAGAGCCACGCCCCGGCTGCGCCCACCATCACCGTGGATGAAGCGCGGACGTTTCAATCCATGGAAGGATTCGGTTTCACTTTGACCGGTGGCAGCGCTCAACTTCTGATGCGCATGTCCCCCACGGTGCGTGCCGCCGTGCTCCAGGAGCTGTTTGCGAGTAACGGGACCAATATCGGCGTGAGTTATCTCCGCGTCAGTATTGGCTCCTCGGATCTGAATGATCACACCTTTTCCTATGACGATCTGCCGGCCGGGCAGACGGACCCAAACCTGGCCCGCTTTAGTCTGGCCCCCGACCAGACGGATCTAATCCCGGTATTGCAGCAAATCGTGGCGCTCAACCCCGCGATGAAGATCCTTGGCTCGCCGTGGTCCGCCCCCACGTGGATGAAAGACAACCACCAGACCCGGGGCGGTCGTCTTCTGCCGGAATACTATGAGGCTTATGCCCGGTATTTCGTGAAGTACCTCCAAGGCATGCAAGCCGAAGGCATCACCATTGGCGCAATCACGCCGCAAAACGAACCGCTTCACCCGGGCAACAATCCCAGTATGCTCATGTTTGCGACCAACGAGGCTCGATTCATCAAGCACGATCTGGGACCGGCCCTCCAACAAGCAGGGCTCCGCACCAGGATCATCTGTTACGATCATAATGCCGACCGTCCGGATTATCCCCTGACCATCTTAAACGATCCCGAGGCCAGACCTTATGTGGATGGCTCGGCGTTCCATTTATATGCGGGCCAAATTGAGGCGCTCGACCAGGTGCATGACGCCTATCCCGAAAAAAATCTCTACTTCACGGAACAATGGATCGGCGCGCCGGGCAATTTGGGGGGCGACCTGGGCTGGCACGTGGATCACTTGATCGTGGGCGCCAGCCGCCATTGGTGCCGGACGGTTTTGGAATGGAATCTGGCCAACGATCCGAACCAGCAGCCCCATACCGCAGGCGGCTGTGACCGTTGCCTGGGCGCCCTCAGCATCGCGGGCGACCAGGTTGTTCGCAACCCCGCCTATTATGTCATCGCGCACGCTTCAAAGTTTGTCCGGCCCGGTTCCCTGCGCATCGCCTCCAATCCTGTGGACGGACTGGCCAACGTGGCTTTCAAGAATCCTGCCGGCCAAACGGTGCTCATCGTCCTGAATCGGAAAAATACTCCCGCTGCTTTCAACGTTCGCGCTCACGACCAAGTTTTGGCCGCCACCCTCCCGCCCGTCGCCGTCGCAACCTATGTCTGGTGACCGACAACCGGAGCGCCGGCCTCCGGCATGGCTCGACGGTGTTCAAGCCGTGGGGTCAAAATACGCGACGGAGCGCGGGTCTGTGACCCGCAGCCGCTTGGCCCGGAGCATGGATTGACCAAGCCAATTGGAAACAAAATGCCGTCCGACGATGGAAATCTAAAAAAATTCCCATTGACGTAGCTTGCGGACGCCACTAATTTAGCTGCGTGAATTGCCACTTGAACCTGCTGCTTGTGAACGCGCTGCTAACCAGCGCGGCAGTCGGGTTTTGAACTTTACGAATTTTATCAAACCCACTGCCGTCCCGGCGGTGGGTTTTTTTGCTTTAACCACAGATGAACGGAATACGACAAAACTGGATGAATGGACGTTTGGATTCTCGGTTGGATGGGCCGCAGCGCCCAGCCGCCCGCATCCAGCCTGCCATCCGGAGCGCCGGGTGCCGCCCCGCCGCACTGGCGGATGTGTTGAAACGAACTGGGTCCGAGGAACGGCGCTCCAATCCACCAATCCAATAATCCAATAGTCCATTTTCGAAGCCTTTTAGCCTATGCAAAAAGACCCCTCCAAAAAATACCGGCCGTTCCCGCCCATCCATTTGCCCGACCGCCAATGGCCCAATCGTGTCCTCACCCGCGCGCCTCGCTGGTGCAGCGTGGACTTGCGCGACGGCAACCAGGCGCTGGCCGTGCCCATGAACGTCTCACAAAAACTGGAATTGTTCCAGGCGCTCGTGAAACTCGGCTTCAAGGAAATCGAAGTTGGTTTCCCCTCCGCGTCAAACACCGAGTTCACCTTCAACCGCCGTCTCATCGAGGAAAACCGCGCGCCTGACGAGGTGTGGTTGCAGGTGCTCGTCCAGGCCCGCGAGGATTTGATCGAGCGCACGGTGGAATCGTTGCTCGGGGCAAAGAAGGTTATCATCCACATGTACAATTCCACCTCGCCGGCCCAACGGCGCGTGGTCTTCGGCAAGTCCAAGGACGAGATCAAGGCCATCGCTGTCAACGGCGCCAAGATGATCAAAGAACGGCTGCCCCGGCTTAAAGGCACGGAAATCATGCTGCAATACTCGCCCGAGAGTTTTTCGGCGACCGAAGTGGAATATGCCAGGGAGGTATCCGAAGCCGTCATGGAGGTGTGGCAGCCCACGCCGCAGCGCAAAATGATCCTCAACCTCCCGGACACGGTCGAGGTGGCCATGCCCAACGTCTATGCCGACCAAATCGAGTGGATGTGCCGGAACTTGAAGCACCGCGACTCGCTCATCATCAGCTTGCACACCCACAACGACCGCTGCACCGGCGTCGCCGCCACGGAACTCGGCTTGCTGGCGGGCGCCGACCGCGTCGAGGGGACTTTGTTTGGCAACGGCGAGCGCACGGGCAATTTGGATATCGTCACGGTGGCCTTGAACTTGTACATGCACGGCATTGACCCGAAATTGGATTTTTCCAATCTCCACTCCGTCATTGACGTTTATGAGCGCTGCACCGGCATGACCGTTCCCGCGCGCCATCCTTATGCGGGCGAGCTTGTGTTCACGGCGTTCAGCGGCTCGCACCAGGACGCCATCAAAAAAGGACTGGCCGAATGGGAAAAGAACCAAGCCCCTGCAGCCGCCAAGGGCACGGCCTACTGGGACGTGCCGTATCTCACCATTGATCCCGCGGATATTGGCCGCGAATACCGCGAGGTCATTCGCGTGAATTCACAGTCCGGCAAAGGCGGCGTCGCCTATTTGCTCGAAAGTGAATTCGGGATTGAGCTGCCCAAGGACATGCAGCGCGAATTCGGCCCCATCGCCAACGACCAAGTGGACAAGTTGGGCCGCGAAGTTTCCGGCGCGGAATTGAAGACGATGTTCTGGCGGGAATATATTGACCGCTCCGCGCCCTGGTCGCTCAAGCGGTTTGAAACCGAAAGCAAGAATGGCGTGGTGAAATGCCGCGCGAAACTTTCGCGCGCGGGCAAAGCCATTGAATTCAAAGGCGAAGGCAACGGTCCGCTCGCGGCGTTGGTCCATGGATTCTCCACCGCCGGCGTGCCGCGTTTTGAGATCAGCGCCTACAGCGAGCATGCCTTGAGCGCCGGGGAGACGGCCGCGGCCATTGCCTACATCCAGATCAAAACCGCCGACGGCCTGATCCGTTGGGGCGCCGGCGTGGACACGAATATCGAGCTCGCCTCCGTCCACGCAGTCTTAAGTGCTCTGAACCGTCTGTAACGGGCGCAACCGTCGCACAGCCGTCCCGGCTGCGAGTTCTGGCGGCGTCCCGCCGCCAGTTCGGCAGACGGGCACCGGGTCGGTGCCCGAACGCGCAGGCGTGACGCCTGCGCTACGATGAAAGGGTCACCCATTATAATTCTGACACTTCCAGAAGCACAGGGATGCTGTGACACAACGCAAACGGAAATAGGACGCTACGTTAATCGTAACTTTCTGGTGGGTGCGCAGGAATTTTATTGAGCCGATTCTGTTTCGCCCGTGCCGGGTTTGGGAAACTCTCGGGGTCGCGAGTTCCAGAGCCTTGCTGGGCTAATATCGGAAGTCGCTTCACGACGTAGAGGGCTACTGAGGGGGCAGTTGATCGAAGACTCGTTGCCCTGGCTTGCTGCGCAGCCGCTGGTCGGCAAAATCCAGAACCGCCGTCCAGTCTTCCGGCGCCAGCCGGTGCGGCCCCGGACGGTAATTGATGCCCAGATGATCCGGCACGCCCAGCAGCGCATAGACCGGTTTGGCGGCAAGATACGATTGGACGAGCGCGTTGACGCTGGCGGCGCTGTCGTTCAAGCCGTCGGCCGCAATGAACAGTCGCGGCGCGACGAGATCAATGAGCCAGTGTTGATCGAACGGCAATCTCTCGACCCGGTTGGAAAAGTCCGCGAGACCGGGAATGGTCCATTGCGGAAAATTTTTCACAATGTCTTCCAACCCTTCCTTGCCGCCGCGGGTTTTGCCATTGAAGCGGTAGGCCCCGGTGCCCGCGCAACCGGAACCGGCGGGAGCGCAGAGCGCAAAACGTTCGTCAAACGCGCCGGCGACGAGCGTGGTCTTGCCCAACCGCGAGTGGCCTAGCGCAATGAATTTGGTTTTGTCCGCGAAAGTTTGTGTTTCCAGATAATCCACGCACCGTGACATGCCCCACGCCCACGCCCGCAAATCCGCCCAATCGTAATCGGGATAGGCCGGGAAGAACCCCGTCTGGCGATAATCGCCGCCATCCTGCCCGCAATCCTGGTAATAGAATGTGACAATGGCATAACCGCGATTCAGGGCCTCGGCATATTGGCGGGCCGCCACCTCAGGCGTGTTCGGGGTGCGCAAACCGGGAGATTTCTTTGCCGGCGCGGTGGTGGCGCCGCTGGCCATGGCATTCGTCGCCGGCGGCGGCGGACTGTCGGAAATGGCCGAGAAGGAGGGTTGCACAATCACCGGGAACGGCGCCTGGATGCCATTGGTTTCAGCGGGCAGGAAGATGGAAATGTCGAATCCCAACTTTTCCCCGGGGCCAAAGGTCAGGTGGACGAGGCGATAGGACGTCTGGCCGTCGGCGAGCATTCTGGACACCAATTCGTGTCCCGCCACATTTCCGGGCGGCGGCGGCGCATGGCCGAGAGCGTAATGCTCGAGGATATGTTTCACCGCCTCGCGATGCTGCAGCCATTGTTCCGGGGTCGTAATGGTTTTGCCGTCGGCGGTCACCAGCGGATCGGGCATATTCGTTTGGGCGGGCAAATCGGCGGCGGCGGGAAATGCGGTGGGGCTGTCCGCCGCTGGGGATGGAATCGGCCAGAGCAACCGTCCGGCAATGGCCAGCCCGAGGATGAGTCTGCCCGCTGAGCGGGAACGCGCTGATGTTGTCTGATGTTTCATGGCGACAATATTTTTGCAGATTTTCGGCTGGATGTCTTCATTTTCCGGTTGACCGTGCTTCTTTAGTCAACCTAAGTCGTCCCCAGCTTTACCCATGGCAACGACACTGGAGGCACCGCTTTCCAAGTGCAAAAGCGCCCTAGTAACCCATCTGCACCTCAAACTGCGCAATGGTCTTGGGAATAAGCCACGTCACCTTTGGCGCATTTTGAAGAAGAATGATTTTTCGCCGCCAGCAAACCAGGCGCGACCGCAAATTCTAGATTGGTCAGCGGGTGAGGTTGCGATGCGGAGCCGCGGCCAGCGAGCTGTCGGACATGAATTTCACCACCGCTTCGGAGCGGGTGCGGACATGGAGTTTTTCATAGATGTGCCGCACGTGGGCTTTGACGGTCCAGTAGCTGATCTCCAGCCGGTCGCCGATTTCCTTGTTCACCAGGCCTTGGGCCACCAGTTCCAGAATTTCGGCTTCCCGCTTCGTCAAGTCCACCGGGATGCCGGGCTGCGGCGCCGGTTTTTGGAAAGCCTGGATGACTTTGCGGGCGATGTCACTGCTCATGGGAACTCCGCCGCTGCGGACTTCGGTGATGGCTTCGAGGATGTTTTCCGAGAACGCGCGCTTGAGCATGTAGCCGCAGGCGCCGGCCTGGAGGGCGCGAAAAATGCTTTCGTTATCCTCATAGACCGTGACAATGATCACTTGTGTTTCCGGACAAAGCATCTTGAGTTGCGCGGTGCATTCGATGCCGGACATGCCTGGAATGTTGATATCCATCAGCACCACGTCAGGCTTGAGTGCCGGCAGTTGTGCGAGGGCGGATTTGCCTTCCGACCAAGAGCCAACACAGCACATCCCTGGCGTGTGGCTGATCAAGCGCAAGAGGCTGCGCCGCAGGCCGTCATTGTCCTCGACAATGCCGACACTGGTTGGCCGTCCTTCAGCCGGCCGCGGAGCCCCCGACTCCGACGGCTGGAATGGATCGTCAATAGAATGTGCCATTGATTTATCTTTGCGCTTGGACATGGGAATTACAATAGACCGTTAGGGTTAGATCATCACGCTTTGAGTTTGGCCGGCACGTTCAGCGGCACGCATAGGGAGACGCAGGTGCCTTGGCCCGGCTGGCTGCTGATTTCGCATTGGCCGCCCATGCGCTCGATGCGTTCGCGAATGTTCCGTAATCCGTCAGCGCCCGCGAGTTCGGCGCCCGCCTCAAAACCGCAGCCGTTGTCCTTGACTAAAAAATGCAGGCCGCCCTTTTCAGCGTGGATGGCGAGGTGCAGTTCCGAGGCGCCCGAGTGGCGCGCGACATTGTTGATGGTTTCTTTGAAGGCCAGAAAGAAGCTGTAACGCTGTTCGGAGGTCAGCACCAGTTCCGGCAGGCCCGGTTGCAAATCAAACCGGCAGGCCAGGCCCACCGGCTGCAGCAATTGTTTTGCGTATTGGCAACAATAATGGGCCAGCGAAACCAGCGAGTCATTGCGCGGATTCACCGCCCAGACAATTTCATCCATGCGCTGCACGAGTTCGCGGGCGCGCTGGTCAATCTCGTGCAGGCACGCCCGCGATTCCGTTTCCGGCAGAGTGGGATTCCGGGCCAAGACACTCGTCAAACTGATTTCCGTCAGCCCCGCCCCGAGGTCGTCATGCAAGTCCCGCGCGATGCGCGCCCGTTCGCGTTCGATTTGCTGTTGCTGATGGAGCCGTTCCAGTTTGCGGCGCAGCCGCTGGCTGGTGATGCGGCGGACTACCAATGCGACGGCGGCCACCAGCAGCAGGAGGCAGGCCACGATAAATGATTTTCGCTCCCAATAATGCGGCTGGACTACCAGCCGGAAACTCGCCCCGGTCGGGTTCCAAATGCCATCGCCGTTTTCCGCCGTCACGTGAAAAACATAATTTCCGGCGGGCAGATGGTTGTAATCCACGCTACGCCGTGAATCGGCCTCCAGCCAGTCCGTGTCCAGCGGCTCCAGCCGGTACTTGAACCGGACAAAACGCGGTGCGGTGAAATCCGCTGACGTGTAACACACCTCGATGCTATTAACCCCCGGTTCCACCGTGATTTCGGGCAACGCAGAAGGTGATGAGTTTCTTGAGAATTCGCGCAGGTTCCGGTCAGCCCACACAGAATCGACCACCACCGGCGGGGCTGGTTCGGGGGCGCGCACGTCATCGGGTCTCACCCAGCTCGCGCCTTTGGACGATCCAAACCACAACGCGCCGTCATGGGCTTTCACACAGCTTGGCGCAAATTCCAAGGTCATGCCCACCGTTGGCAACCCATCGTTGAGGCCAAATACGCGACAGGAACCCGGTTCCGGTGCGATGGTTTTGGCCGTCAGCGATTTTTTGGAAACACACATCACGCCTACGCGCGAGCCGAGCCATAGATTTCCGCGGTCGTCGTCGAGAATGTGTGAAATGTCGTTGTCCGCCAATCCGTCAGCCTTGGTGAACCGCGTGAATTGTCCGTCCTTGAAGCGCAGCAAACCGCTGTTCAAGGTGCCGGCCCAGACCGTGTTGTCGCGTCCGGCACACAAAGCCCAGATGCGGCTCGTCGGCGCATCCTCGGGCGGATGATAGCTGGATAATTTTCCCTCGCGCCACCGGCACAGGGCTCCACCCATCGTGCCGAACCAGATACCGCCATCCGGAGCTTCGGCCAACGCCGCGACGACCTGTTCCGTGGTGTTGGAGCCGGTGGGCACAACGCATTTCAAAGCACTGCCGTCAAATTGATAAAGCCCGCTGAAGTTGGCGAACCACACCGCGCCATTTTTCGTGACCAGCAATTGGCGCACGCCCAGCGGAATCTGCTCCGGCGGCAAGACCAGGCGAAACGTATCGTGTTCCCGGACGAACAATCCACTGCCCCCCGTGCCGATCCACACGCGGCCATCCGGCCCGGCGCAGGCCACGACGTTCTGGCTCAATAAACTGTGCAGCGGCAGCGTAAAACCCTGGCACTGGCCAGCTTCCCAGCGCGCCAGCGAACCACCAGCCGTGCCCAGCCAGACTGCGCCTGCCGGGTCTTCGGTAACCGATGTGACCAGCTCGTCGGTCAGCCCTTCTGCCCGCGTGACTGCATGAAACGTCTGCTTGCGCAGTTGAATCAAGCCGCCGCGATGATAGCCGGCCCAGAGGTTTCCCTGGCGGTCGCAAAAATAGGTTTGCACCACCTGGCTGGGCAGCCCTTCGTCGCTGGTGATCCGCACCAGCTTGCCCGCGCGATCAACATGCGCCAACCCCTCGTCGCTCAAGGAAAGCCAGAAGCCGCCGGCATTGTCCGCGCGCACGGATTGCAAATGTGACCAGGGCAATTGCTGGCTGTCCCAGCCCGCCACGGGCTCATGCCAATGCTTTTGATCAAAAAAACGCAGTTGATTGTCGGCCTCCAACCATAGCCCGCCGGCCACCGGCATGATGCGCCGCACGGAAATTTTCGAGCCTGGCCCGGCCGGATTGCAGTTGGTAAAGGCGGCGCCTTCCCAGCGCGCCAACTCCAGGTCCGTGCCAATGAGAACCTGGCCGGCGGCGGTGCGGGCCAGCGCGCGGATGTGGTTACTCGCCAGGCCCGGCGGCGAATCCAATACTTGAAATTGATTCTGCACCAACCGGCCCAGTTTCCCGCCGGGAATTGCACCCCACAATATCCCATCGGCATCTTCGACCCAAGTGGCCCGTCCGCCGGCGGACGGCGGCTTGAATGGTTGCCAAGTCCACTGGCCGTCCGAACCACAGCGGCCAAGGACCAGTCCGCCATCCAGGGTTGAAAAGGCCATGCATCCATCATGTTCCCCCACTAAGTAACCCAGTTTCATGCCTTCGCCGACCTTGGCGAAACCGTTGTCCTGCCGCAGGAGCAGATTGCCGGTGGAATCGTTCACCCAAAGCCGGCCCTGTTGGTCCACCAGCAGACGGTGGAGACCAGAGTTTGCCATGGCGGGCGTGTTGGCGGAATCGAAGTTGACGAATTGCACTCCGTCAAACCGCGACAAGCCCGACATCAGGGTGCTGATCCAGATGAACCCGTCCGGGGTTTGGGCGATGTCCGTGACTGAACTTTGCGGCAGGCCTTCATCCACGCCCCAGGTGGTTACGCTGTATTCACCGGCCGGCAAACCCCGGCAAAGCGACAATGCGACGACCCCCAACACGAGCAATTTTGGCCGCATGAATTTCACGCCGGCGAGATTAGCAGGGGCTGGGTGCCTCGGCAATCATGGCCAGGCTCCACGGCCCGATTGCCGCGCATGGGGACCATGAACCTTGCGATCGGAGCGCCGAGCACCGCCTCGGCCAGTTGGCAAGCAATCGCATCCAACCTGTGAGCGATGCAGGATGGCTGGGGTGATACATGATGCGAAATTATCCAAGGTCGGGTTCTGTCCGGTATGAACCTCGCACCGAATGGTGGCACATCATCCAGCCGCCGGGCCGCACAGGCCGTCCCGCCGTGGAGGAAGTGCAAACCTTGCAAATCACCGTGGGCGAAGTCCGCCAAGGAAGGGGCGACCGCGCATGTCTTTCGCGCAAAATCAGCGTCCGCAAACTCAATCAACTCGCCCCAATCCATCGGGCAACTTTTGGCGAGGAAATCGTGGCAGCTTTCCGGCGAAAAATGCCGAAAGATGAACCATTCCTTCTGTTTCGTCACAGTTGATCCGTGCCTGGCCGCGCTCCGCGCCACCGTCGCCGCGGCATCTACCTCGATGCACTAACGACCATGCAGTGAGCCGATGCCGATTCGCGGCGACGGCTCCAGAAATTGGTTAGGCTCATCTGGGTCTCTCATACTCGACCAAGCCATCTCCAAGATCCATGAACTTCCAGCGGGAAAGGTCCGAACCTCCAGAACTCGTTGACGGCATATAATACAGACCTCGTTCAGTGTGTTTGTCTCTCAATAAAACAACGCAAATGTTTCCACCGTCATGATACGTCTCAAGTGGCTTCAATTTTTGGATCTCGGCGCCCCAATCTGGGATGTAATGGCCCAATGCCAGCACTAGACGCTGGCGCTGTTCTTTCGACAGATGATGAACAGTATGAATAGGGCTGGCGCACCCGACCAGGCAAACAGCGAATAAAATGAGTGGTTTTAGCACGCGCATAATGAGCACTAACGACCGGCCGTGACGTGAGCCGCGCCGGATTCGTGACGTGGACCGCGAATGCGGATTGGCAGCTTTAATCGGCGGCGGCTCCGGGGAATGGTTTGGCGTCAATGTCGTATTCATCGAAACAATAAACCTAAAATGCACGCAACGGCGACGATGAGCAGGAGGCGGCCAAAGAATGGCATCCCACCAATCTTCTTCTGCTCGACGTCCAAAGCCCGATTTAGCTGCTCTCCGGCTGAACCCGAATCTCTCAACAATCGCAATGTCGCTCGCTCTTTCAGAAGTGACGGAATAAACATCACAAATCTGGTCAAAGCTGTTATCGCAAAAATAGTGCCGACCTCTCGCCACTTTCGCGGCGCGCCGCCAACATAGAAAAGCAAAGGCAGAAAGCTCCCAACGACCACGCTCTCGGCAACGCAAAGTAGTATCAGTTTCGCCATGACGCCTACTAATTAATATACGACTGGCTATGCACGAATGCGTGCACGCGTGACTTTTGCAAATCGTCCGACACCATGTAGTTAAGAAAGTACACATTCGCATTTCTGTCAAGGATGTTCAACGAAATAAGAATCTCACGAAATAAAAATCTCAAAATCCAACTCTCCCGGGTTCCGTTCACCCGCCACCGTCAGTTTTTGGTGAAGATGAACGGCCAACCTTGGCCGAAGGATGGCAGGCCCGTTTCCCTTACCCGCCTGCGCGCTGCGCTCCGCAAGTCGTTGGTCAAGTCCGCCCAAGAATGAGCCTCAAATGCCCCTTCGTCGGCTACCTTCTGCGCTGCGTTCACGCCTTGTAGTTGGTGTCCACCGTTACAAACTGATAAACCAGCCCATCCGGCAGCAGCCCGCCATCCCACAATTGCAGGCTCAACGGCTGCGCGCCATTGGCCGGATGGAGCACGCACGGCGTGCCCTGAAACGGCTCCCCCACAATTGCATATTTGCAAGCTAGCGCTTGCCCCTGGCGACAAATCTTCAAGCCATGGAGCAAAGGAAAATCGCGCACAATTCGGTTGATAATTAGAAGGGAGCGCATTGAAATTCGGACGTGGCTGCAATTCACAGAGCCGTGTTCCGTGAACCGGGGAGGGTTTTCAGGCAGGCTGCCACAGGACGGTTACATCGGTGAGCAGCGGTGCGTATTGCTTCAGAATCACAATGGGAATCGGAGGATTTGTATGGCGGCGCTCGCCAGAGCGCCGCTACGCTGCTGTGTTGAATCCGTGCGATGCGATGCCGCTCGTGAACGGAGCTTGAAAATGGATTTGTCCCGGTGGCTATAGAGATGCCAGCCCTACGGGCTTTTTGGAAGTGACTCCGCGTCTCTGTGTTCGCGTCTCTGGCACTCCTTCGGAGTGCGGGAGTGGTGGAAAGGGGATGTTTCCGGCATCCCTTCAGGAGAATGGCCCTTAAATAAGGTTTAATTTGCGCAAGCGAGCATTTTTGGCACGGACGGTTCGTTTGGGATGATCTACAAACCGATGGCGCGGAGCATCCAACCTTGGATATTTATTCTTTTTGCGTTTGATGGCGCGCGGTTCCCGCCGGCCGGGCCGTTCGCGAACCAGATCCTTCGCCAAGGTCTCCAACAGCGAGTCCCATAAGCGCTGGCGTTTGGCTTTGGATCGGGCTTGGCTCATGGCATAAGTAAAATGCCGTAGCGCGTCAATACTGCCTTTGAAGCTGATTCGCTCCAGTGGTTGGTGATGCTCGGCCGCGGCCTTGGCCATGGTGCAGCGGATTAAATTGTGGGCGATCAACCGGGCGTACATCTCCTTCTGGACCATTTCCGGACTGCGGCTGCGTAAGAATTCCATGTGCAGGGTGGTCTTAAGATCGTCCAGACACATTTCCAGCCGCCAGCGGCGCAGATAGGCCTCCAGAATGGCCTGTGCCGGGTAGAGTTTGGGATCCAGCAACGTGGTGAGGACGGTCAGTTGGCGCACTCTAAAAGCCGGATGCCGGAAATCGGCCTGTCCGGTTTGGAGGGAGGGGTGGTGCGCAAGCGCCATCCCTACCCCTATACGGCTGATTCAGCGCGAGCGTGCCGCCGGATTCCGCCGTGGCGCGCTGGGCTGCCAGCGTGGTGGGCCGCATCACCCCGGTGTATTTGGCAATTTCCGCAAAATCAGGATAAATCCACCATTGCCCCAGCTCATGGCTAATCACGGGCTCCGGGTAACCCGCCAGCACTTCGCGCCAATCCTGATCCCGCGCGACCGCCTCGTCGTGTTCCTGAAAGCGTTCCATGTAGCGTAGGACGTGGCGCTGGCCGTTGGTCTTGGCGCCCCACATAATGGTGGAGAACTCATCCTCGGGAACATACGACAAGCCGCTCCGTTGGTAGGCGTTGCTGGTGGAGGCATAACGGTGACGCGGATCCGTGCGTTTGCCGTGTTCCACAAAGGCGGCGAGCGTGTCCCAATCACCCGAGTGCTCGTTGCCCATGCTCAGCAACACAAAGCTGGGGTGATTGCCATAGCAGGCGAGAATACGATCCATCTCCTGGCGCAGATATGGCGTGCCAGCCCAGTCTTCCTTGACGTTGCCCCAGTAAGGAAGTTCCGCCTGAATCAAGATGCCTTCCTCGTCGGCTGCGCTGAACGCCTCATCCGGCGGACAGAACGAATGATAGCGAACATGATTGAGGCCGTGTTCCTTGCAGGTGCGAAAGATCCGGCGCCACTCCTCGACCGTCATCGGCGGACGCCCCGTTAGCGGCACGGCTCCGGCATCATGGGTGCCGCGTAAAAAAATCATGCGGCCGTTCAGCGTGAAATGAGCTGCCTTGACTCCAAACTCACGCAGGCCGAACACCGTCTGACATTTATCGGCCAGGCTGGTTCCTTCGGCGTCACCGTTGACCGTGGCCGCGAGGTCATAGAGGGCAGGGTGGAATTCGTCCCAGGTCAGCAGGTCCTTGCCGAGGTCGAGAAAGCGTTCGACCCGGATGGATTGCCCCGCGCCATTGAATGCGGCGCTGACCTCGGCCACCGGCGCCGCGTTGGATGGTCCGTGCGGAAAAATCTTAAAAACAACCTGTCCCGCCACCGTCATGCCGGTTTCATTGGCAATGACCGCCTCGGCCCGGATGCGGCGTTGATCCAATTCCGGGTAAGCTTGCAGGGTGGCGATAGAGAGCGGATCGCGCGCAATTAATTCCAAGCGTCCGACCATGCCGTTCCATCGAATCTGGATATTACTTCCGTAGCTGTGACTGCTGGCTCCCGGGCGCTGGCGATTGTCTATCCGCACCGTAATGCGATGCGCTCCTGGAGCCAGGCCGTCGCCCAGTTCATGGATCTGCGGCGTGTCCAAACTGTCCTGGTTGCCAACCAGTTTGCCGTCCAGCCACAAGCGGCTTTCCCACATCACGCGCTCCAAAAACAGACTTGCCCGTTTGCCGCGCCAGGATTCGGGAATCACAATTTCGCGCTGATACCAGGCTTGGCCCACAAATTCCTTCCGGCGGGTCAGCACTGCGCGCGAAGGCTTGGGCTCGTCGCCGAGGCCGGCATCATCCAAGGTGCCCGGCAGAGTGATGGGCTGGCCAGCCAGTTTCCGTTCCGGCCAACCTTCCTTGAAGCCCACCTCCTTGGGATCCAGCGTCACCGTCCACGCGCCCGCCAAGGACAGCACGGCGCGACGAATTTGGTTGGTCGTGGCGGACAGTCTTTTGCCGTCCTGCCCGATCTCATACGAACCGAATTCCGCGCCACCGATGCCCACGGGCGGTTGCGGCGAGGTCGCCGCGCAACTTAAGCTGACGAACAGAACCACCAGCAGGACAGTCAGCAGATGAAAATCAGCCGGCCGAAACCAGAGGCTGGTCATCGCATGGGTTGAAGGTTTCATTAAATTACGGCGCGACCATGGAGGGAAGACATCGGACATATGTCCAACAGGGTTTATCTTCATGATGTTTTGAGTCAGTCTGCACATCCGCTTACTTTCAGATGTGTAGGATACACTACCGTACCGCAGGTTTGCAAACCTGCCGTATGTATGAAAGGGTTGCGCGCAGATTTGTGGACGAGATGTTGACCAGTGAGCCGGGCCAGGTGTTGAAATTGGCTGATGCCTTTGAGGTTTTTCGTAGTTTTTTGAGGAAAAGAGCTTTGGCGGACATGAAAAGGTCGGAGTTCAAAGCAGTGGTTGGGCCGATGATCACCTCCAACTTCAACGACGGGCCCAGGAATGATTTGGCAGAGGATGGGAAGTCTGGGGTGAGGGGCTGGAAAAATGTTCGTTTGCTTCAGTCTGCCTCGGACGACAATTAAATTCCAGACAGCGAAGGATAATTGTCGTTGACAGCAGTCTGG
>Ga0316232_1002947_pt1 | contig 16491 bp, 14 predicted proteins | sample TBHtaG_FD_206006 | JGI IMG/M metagenome (GOLD analysis project Ga0316232, IMG submission 206006) | Freshwater microbial communities from Trout Bog Lake, Wisconsin, USA - TBH18025_13 | ecosystem: Environmental > Aquatic > Freshwater > Lake > Hypolimnion/Profundal zone | place: USA: Wisconsin... | reverse complement strand
TCGCGGTTGTCACCTTGCAGCCGTTTGCAATTTACTCCGGCGCTCCACAGACGATCTTTGTTTTGGTTTCCCTGCTGGTGTGCCTGATTCCGACGACGATTGGCGGACTGCTCTCTGCGATCGGAATTGCAGGCATGGACAGACTGGTTCAGCACAACGTGCTCGCCATGTCTGGGCGCGCCGTGGAAGCTGCTGGCGACGTCAACACACTTCTACTGGACAAGACGGGCACCATTACCCTTGGCAACCGCCAGGCTTCCCGCTTTATCCCTGCTCCGGGGGTTTCCGAGGCGGAACTTGCCGATGCAGCACAACTCTCCTCACTGGCAGATGAAACGCCGGAAGGCCGCTCCATCGTGGTGCTGGCAAAAGAGAAATACAACCTCCGTGGCCGCGAGTTGCAGGAGCATAAAACTGAGTTTGTACCGTTCACGGCACAGACCAGAATGTCTGGTGTAAACCTGAACGGCTTTCAGATCCGCAAGGGTTCGGCGGATGCGATTGAGCGCTTCGTTAAGGAAAATAATGGCGTGTTCGCCCCTGAGGTCAGGGCCCTAGTGGACGAGATTGCGCGCGCGGGGGGCACTCCGCTGGTAGTGGCTGAAAAAGGGCGCGGAGCGCTGGGCGTGATTGAACTGAAAGACATCGTCAAAGGAGGCATGCGCGACCGCTTCGACCAACTCCGGGCAATGGGAATTCGCACGGTAATGATTACGGGCGACAATCCTCTGACCGCTGCGGCGATTGCTCGCGAGGCTGGCGTAGATGACTTCCTTGCCCAGGCTACGCCGAAGGACAAGATGGATCTTATCCGCAAGGAACAGGCCGAGGGAAAACTGGTCGCGATGACCGGTGACGGCACCAACGACGCTCCCGCGCTGGCGCAGGCTGACGTAGGAGTGGCGATGAACTCCGGCACGCAGGCGGCGAAGGAAGCGGGAAACATGGTCGACCTCGACTCCAACCCGACCAAGTTGATTGAGATCGTCGGCATCGGCAAACAACTATTAATGACGCGTGGAGCACTGACGACGTTCTCGATTGCCAACGACGTTGCCAAATATTTCGCGATCATTCCAGCGATGTTTGCAGCGACCTTCCCGGTGCTGAACGCGCTGAACATCATGCACCTGAAGACTCCGCAGTCGGCAATTCTGTCGGCCGTCATCTTCAACGCGCTGATCATCATTGCCCTGATTCCACTGGCGTTGCGGGGAATCAAATATCGTCCGATGGGTGCCGGGGCACTGTTACGTCGCAACCTGCTCATTTATGGCGTGGGCGGAATTATCGCGCCATTCATTGGAATCAAGATTATCGACGTTCTGATTACAACCATTGGGCTGGCGTAGGAAGGAATGAAATCCATGAAGCGTAATATCATCACCGCGATTTTGATGACCGTAGTTACCACCATTCTGCTGGGGCTTGTGTACCCGCTGGTCGTCACTGCCCTCGCGCAGGTACTGTTTCCCAGGAAGGCAAATGGACAGTTGATCGTTCAGGGAGGCAAGGTGATTGGCTCGCGAATCATCGCTCAGCCTTTCACCGGCGCAGGATACTTTCATCCGCGCGCTTCGGCTGCCGGAAACAATGGATACGACGCTGCAAACTCAGGCGCAACGAATTATGGTCCGACAAACCAGAAACTCGTGGACCGCGTGAAGGCCGACGTGGACGCGGCCCGGAGTGAGAACCCCGGGAAGCCGATTCCGGCCGATTACGTTACTACTTCTGCGTCTGGACTCGACCCGGATATCACCCCCGCTAATGCCGAGTTCCAGGTTCCACGCGTCGCCAGAGAACGTGGCATCAGCAATGAAAAAGCGATGGAGTTGGTCCAGCGGCATACGGAAGAGCGCCAGTTCAACTTTCTGGGTGAGGCGCGGGTAAACGTACTGGAACTCAACCTCGACCTGGATTCAAAGTATCCGTTGCAGAAGAGAGCATCGCGGTAAATTCAGCCAGATCACTCAGTAAGAAAATGGCCTCCCGCGCGGGGCCATTTTTCCTTGCACGTTTGAAATTCTGCTAAACCCGGTGTATGTTCAGCGCTGCTATGGCAAGTCTACCGGCTACACACACCTCCGAAGAGAAGCGAGCCCAGGGACAGGCGTGCCGCAAGCAGATGAAGCGGCAGGACCACGGCCTATGGGACGCGAAACAGCGTCGCCACGATCCATTGAAGCTGCTGGAAGCAAGTATGCGCGGGCGAGTTCCGGCGCTTGTTGAACTGAAGTATGAGCGCATGCTGGCCTCTCCCTTTGGATACTTTCGCGGAGCCGTTCCGGTTATGGCCGCCGATCTGGCGCTGCTGCCCAACACCGGTATTGTCAATCAGATCTGCGGCGATGCCCACGTACGCAACTTGGGGGCCTATGCCGCTCCGGATGGACGGCTGGTTTTTGACATCAACGATTTTGACGAGACGACGCGCGCACCGTTTGAATGGGACCTCAAGCGCCTGGCGACGAGCCTGGTATTGGCAGGACGCGAGGCCGGCGGGAAGGAAGCCTTTGCGAGAAATGCAGTGCTGGCGTTTGTGGAGCGGTACCGGAAATGCGCCCGTGCTTTCTCGGAGATGCCGGTGCTGGAGGTGGCACGCTACCAGGTACATCGGTTGATGAACGTTGCCCCGGTTTCAGAGGTGCTGATCAAGGCGGAGCGGGCGACTCCGATGCATACGCTGGAGACTCTGACTATTCCGGCGAAAAAGGGAGGCGGCCGCATTTTCCGAGAGAACAAACCACTGCTTACACGTGTCAGCGGATCGACCATGCGGCAGGTGCTGGACGCACTTAATAAATACCGCGACACTTTGCTGCCAGAGCGGCAACATATCTTGACGCAGTACCGGCCCGTCGACGTCTGTTTCAAGGTAGTAGGTACTGGCAGCGTGGGAACCCGCGATTATTGCGTCTATTTGGAGGGCAATGGTCCGGGCGATCCGTTATTTCTGCAAGTTAAGGAAGAGGTGGGATCGGCGTATATGCCGTATGTAAGTCACTCCGCAAAGAAGTCCCATTGGGGACGACTTGTAGCCGAGGGACAACGGGCCATGCAGCTGCAATCCGATCCCTTTTTGGGTTGGACGACGATCGCGAATCGCGACTACCTGGTGCGACAACTGAATGACCATAAGGCATCCATTGACATAGGGGTGCTGAAAGGGCCAGGCCTGATTGCGTATGGAGAAATTTGCGGTGAGTTGCTGGCGCGCGGACATGCACGTTCCGGCGAGGTGCAGATGATCGTCGGATATCTCGGAAATGGTGAGAGCTTCACGCAGGCGTTAGTGGCGTTCGCGGCGGCCTACGCCGACCAGACAGGGGCAGACTGGGAAGCTCTACGCAAATCCAGACACATAGCCAAGGCGAAAAAATAACTCCGGCGGACCGGTAACCGGCGATTGAAAACGGTCATGCCAGAGTTCCCGGAGCCGGGGTGAGAGTGGGAATATTACGGAGTTGGTTCAATTAATGAGCAAACCAAACGCCCCGAACTGATTCAAAGCAACTGGGCTACGATTGGGGCATTCGGGTTTGGGGAATGCAAACGGCTCCATGGTGTCCGGAAGCGGTGCAGGTTTCATGATGTCAGCCTGCAAGTAGTAATTTGTTGCATCTACGCGCTTTCCCCTCTATAGTCTGCGGGCAGGATACCATTTGGGGCCGTCTGATCTGCCGTTGCGACTGGAAAACAGGGGGAAAATATGAACACCTTTCCAATCTTGCTGGGCGCGCTCTGCGTGTACGCCCTAGCCTATCGATACTACAGCGCCTTCCTCGCCGCCAAGGCGATGGTGCTGGATGATCGCCGCGTCACTCCCTCACACTTATATGAAGATGGACACAACTATGTGCCTTCTCCAAAGTGGGTCCTGTTCGGGCACCATTTTGCGGCGATTGCTGGAGCCGGCCCGCTGGTGGGGCCAACCCTGGCGGCGCAATTTGGATTTGCTCCGGGATTCCTTTGGCTGCTGATCGGCGCCGTGATTTGCGGTTGCGTACAGGATTTCACGGTGTTAGTTGCGTCGGTTCGACACAAGGGCCGTTCCCTGGCTGACATTGCCCGAACGGAGATCAGCCCCTTCGCGGGACTTGTGGCGATGATCGCCGTGCTGTTCATTCTGCTGGTTACGCTGGCGGGTCTTGGCATCGTCGTCGTGAACGCCCTTGCGAACAGTCCGTGGGGCGTATTTACGATTGGCATGACGGTTCCAATCGCGCTCATTATGGGTTTCTGGATGTTCAAGAGCCATGCCGGTGAGATAAGGATTACCGGGCCGAGCGTGTTCGGTGTCGTCTGCCTGTTAGCAGCAGTTGTCGCCGGGCACTGGTTCGCCGATAGCAGCGCTGCGCACGTACTGACGTTCACCCCTCACCAGATCACGTTGATGATGGTGGTCTACGGTTTCGTAGCGTCGGTGCTGCCTGTGTGGTTGCTGCTGGAACCGCGCGACTACCTGTCCACTTACGTCAAACTGGGAACCATCGCAGTCCTGGTCGTCGGGGTGTTCGTGGTTCATCCCAACATTCAGTTCCCGAACTTTACCCAATATATTCACGGTGGCGGGCCAATCATCGGCGGGAAGCTGTTTCCATTCCTCTTCGTCACAATTGCCTGCGGTGCGATTTCAGGATTCCATTCGCTTATTTCTTCAGGCACCACCCCGAAGATGCTGGATAAAGAGAGCGACGCGCGATTCATCGGCTACGGAGCCATGATCTGCGAGTCGCTGGTCGGCGTGCTGGCATTGATTGCTGCCTGCTCGATGAATCCTGGCGATTACTTCGCCATCAACTGTCCTCCCGCCGTTTTCGCTAAACTGGGGTTGCATACCGTAAATCTGGACATGTGGTCGCGCGAAGTTGGCGAGAAACTAGCTGGACGCAGCGGCGGCGCGGTATCACTGGCAGTCGGCATGGCGCAAATATTCAAAGGCCTGCCGGGAATGGACAAACTGATGGGCTACTGGTACCACTACGCCATCATGTTTGAGGCGTTGTTCATTCTGACCACGGTAGACACGGGAACCCGCGTTGCGCGCTACGTTTTGCAGGAATTGATGGGCAAGGTTTACAAGCCACTTGGCAACAACGCATGGTGGCCGAGCAACCTGAGCGCCACGACCCTTGTAGTTGCAGGCTGGGGATACCTGATCTGGACCGGCAACATTTCGACGATATGGCCGCTGTTTGGCACAGGCAACCAACTTCTGGCAACGATTGCCCTGGCGGTTTCAACTACTTTCCTCATCAACATGGGAAAGGCCCGGTACGCCTGGCTCACCTTCCTTCCAATGTGCTTTGTCGGTACAACCACGATCTCGGCGGGCATACTGGGAATACAAGCTACTTTCTGGCCGCTGCGTTTGAAGCCGGGAATGTATTTTGCAGGATTGCTGGACACAACCTTGATGGTGATCTTCATTACAGGTGTAGTTCTGGTATTGATCGACGCGATTCGCCGTTGGATCATGGTGCTGAATGGCGCACCAGTGCCGGAAGAAGCGTTCGGTCCGCCAGTGTCAGAAAAAGGCGAAGTAAAGATGGGATGCTGTTAAGTGAGTTGAAAAGTGAGTCGAATCCGGAACCGCGTGTATCGTCAGATCAACACGGGGTTCCGGATTTTTGTTAGCAAAGCAGTGCGGTGGAAATGGACAACTCGCAGGAGACTTTAGGGCGTCTACTCGAACACTGTTGCAAGCCCCGAAAATCACTTCAACTTCGGGCGCATGCGTGAAAGTGGGTTCGAGATGCTTTGGACGATTTTTGTGATCCTTCTGGTCCTCTGGTTATTAGGGTTCAGCCTCCACGTTGCGGGTAGCCTTATCCATGTACTGCTGGTGATAGCACTGGTTGTGCTTGTCATCAACTTGGTCACAGGACGAAGAGTTGTGTAGCAAGGAACGAAGCACGCTGATGCTTCGCCGACCAACGGGCCAAAAAGTGAAATAGTAGAATGAGCTCGGAATCCAAATATCCATGCCTGAGCAATATTGCTCAGGCACGCTCATCCGTTCATGCCAAACTGAAAGAAGACCCAAGAGAACAGGCCCGACTAATAAGTTAACGAGGAAACACCATGAATGTACTCAAAATCACAAGCACAGCGATTCTGTCTTTGCTGATCGGAATTGCCCCAGCCTATGCACAGCACGAGCAGCAGGGCGAAAAGCAGGGAAAGCCTCAACAGCAGCACGAGCAGGCTAAGCCTCAACAGCAGCAGCATGCTCAGCAACCGCAGCAGAAGGCTCAACCGCAGCAGCATGCCCAGCAACAGCAGCAGAGGGCTCAACCGCAGCAGCATGCCCAGCAACAGCAGCAGCATACTCAGCAACCGCAGCAGCATGCTCAACCGCAACAGCATGCCCAGCAACCGCAGCAGAAGGCTCAACCGCAGCAGCATGCCCAGCAACAGCAACAGCATGCTCAGCAACAGCAACAGAAGGTTCAACCGCAGCAGCATGCCCAACCGCAGCAGCATGCCCAGCAACAGCAGCATGCCCAACCACAGCAGCATGTTCGCGAGCAGCAGCATGCGCAACAGGCTCATGAGCAACACGTACAGATGCAGCGCACGCCGCAACAGCGGCACTCAGAGCAAGTTCGACAGCACGGAGCCTGGCAAGAGCATCGCGCACGTCATTGGGAGTCCGAGCACCGCAGTTGGGCACAGCGTGGCGGTTACAGCGGCTATCGCTTTCCTGACGCTTACTTCCGGGTTCACTATGGACGGGGACACGCGTTCCGCGTTTACAACATGCCGTTCTTAATCGAAGGTGGATTCCCGCGCTTCCAGTACGGCGGGTATTGGTTCAGTGTGGTTGATCCATATCCGGAATACTGGGGACCGTCCTGGTATCAGACCGACGATGTTTACGTCGACTACGTTGATGGTGGGTATTACCTGTTCAATCGCAGACATCCTGGCCGGCCTGGAGTTGCAATCAGCATCGTGCTCTAGCTGTTTACACACCGGAGTGTTTGCTGAGTCGAAGTGATGAAGGAGCTTTGAGTTGCCCGCCAGACGCCATGACTAAGTATCATTCCTGATTGACGGGCGCAGGGAGTTTCGCGTATAAACACAGAACCATGACGTTGTCTTGCCAGTCCGGTCGAATGTTGATGTGCATGTGCTGTTGCAGCATGCGACCATCTGGCGCACGGGAGATCATGGTATAGCACTTATCTAACCAGGATCTGAGACTTACCCGACCCACCCGCCAGAATCCAAGGCAGGTGGGTTTTTTCATTGAGATTGATAAGCCAGTCACAGGTCCACGAGAAACAGTCGAGGTTGCTAAAGGATGAATCAAGCAGGTTTGAAGAAGAAGATTGTGCGTGAAGCAAGAAAACTAGGCGCAGACCTGGTCGGTTTTGCTCCGGTGTCCCGTTGGCGCGAACACAACGAACTCAAGCCCGAGTATTGGCCCGAGACGATCTGGAGTAAGACACAATCTGTAATTGTCCTGGGTATTCCAATGCTGTTACCGATTGTAGAGAGCACGCCCTCGATCAATCACACGGTATTGTATGACACCACAAACACGCTGCTTGATCAGATGGCATACCGTCTTGCGCTCTTTCTTAACAGTCTTGGACATGCTTCCATTTTTATGCCGCGAGATGGTTATGGCAGCCTTGAAATCCTGCTGAAAAAGATGCCCGCCTGTTTTAGTCAGGTTTATGCGGGAAAGTACGCCGGATTAGGAACGATCGGCTATAGCCACAATCTGCTGAATCCCAAGTATGGTCCAAGGGCTCGCTATGTATCCGTCTTGTCATCGGTACAAGTGGAGGGCGACCCAATGATTGAGGGCGACCTCTGCACGGGTTGCAAGATCTGCGGAAAGCTCTGTCCGTCGCAGGCGTTGAGTCCGAAAGAAGGTTCTCGGATTGGTGAGTTGGACGCGATCAGGTGCACTGAGTTTCACCAGGCGCTGGCGGCTGAAAATCGCTGGCCATGCGGAGTCTGTTCGAAGGTCTGCGCAATCGGGGAAGACCGAAAACTCTACGGCAGCACCAATATTCGCCTCTACCTGAAGGAGCGTGAAGCAATCGAGAAAGATCCTGCGCATCCGGATTACAAGCATCTTGTTCACTTGCGAGAACACGGTTCCAGCGGTGATCGAAAGTTCTAACGCAATATTTATGAAACAGAACTGCCAATCGCGAATGGAGAAGACCTTGAAACTCGGATACCGATCGATACTGGCAACAATTGCGCTTGCAGGAAGCGTGATTTCGCTTACCGCCTGCAACAAGTCAGCCACCGACAAACCCCAGGTGGTCAAACTGGATTACGCTTACTACAACCCACTCAGCCTCGTTCTCAAAGAAAAGGGTTTTCTCGAGAACGACTTTGCCAAGGATGGAGTCAAGGTCGAGTGGACGCTGAGCCAGGGGAGTAACAAGGCACTGGAGTTGCTCAACAGTAAGAGCGTCGATTTTGGGTCGACAGCGGGGGCTGCGGCGTTCATTGGAAAAGCGAACGGCAATCCCATCAAAACTATCTATGTATACTCGCGGCCCGAGTGGACAGCCCTCGTAGTACGCAAAGACAGTTCCATCACCAAGGTAGAAGACTTGAAAGGGAAGAAGATCGCGGTAACGCGCGGGACAGACCCTCATGTCTTCCTGTTGCGCTCGCTTTACCAGGCAGGACTTACCGACAAAGATGTTGAACTGGTGCCACTACAGCATTCAGACGGCAGAAACGCTCTGGAAAGAGGGGACGTGGACGCATGGGCAGGACTCGACCCACTAATGGCCCAGACAGAACTTGAAAAGGGATCGAAACTATTTCACCGCGACGTTTCGCTGAACAGCTTTGGCGTGCTCAACGTTCGCGAAGAGTTTGCAAAGCAGTATCCGGCATATGTGAAGCGGGTGTTGGCGGCCTATGAGAAGGCTCGTCAGTGGGCCATTCAGAACCCGGCAGAGTTCAGGTCCCTTTACGCGCGCGATGCGAAGATCAGTGATGCCATTGCAGCCAAGGTCCTGGAGCGAACCGACCTGAGCAATTCCGTGCTCGGAGACGAACAGAAGAAGGTGATTAGCGCCAGTGCCGACGTGTTGAAGAAGAGCGGCGTGATCGGCGGGGGTACTGATGTTCCCGCAACCGTTAGTGATCTGATCGACCCACAGTATGTGCGCGAAACCGTTGCGAGTAAGTAGTCAAACCATGAGCACAGCACAACAGAACGTCAGGTTGCAGAACAGCAAAGGCGTCCCCTTTGCGGTACCGCGAAAGAAGTCGGTAGAGCGAGCACATGTTGCTAAGCGCCTGGTTACAGACAAGTCGCTCGGCCTGATCGTCCCAGTGGCAGGGATCGCATTGTGGGAGTTACTTTCGCGAGTCGGAGTGTTCCCTCCCAATGCGCTGCCTGCTCCCAGCGTCATAGCGCAAACAATTTTCGATTTGGGTAAGAGCGGCGAACTCTGGAAACACGCGGGAGTTACGCTTTGGCGAATCACCGTGGGATTCCTGCTGGGTGCTGCGGTGGGCACCCTACTGGGCGGGCTTACGGGATACGTAACCATTGCCCGTAAGTTGCTTGACCCGGTGCTGCAATCACTAAGGAACATTCCATCCATGGCATGGGTGCCATTGTTTCTGCTCTGGATGGGGATACAGGAGACATCGAAGATTGCCCTGATTGCGCTGGGTGCTTTCTTTCCGGTGTATCTGAACCTTTCAAGCGGAATGAGCCACGTAGATCCAAAGCTGATTGAGGTTGGCAGAGTATACCGATTGAGCAGCTTACAGATGATTCGTCGCGTAATCCTGCCCGCCGCCCTGCCGGAGTACATTGTGGGACTCCGTAGCGGATTAGGGTTGGCTTGGATGTTCGTGGTGGCCGCCGAAATCATGGGAGCAAGCCGCGGCCTTGGATTCCTGATGATCGATGGCCAGATGACGGGACGCGCATCAATCATTCTGGCCAGTGTGATCCTTTTCGCTTGCCTGGGAAAGATGACTGACCGGCTTCTGGAATCAGTTGGCCACAGGCTCTTACGATACAAAGCTCAATGAAATTCCGGAGAGTCGCGTGAGCAACGTTGATGTTCGAAATAGCTCGCTGCAGGTCAAGGGCGTGAGTAAAGCATTTGGTTCAAATGGCAGCGGATTGCTGGCGCTGGACGATATCAATCTTGACATTCCGCCCGGAGAATTCACCTGCGTGGTCGGAGGCAGTGGTTGTGGAAAGACAACGCTGTTGCGAATCATCGCTGGACTTGAGAGTGGTTACAGTGGAACCGTATTGTTAGGAGAAAACCAAGTGGTGGGGCCTGGGCAGGACCGCGGACTTGTCTTTCAGGAGCATCGGCTTCTGCCATGGCTGACAGTGCAAGAAAATGTCGGATTTGGTATCAGCGACCTTCCCTTTGCCGAGCGCTCCGAGCGGATGCAGCAGTATATCGATCTGGTCGGGCTTCGAGGATTCGAACAGAGTTATCCTCACCAACTATCTGGCGGTATGGCTCAGCGTGTGGCAATTGCCCGGGCTCTTGTCAGTCATCCACAGTTGTTGCTGCTGGACGAGCCGTTTGGAGCACTGGACGCCCTCACGAGAATGCGAATGCAGCAGGAGTTGCTGCGAATCTGGGAGGCGCAACGCACAACCATGATCCTGGTGACCCACGACATCGACGAGGCGATCTACCTTGCAGACCGCATCGTAATCATGTCCCCACGACCAGGAACGATCAAACGCGTTTTCAGCGTGGAGATGCGTCGCCCCAGAGACCGCACGGGCAATCAGGTGGCAGAGCTGCGCAAGAGTATTTATCGTGAGTTCTTCACCAAAGAAGAAGTGCCGGAAGACTATGAGATCTAGAGCAGTTTCTGAGTCGTTGTTTTCCGCGTTTTTGTCTCAAGAGGATCGGAAGCTGTCGCGCTGAAGCGGGTCGGCCTGCTGCAACCCCACTTGGAGCAAAACGATATTGTCCGTTATATTTGATGGGTGAGTAGACTGTAATCTGAAAATCTCCTGTGATATAACAAACAAGAGAAACTCCACCAAATTCGCGTTGCTCAACCCCATGAAGTTTGCGAGTTCCTTTACCCAAACGTATGGTTCGGAGTCTGTAAATTGGCCCACTGGGACTATATCTCTGCTCTTGGCTGGATTGCCTTTGCCTTCTATACCCTGATCACATTGGTCGGTGGGGGGCTTGCGGTGAGCTCACGTAGCCTTGTCCGAGCTATGGTTGGTCTGGTCGTTTCCTTGTTTGGCGTGGCAGGCCTCTATTTGTCGCTCCTGGCGGAGTTCGTGGCCTTGATGCAGATTCTCATCTATGTCGGTGCCGTGAGCGTGCTGATCTTCTTCGCCATCATGCTAAGTAATGCTTCGTCCAACGGCGACGAAGCGCGCGGGTCGGGCAGGCGTGGCGCCGTGCGTGCCATACCGGTGTTCCTGTTGACCATTCTGATAGTTGTAATGCTGGTCGTCTACAGAGTGACCGGGGCCGGTGTTCCCAAGAATGTTCCCGTGGCTGCCCTGGGCGCCGGGTTGCTTGGGCCTTACACCTTGCCGTTTGAACTTATTTCCATAGTGCTGTTGGTGGCCATAGTCGGCGCGGTGCTGCTGGCCTTTGAAAAACGAGGTACCAATTGAATCCTCTTGTCTATTACCAGACCGTGGCCGTGCTGCTTCTTGGCCTGGGATTCTATGCCTTGGTCTCCCGGAGAACGCTCATCGGTATGCTCATCGGCGTGGAACTAATGCTCAACGGTGCGGGACTGTCCATAGTGGCAGCTGCCCAACTCACCCCCACCGACGCCGTTCTAGGTCAACTCGGAGCCCTGCTCGTCATGGGCTTGGCTGCCGCCGAGGCCACGCTCATTCTTGCCATCGTGCTCGTTGTCTCTAAACGCTTTGGGAATGCCGACGCCGACGGTCCCCGGGGACTAAAAGGGTAGTCATGGCCGCATCCCAGACAATCGAAAACGCCCGAGTGCTCATTCCCCTGGTCATCACGTTCCTTGCCCCCTTTGTCCTGTGGTTCTTTCGCAAAGACATCAACCGGCGCGAGGCAGTCTCTTTCATCGCCGCGGCCCTGTCTTTTGCCAGCATCCTTTCCATGGTGCCAGCCGTGCTGCGCGGCGCAGTCTGGACCTACCACCTATCGACCTTTTTCCCTGGGGTCTCCATCGGCTTCGCCGTGGACGGACTGTCGCTGATCTTCGCGCTGGTGGCCACCTTCCTCTGGTTTTTCGCGACATGCTACAACATCGGTTACATGCGCTCGCTAAACGAGCATGCCCAGACCCGCTATTACTTTTGCTTCGCCCTGGCCATCTTCGGTGCGGTGGGCGTGGCCTTCTCGGGCACCATTGTCACTCTCTACCTGTTTTATGAGGTGATCACCGTCTGTACGTATCCTCTTGTCGCCCACCATCAGGATCTGGAATCCTATCAGGGAGCGCGCAAGTATCTGGTCTACCTCATGGGCACGAGCAAGCTATTTCTGCTGCCGGCCATGATCCTGACCTATGTTCAGTGCGGCACCCTGGACTTTAACCTGACGGATATCTCCAAGGGCATGTTCCCGGCGGGGGCCAATCCCACCCTGGTGACCATTACCTACTTTCTTTATATTTTTGGTCTGGCCAAGGCTGCGATCATGCCCATGCACAATTGGCTGCCCTCGGCCATGGTTGCGCCCACCCCTGTCTCGGCTCTGCTGCACGCCGTGGCCGTGGTCAAGGCGGGCGTGTTCTGCGTCTCCCGCATCATGCTCTCGGCCTTCGGCGTAGACCTGCTGTCCAGACTTGGGCTCGGGGTCATCACCGCTTACTTAGCCGCTTTCACTATTGTGGTGGCCTCCATCATTGCGTTGACCAAGGACGATCTCAAGGCCCGGTTGGCATATTCCACGGTGAGCCAGCTCTCGTACATCATCATCGGCGTTGGCATGCTCACTCCACTGGGTGTCACGGGCGGATTGCTCCACATTGCCCACCACGCGTTCGCAAAGATCACGCTCTTCTTCGCCGCTGGTGCAATCTTCGTGGCTACCGATCTTAGGAAGATCCCACTCATGGACGGCCTTGGCCGCAAACTGCCGTGGACATTCGGCGCTTTCGCCGTGGCCTCCCTTTCCATGATCGGTATGCCCCCGGTTAGCGGCTTCGTCACGAAGTGGTATTTGGCTAACAGCGCCATCGGTATTCACAACAACATCCTCCTCGTTGCCCTGCTTGCCTCGACGCTCCTTAACGCCGGTTACTTCGTGCCCGTGGTCTACAGGGCCTTCTTCCGGCCGCCAGCGCCCGGGGTGGATCATTCCGGTTTCAAGGAGGCCCCCATGGTCATGGTTGTGCCGTTGTGCCTGACTGCAGCTATTTCCGTAACCCTGGGAATTTTCCCAAGAATCTTCACATCCCTCGTGAACGCCTTTGGGAGGTTCTAGGAGAACGCCATGCAGGAACCTAAACTATTGGGAAGTTGGCTGGAAACGGCCAGGGAGAAGGCAGGGACTTTTAAGATCCTGCTATATGTCGTGTTAGCCGCTCTGGTGGTGCTCAATTTCTTCATTGTGCCCCACGAACCCGAATTTGCCTCCGAAAAGCTGCCGGGGTTCTGGGCGCTCTTTGCCTTGATTGGCGCGGTGGTCATGGTCGTGGTGCTTAAGAAAGTCGTCTACCCCATACTTGCTCAACCCGAGGAGAATACGAATGACCGGCCTTGAACCCCTCGGCATCCATTTTTTTCTGCATCCGGCGATCGGCTTCCTGGTTCTGGCCGTGGTACTGGCTTTCCTCAACAACAACCACTACCAGAAGTGGCGCTGGCTGCTGCTGCTGCCACCAGTCATGGCCATTGTAGCGGTGGTCGCCCTCACCATGAGCAACTCGGGCCCGCGCGACCTGGCGACCCTCTCCTATCTCGGGCAGACCTTGCACGTCGGCAGAGTTGACACTCTGTCCCTGGTCTTTGCTCACGTCTTCGCCATCCAGTCCCTCATCGCCTTCATCTACGCGCTGCATGTCCCTGATCGTGCCCAGCACATGGCAGCCTGCCTTTACGTGGCGGGGGCCTTCGGCAGCGTGTTTGCCGGTGACTATCTGACGCTGTTCATCTTCTGGGAACTGATGAGCATTGGCTCGGTGTTTCTGGTGTGGTTGCGCGGCACATCGGCTTCCACCGCCGCTGGTTTCAGATACATACTGTTCCACATCTTCGGCGGGCTCTTCCTTCTCGCCGGGTTAATCCTGCGCCACGCTGCGCTCGGCACCTTTGCTTTTACTGCCGTCGCTCCTGAGTCTGCCCGCTACTTCGATTACCTTATTCTTGTCGGCTTCCTTGTAAACGCCGCGTTCGTACCCCTGCACGCCTGGTTGCCCGACGCTTATCCCGAGGCCACCATCACCGGCGCCGTGTTCATGAGCGCCTTTACCACGAAGACTGCGGTCTACGTTTTGGCTCGGGGCTTCGCCGGCTTCGAACTGCTGGCTATCGGTGGCTGCGTCATGTGTCTCTACGGCGTTTTTTACGCCACAATCGAGAACAATGCCCGGCGCATCCTGTCATACCACATCGTTTCTCAGGTCGGATACATGGTCTGCGGCATCGGCATCGGCACGGCCATGACCATGGACGGAGCCGTCGCCCACGCCTATGCCCATATCCTGTATAAGGGCCTGCTGTTTATGGGTGTCGGCTGTCTGCTCTATTCGACAGGTACGGCCAAGCTCACCGAGTTAGGCGGGCTGGCTTCACGGCTGCCGCTGGTCATGATCGGCTACATGGTTGGGGCTGTGTCCATCTCAGGCATGCCGCTCTTCAACGGCTTCGTCAGCAAGACCATGACTATCGCTGGTGCGGCTGAGTCCCATCACACTTGGCTGGCACTTGCCATGGAACTGGCCGCCGTGGGCACCTTCCTTTCCGTCGGCATCAAGCTCCCATATTTTGCCTTCTGGGCCAAGCCGAAAAATGATATGCCTTTGAGGCCCATCCCCTGGAACATGTATCTCGGCATGGGCATCTCTTCCTTGCTTTGCCTGTTCATCGGGCTTTTCCCGGGGAGCCTTTACAAGCTGTTGCCGTTCCCCGTGGAGTACACCCCGTACACACCCTGGCACCTGCTCCAGTCCTCATTGCTCCTCGGGTTCACGGGGCTTGGTTTCTACCTTATGCGCCGCATCATTCCGCCGCATCCCAGCCGCAATCTGGACTTCGACTTTCTGTATCGGGCCATCGGCCGGGGCTTTGTCAAACTCGTGAGCGTGCCGACGGCGGCCGTGGACAACATCTGGGGCGAGGTTTACGCCCGTATCGGTCTGCGAGGTTTACTCAGTTTCGGGCGCGGTACCAACTTCTTTGATGGCAAGGTAATCGACGGCGTATTGGACGGCACGGCCCGAGCCGTGCGCGAGGACGGTGGTGCGACCGTTGCCCGCGCGCAGACTGGCCGGATCCAGGATTACCTGGCCGCTGCCGTAGCTATGGGACTACTCGTTTTCGTGATTCTCTGGTTGGTGAAGTAAATTGCCGAAGCTTCGAGGGGTAGATTAAATGACGATGCAATCCGGCTTTCCAGTGCTGACGGCGCTGATCGTCCTGCCCTTAGCGGCGGCCGGGGTCCTGATGTTCCTTCGTCAGGAACGGACCATACGTCTGTTGACTCTGTTGGTTGGTGTTCTGGAGTGCTTGCTGTGCCTGCGGCTGTTCTCCTACGCCCCAATGGGCGCTGCATTCCAGTTTGAAGAGAAGGCCGATTGGTTGCCAGCCCTTGGCATGACCTACCATCTGGGACTGGATGGCCTAAGCCTTTACATGGTCCTGTTGACCGCGCTTATGCTGCCGCTGTGCGTGCTTGGGTCCTGGACGTACATCAGTAAACGCATCAAAGAGTTTCATTTCTGCCTTCTTCTAATGACCTCTGCTTGCATAGGAGTGTTCGCGGCGCTGGATTTCGTCCTCTTCTACGTCTTCTGGGAGGCCATGCTCGTTCCCATGTACCTCCTAATCGCCGTATGGGGCGGACCCCGCCGACGATACGCCTCCATCAAGTTTTTCCTTTACACGCTGGCGGGTTCCACTTTGCTGTTGGCAGCGATCGTCGCCTTCCGCCAAGTGGGCGGTTCTTTCTCCATCCCCGAACTCATGGAGAGGAGCTATTCCTTCAAGTTTCAGATATGGGCGTTTGTAGCGATGGCCCTGGCTTTCGCCATCAAGGTTCCGATGTTCCCCTTCCACACCTGGCTGCCCGCTGCTCACGTGGAAGCCCCAGCCGCCGGAAGCGTGCTTCTGGCCGCTATCCTGCTTAAGATGGGTGCCTACGGTTTCCTGCGTTTCTGCCTGCCGTTGACTCCGGCTGCCGCAGTCGTGGCCGCGCCGGTGATGATCGCCATCTCCATTGCTTCGATCCTCTACGGCGGCTGCATTGCCCTGGGACAGACCGACATCAAGAAGCTCATTGCCTACTCGTCGGTGGCACACATGGGCTTCGTCACTCTGGGCATATTTCTTTT
>Ga0316232_1002945_pt1 | contig 16497 bp, 14 predicted proteins | sample TBHtaG_FD_206006 | JGI IMG/M metagenome (GOLD analysis project Ga0316232, IMG submission 206006) | Freshwater microbial communities from Trout Bog Lake, Wisconsin, USA - TBH18025_13 | ecosystem: Environmental > Aquatic > Freshwater > Lake > Hypolimnion/Profundal zone | place: USA: Wisconsin... | reverse complement strand
CCTCCGCTACGCTCCGGCCTCCTCCGAGGCGGCGGAAAACGCCATCAAACCCCTCGGAGTCCAACTTTGTTCCGTCTCCCGTCCAGTTTTGAACCGTTCCTGTCCAGTTTTGTTCCGGCCCCGACAGTTGAATGGAGACACGGGCTGACGCGGATCGACAATATTTCCATGTTGCTTTTGAGGCATGGCAGGAGCATTCTAACACCGATCGATCCCCCGCCAAATTTTCACAATGAGCCAACAGCCAAGCACCCTCGAACAACTCAGGCGATTCACCACGGTCGTCGCGGACACCGGGGACTTTGAATCCATCCGAAAGTATGCTCCTCAGGATGCGACGACTAATCCGACCCTGATTTTCAAAGCCGTCCAACAGGCCGAATACAAGCACCTCCTCGACAAGGTGGTTGCGGACAACCGCGGCAGTTCCCTTGCCGGGGAGACGCTCGTGCGGGCGATCATCGATGATCTGCTGATCGCTTTCGGCAGGGAGATTTTGACGATCGTTCCGGGCCGCGTGAGCACCGAAGTCGATGCGAGGCTCTCCTTCGATGTGGATGCGACGGTAAAAAAAGCGCGCTACCTGATCTCTCTCTATGAAAAATCGGGGATCCCGCGGGAGAGGATTCTCATCAAGATCGCCTCGACGTGGGAAGGTGCCCGCGCGGCGGAAACCTGCCAGAAAGAGGGCATCAATTGCAATCTGACCCTTCTGTTTTCGCTACCCCAGGCCATTGCATGCGCCGATGCAGGAGTCCGGCTCATCTCGCCATTCGTGGGACGGATCTACGACTATTACAAAACCGCGACCGGCAAAGAATATTCGGGGGACGGGGATCCCGGGGTCCAGTCGGTTGAAAAAATCTACACGTATTACAAGAAGTTCGGATACAAAACCCAGGTCATGGGGGCGAGCTTCCGGAACACCGGGCAGATCGAGTCTCTGGCCGGGTGCGACCTCCTCACGATCAGCCCCGACCTCCTGGAGGAATTGCAGAATTCCCAGAAGGAGATCGCCCGCAAACTCGATCCTGTCGCTGCCTCAGGCGACCTCGTGGACAGGATATCCCTCGATGAAAAGTTGTTCCGCTGGATGTTGAACGAGGACGCCATGGCCACGGATAAACTGGCGGAAGGAATCCGGAAATTTGCCGCCGACATCGTCAAACTGGAAGGCATCGTCCAAAAATCTTTATGAAATCACCTCTTTTTTTCCTCTCAGCGTTCTTCCTGTTCTTGGCCGTTCTTTCCGGACCGCTCATGGCCGCCTCCACCGAGCATCCGGGCTCCGTGCCCGTTCTTCTCGGCTTGGATTCTGTGAGAAATGAACTCGGGCTCACAAAAGGCCAGTGCGTAAAACTCGACAAGATCCGCGCGGATTTCAAAGCGGACGCCCACTTGATCACCACGCGGCCCCCCTCGACTCTGGTGGAGAAAAAAGCAGCAAACTCGACCGTCAAGGCCCTGGTTGCCAAATACAACGGGCTGGCCGTCGCCGTGCTGACCCCGGCACAACATGAGCGCCTTCTTCAAATCGAACGCCAAACCCTTGGCGGATTGATGCTGTTCCTGCCCACCGAGCAGAAACAGCTTGGACTCACGCCCGGACAAATTGCCGCCATCGGGAAAATCCGCGACGAGGGTGAGGTTTTTTCCAGCCGCATCACAAGTTCCTACGAAAAAGGGGACATGTCTCTTCAAGAGCGGCTGGCAACATTGAGAAAACACCGTCTCAAGCAAGGAGCCAAGTGTCTGCGCGTGCTCACCCCATCACAGCGCAAGACTTTTCAAAGGTTGCAGGGAAAGGAATTCAAACCGGCGTGAGAGGCGTTGGACTTTCAAACGGACTCCGGATTTTAATGCCGCCAGCAAATTCAGCATCCAGTTTTTCTCCATCCGCACGGGACAGGTTGGGCTTGTCTCTGCGTTGAGAAAGGCATTCGCGTTGTGAAAATCTCCCTGTCGACCCGCACCAGCCCGTTCAAGGACGCCCTCTACGTGGGGTTGTCTGTGCTCCTGTGCTTTATTGCCTCCGCCTATTTCATCTACAGCCAGGCCAGCGCCCGGAACAACATCCACAACCGCCAGCGGCTGGAGTCGATCGCATGGAGGACCGCCAATGCGCTGGACATCCCGGAACACGAGAGACTCACCCGGACACCGCCCGGCCAATTGAAAGCAAAGGACTACGCGGACCAGCAGAAACCGCTCAAAGAGTCCAAGGCGAACGAGCCTCTTCTCTCCCGCATCTACACCGTCGCATTCGATCAGGATCTGCCACGCATGGTGTTGGATAGCGAGGGTTTTCCGGCGAGAACATGGGAAAGGCTTCCTCTCCAGCCCGGGAAGAGCGGCGATTTCAGCAAGGAAACCATTTACTTCTGCGCGCTCTCCGTTCAGACGACCGGCAAAGGATGGGTCGGGGAAATCGCTTATCCCGGCTCCATGGAGTCGCTGGTTGTCGCCATGGTTCCGATCATGTCCGGCTCCGGCCATCCCAAAGGAGTCCTCGTCGTGGAATCGACCGCGGACCGCCTTCAGCCGACACTTGCGTCGCTCCGCTCGGCAGCTTGGTCGTCGGTTTTGATCGGGGCGGCGGTCTCGCTCACTGTCGCCCTCGCCGTTTATTCCTTTCGCCGGAGAAATCTGGTCGACGCGGAAAAAATCGCAAGTGTGGAAAAGGCGGAAAAGGCGCTGGTCGGGGCTATCGGCGAAGCCATTTATCGATATACCCCCTCGACGGATGAACTGACTTGGCAAGGCAATCTTGCGGAGATTGGTTGGCCGGACAAGGAAGATGGGCCAAAAAGCCGGACCGACTGGGTTGCTTGCATCCACCCGGAGGATGTCCAACGATGCAAAACGGCCTGGAGCGGGAGGGACGGCACGAAATGGAATGTGGAATACCGTGTCTTTGGAAAGAACAAGCGGCTGTATTCGCTTCTTGACCGGGGCCAACACGTGGAAGTCAGCCATGGACAGGTTCTCGCCGTGGGAACAATTCTCAACCTGACGCCCCTCCGCGAAGTCGAAAGACGCCTGCGCGACGTCTCGGACGCCGCGGGCGAGTATATCTGGGAAGTGGATTCCGAGTGCCACTACACCTACCTCTCCGATCGCGTGGTCGATGTTTTGGGCTATCCCGTGGATAAATTAATCGGGCGGCATTTGCTTTCGTTCGTCCCGGCCGAGGATGCGGAATCGGTCCTTGAGGTCTCCGAGTCCCTCATGCTGGAAAAAAGATCCTTCCGGGATTTCGAGCACCGCATGGTCCGTGGAGACGGAGAGATAATCTGGCTGAGCATCAACGGCGTGCCGGTGAGCAATATCGTCGGGCAGATCACCGGATACCGGGGAGCCGGACTGGACATCACCGCCAGGAAGCACGCGGACCAGGAATTGATCCGTGAAAAGGAAGCCGCCCAAGCGGCGGACCGGGCAAAAAGCGAATTCCTCGCCGTGATGAGCCATGAGATCCGCACCCCGCTCAACAGCGTTCTTGGCTTCGCGGACCTCCTCGCAGAAACCGTTCTGGACACGATTCAAAAAGAGCAGGTGGACATGATCCGCCGGAGCGGAGATGCCCTGCTGGTTCTCTTGAACGACATCCTGGATTTCTCGCGGATCGAATCCGGGAAAATGCCTATCCAGCCGTCCTCCGTGGACATTCGGGAGTGCCTTCGGGACGTGGTGGATTTATATGGGGCTACGGCTCAGTCCAAGGGCTTGGGAATCCGTGTGGAAGTGGCTGATTCTGTCCCGAGCGCACTTTGCACCGATCCTGGCCGCCTGCGCCAGATCCTGCTGAACCTGATTGGAAATGCCGTGAAATTCACTCCAGCGGGTGAAATCGTAGTCTCGGCGAAAAGTGGCAGCCACGATCCAGAGGACGGTCGCTTCCCCTTGCTCGTGGAGGTCACGGATACCGGAATCGGAATTCCGCCCGACCGGATCATACGGCTTTTCAAACCTTTTTCGCAGGCGGATTCTTCCACAACTCGCAGGTTTGGCGGGACCGGACTCGGCTTGGCGATCTGCAAACGCCTTGCGGAATTGCTCGGGGGCGATGTGTCCCTGGTCAAGTCCTCTCCCTCGGGAAGCGTCTTTGCCCTGGAGCTCGCTCTGGTATCGATGCCTGCTCTCTCGGAGTCCAAGCCGGCCACGGGCGGCGTAGCCGTACCGGCGAACGAGGCAAGCAGACACGGGGGGAACTGGAGGCTTCTCGTCGTCGAGGACAATGCGGTGAACCGGATGCTCTCCCAGCGCATGCTTCTCTCTCTCGGGTTCGAAAGCGATTCCGCCGAAAACGGCCTGGCGGCCGTCAAGGCGCATGAAAAAAACCATTACGACATCATTTTTATGGACCTGCAAATGCCGGTCATGGATGGGGTCGAGGCGGCCGGACAGATCCGTGCCTTTGAAAAACTGCATCCGGAATACCCTCCGTCCCGCATCATCGCGCTCACCGCAGATGCCATGTCCGGAGATCGACAGAGGTGCTTGGATGCGGGAATGAACGATTACTTGAGCAAGCCGATTCGCCGTCCGGATTTGTCCAATGCTCTGGAAAAAGCCGTCCAAGCCCTCTCGCTCGCGCGCGAGGCCTGAGGCGCGGAAAGAAATCGGTGCTTTGCCTTTGGACTGTCTGAGATAGGGTGGGGGATGTGATTTTTGACACCCTCAGATCTGCGGTGGATCTCTACAACCACCTTCCGCGCTATCGCGAAATATTGTCAGTCCTGTTCAAATACGGGTTTGCGGATGTCCTGCGACTTGTTGCCCTCCAGCATATCCTCCGTCTCGAAGATGCGACTATCCGCACGCATCCGGACGACGCAATCCTCTCGAAGCCACTTCCCGAGCGACTCCGGCTGGCACTCGAGGAACTCGGTCCCACGTTCATCAAGTTCGGGCAGATCCTCAGCAGCCGCCGCGACCTGATCACCGATGACTATTTTCTCGAATTGGCAAAACTCCAAAGCGGCGTTCCACCGTTTCCCGGCAAAAAGGCCCGCGAGATCGTCGAAAAAGAACTGGGGCATCCGATGCGGATACTGTTTTCCGATTTTCACGAGAAGCCCATCGGGAGCGCGAGCATCGCCCAGGTTCACCAGGCAGTCCTCAAGAATGGCACTCCGGTTGCCATAAAAGTCCAACGGCCGGATATCGAAAAAACGATCTCGCTCGATGTGGCCATCCTGCATGATTTGGCGCGGTTTGTGGAAAAACACGTTCCTGAATCTGCCGGCCTGAATCCGACCGGTGTTGTGCAGGAATTCACCGAGACGCTGCAACGGGAACTGGATTTTGAGAACGAGGCCTCAAATACTGAACGATTTGCGGATCAATTCGAAGGAAATCCCCACATCAAGGTTCCGAAGGTTTATCGGGACCATTCCACTTCCCGGGTGCTGACGATGGACTTCATCACAGGCGTTTCCATCACGGATACCAAAGCTCTTCTGGCCCAGGGCACCGATCCAGTTGATCTCGCCGTCACCATGACAGGCCTGATCTATGAGCAGATTTTTGACCACGGCTTTTTCCATGGAGATCCGCACCCTGGAAATATGACGGTCCTGCCCGATTCCCGGATCGTTCTTTACGATTACGGAATGATGGGAAAATTCACCCCTCAAATGCGGGAAAGTATCGCCCTTCTGGTCAGCGGCCTAGGCGAGAAAAATCACGCGCAAACGACCCGCTCAATCCTTGATCTATCGGAGGAGGGCGTAGCGCTCGATCAAATGCTCCTGCAAGCGGAGGTGGAAAGGTTCGCCGAGCTTAATCTTAACAAACCTCTGAAAGACATCAGCCTGGGCGCTGTTTTTAATAGTCTGTTGGATTTGCTTCGAGACAACCATCTCCGGATGAAGCCAGCGTTTTATCTTGGAATCAAGGCCCTCGCTCAAGTTGAGGCTATCGGGCGGGCTTTGGATCCGAACCTCAATTTTATTATGCTCGGGGAACCGTATGCCACCCGTGTTCTGGTAGGAAAATTTGGCGTCGGCCGCGTTGGCACGATTCTGAAAGGGGTGGCGATCGAATTTCTCGACTTTCTCCGGGATTTTCCCGGAGACTTCCGACAACTCTACCAAAGCATCCGGAGGGGAAAGATCAACATTCCTCTCGAACACAAAATCGATCCCAAAGGGTTTGAGCCCCTCAGAACGACGTTGGATTCCATCGCCAACCGCTTGGCCAATGCCATCCTGACCGCCTCGATCCTCATTTGTTCGAGTATTGTCATCCTGGCTTCGGTTCCTCCTCACATCGCACATGTGAGTGTTCCAGGGGCAATCGGCCTCATGTTCGGGGCCTACATGTGCCTCCGACTTTTCCTGTCCATCTGGAAACACGGCGGACTCTGAAGGTTCAGTGCGGGTTTCACAAGTTGTTCACACGCCCATATCCAACAGAGTTCCATGTCGATATCAATAATATCTTATAATATACGTAGTGTATAGTCGTAGGGTGGAGGGTTGCCAGAACATATAGTCGCGGGTTCTGCGAAGTCGGCCCCGTCCGGTGTCTCCGCGCTCCCCGTCCTGCTGCTCAGCGGCCGCGCTTGCTTTGCCGCTGCTTCTGCTTGCGCTCCAAGGTGAGGCACAGCATCAGATACAACCGCACCATCAGCACCATCAGCAGCGGGATGACGAACAAGAAAATCACGGTCTTGATTAGCAGCGGGTTCAGCGACAGGATGATTTTCGGCCCCTCGTGCGTCATTCGCTCTATGGTGCCCGACGACAAAATCGGCGTCAACAATCATCGCGATCCCCCCAGAATCTGGGGCGCACGACGCCAAAGTTACCAAGGCTCATGTGGCTACCTTGCGCTTGAGAAGCATTGAAAGGATCACCTCCAGCGCTATCGCGAGCGACTGCTGAGCGGATCTTGCATCGCGGACAAGTTTGGCGAATTGTGTGGATTTGGCAGGATTTCGAAAGAGGTATTGAAAAATGGCGGTCGGATCGGACCGTCCGGTTTCTGGATTGATCAAAACCGATCTTGGCAGCGGCAAGTCTTGTTCGGCCGTGTCGCTGATCGACCGGACCGACAGCATCGGGATGCCTGCCTCGCAGCAGACTTGGTAAAGATGCTCGGATTCCAGATCTCCGGCAAGCGCACCAGACAACGCACCCGTGCCCCTTTTGGCATCTGATGATTCAAGGATATCCGGGACGGTAATAATCGGGCCGATTTGATAATCGGGAAATACTCTTAGAGCCTGGACGATTTGAGGATCGGAGAAATTCTCCCCGATAACGATTGTTCCCACTCCAAGACCGGGCTGTAGCGCACCGGAGAACCCGGCGGAAACAATGATCTCCGGCCGACTGCTCTCGATCATTCGCTTCAGAGCCGCCGCGCTGCGCTGTCCGGTGACTCCGAGGGTCCAAATGGAAACACGAAGCCGACGGCATTGCGCGGCCCGAAACCCGGCGCTTTCAAACTCCATGGCAAAGACAGCGGCGATCATGGCGCGGGAAAGATGAATTCGTACAACCGGCTCTCCCCCGTCGGGGATCCGTGTTGTGATTCCGTGAAATTTCCAAGGATTTCCGACTCGAAAAGGTTGGCGCTTGCCTCTGGAATACGCACCAGCAGGCGCTCCTCGCCTTTCGGGCCGGCGTGCGAGGAAAGGACCACCCCTTGGAATTTTCGTGCGGATTGCTCGGCTGCCCGCCTTGTTTCCGACGCGTTGGCAGAATCGGATTGAAGAAAAATGGCCCGCCCGTCCGACATCGTTTCCGGAGGGCGCCAACTCTTTTCCGCAGCTTGTTCAAGCGCGAGGCGCAAACCGCTCGTATCGGGACTGGAATCTCGGGTTCTTGAAGAGAAGTTCCGGATACCGAGCAACATCGCCGTCAGCGGGACTGCTAACGCGACGCCCACGACTGCGATCATCAGAATGACCTGCAAATTCACTCGAAAAGTGGGTTGGTTGTGATTCACGTGAAATGTGTCAAACATGGATCAATCTCCGGTTTCCCGCAAGATCGGACAACGCGGGATTGACCGTTCCCCTCCTCTGCCCGATATTCCCGATCCTTCAGATGCCCATAAAAAACACCCGCAACTTCTGCATCATTGCGCACATTGATCACGGCAAGACCACCTTGTCCGACCGACTGCTGGAATTCACCGGCACGATTCAAAAACGCGAAGCTCAGGAGCAGATGCTCGATGCGATGGATCTGGAGCGCGAACGGGGTATCACTATCAAGGCCCATCCGATCGCCATGGACTACAAGGGGAAGAGCGGTCATCAATACCGGCTCAACCTGTCAGACACCCCTGGTCATGTGGATTTTTCCTATGAGGTTTCCCGCTCGCTGGCTGCCTGCGAAGGTGCCCTGCTGATCATTGATGCCGCCCAAGGAGTCGAGGCACAGACAGTCGCCAACGTCCACCTGGCAGAAAAACAAGGGCTCAAACTGATTCCTGTCATCAACAAGATCGACCTTCCCAATGCGGATATCGAGACCGCGAAAAAGCAACTGGAAGACATCCTGGCGATTCCCGCTGATGAGGCGATCCTTGCAAGCGCCAAGGCGGGCATCGGGATCGAGGACATTCTGGAGGCGATCATTGCAAGGATCCCGGCACCTTCGGGAAAATCGGATGCAAAGTTGCAGGCGCTCACCTTTGACTCGACTTTCGACACCTACCGGGGGGTTGTGATCTATACACGCGTGATGCAGGGCACGATCATGGCCGGGGATTCCGTCAAGCTGATGGCCACCAATGCCACCTACGAGGTCAAGGAGGTCGGCGTCTTCAAACCCCAACATCCGAAATTTTTTATCCGTGAAAAACTCCAGGCTGGAGACATCGGCTATGTGATCGCCAATATCAAGACCAGCATGGAGGTCAAAGTCGGAGACACTCTCACCGGGGCAAGGAACCCTGCCGACGCCCCGCTGCCTGGATTTCAAGTGGTTCAGCCGATGGTCTTCAGCGGCATCTATCCGATCAATACAGCCGACTTTGAAAAACTCAAGGCGGCCATGGGGAAACTCCAACTCAACGACGCCGCATTTCATTATATGCCCGAATCCAGTGTCGCGCTGGGTTTCGGGTTTCGCTGCGGGTTCCTGGGGCTTCTCCACATGGAGATCATTATCGAGCGGCTCCGGCGCGAGTTCGATATGGACATTATCGCCACGTATCCTTCCGTCATTTATGAGATTGTTCGCACAAACGGCGAACTCCTCAAAGTGGACAACCCGGAACAACTCCCCGATTTCAGTGTGATCGAGGAAATTCGTGAGCCAATCGTCGTCTGCTTCATCATGATCCCCAACGAATACATCTCGCCCATGATGCAACTCATCATGGAGAAACGGGGGGAAATCAAACACACCGAGTCGTTGGATACAAAGAGGGTTATGCTGACAACAGAGCTTCCTCTCAATGAGATACTTGTAGATTTTGTCGACAAAATGAAATCCATCACCCGCGGCTATGGCTCCATGGATTACGAGCACGGAGGATATCGCGCCAGCAAACTGGTCAAATTGGACATACTCGTCAACGGAGAGCCTGTTGATGCCTTCAGCAGTATCGTCCACCGCGACAAGGCTGAGGCCAGGGGGCGAGCTCTCGCCTCCAAGCTCAAAGAGGTTATACCTACTCAGCTCTACCAAGTTGCTATCCAGGCAGCCATCGGTGGCAAAATCATCGCCCGAGAAAGCGTCAGCGCCATGCGAAAAAATGTCATCGCAAAATGCTACGGAGGAGATATCACCAGAAAACGCAAGCTCCTTGAGAAACAAAAAGAAGGTAAAAAACGGATGAAAGCATTTGGTAGCGTGAATATTCCGCAGGAAGCGTTTATAGAAGTATTGAAGACGAATTGAGATGTTCAATGAACGAAATTGAGAATTATGCATACATCGCGAAATAAGCAATTGTCGAGAATCAACGTTTCGCGTTAGAATAATTACTTTTTATTTGTATATAATATATTCAACAATTTAACATACAATGATATTATTCGTTCCAAAATACATCAAAGAAGCGAAACATTACCTGCATGGTGCTAGGAAGTTTTTGAGCTATAAGAGAGATATCCTGCCGAAGGAGCAGATCGAAAAAGTGGAAGCGCGAATCAATGACCTTAAGACAGCCATGCGTGAGAAACGCCGCGGTCCCGTGCAGGAGGCCATTCACGAATTGGATGCCTTGATCGGAAAGATCTCCCCTCCCCCGAAGGACGCTGGTTGGCGGGAAAATGTCGAAGTTTTTCTTGTGGCCATTGTCATAGCCGCCGGAATCAAAGCCTACATTCTGCAACCTTTCCGAATTCCGACCGGCTCGATGCAGCCGACGCTTTACGGAATCGTTGGCACCCCGACGAACTCCCCGCCTCCAAACATTTTAGTGCGGGCATTCGAGTTTGTCTGGCTCGGGCGACATTCATTCGACCTGAAGGCTCAAGAGGAGGTAGTGGTGGCCGACGACCCCCATGAACACACCTACGCGAATTTTTTCACGTTTACGGGCATCGTGTGCCGGAACCGGACCGGCAGCGAGGTAACCTACTGGCTTTTTGTGCCAAGCAAACCGCTTCACGACTATTTTCACGTGGTGAAGGGACGGACATACCAAGCGGGCGAAACGATCGCCTGCGGCCACATGGATACCGGCGATCAGGTTTTTGTGGACAAGGTCAGCTACAACTTCGTGAAGCCAGCCGCCGGGGACGTTTTTGTCTTTAAGACGACAGGCATCGCAAAAATCGAAGCCGGCCTGAACCCCGCCATGGGATCCCAGCACTACATCAAGCGCCTTGCGGGCATGCCTGGTCAGACTCTGAGGATTGATCCCCCGCGGCTTTACGTGAACGGAAATATGCCACAGCAGTATGTCTTCCAGCGCGTGATGAGCGCAAAAGACGGCTACAACGGATATTCCAACATCGGAGGTTCCACCTATCTGCGTTCGCCGGACGCAACCTACAAAGTTCCTGCTGACGGCTATTTTGCCCTTGGAGACAACAGCTACCACTCGAGCGACAGCCGGTTTTGGGGCTCGGTGCCCGAACGGAATGTATCCGGACGCGGGTTTTTTGTTTACTGGCCCTTCACCAGTCGATGGGGGCTCATCCGGTAGAAAAACCGTCACGGGTCCGTGGAACTGTGCCGCGAAACGGAACGCGCAGGATGGCTCTTGATCCCATCGGCCTGCGGCACAAAAAAATATTCGTTCTGGTGTGGATTGATCTGCGTCAAATGCGGTAGTCTCAATCCAGCGGGGAATATTCTGCCGCGGACAAAAATATTTTCACCCTGAAACCATGAGCGACAAAGCCACACTCACCTACGACGGAAAATCCACGGAACTGCCGATCACGGTCGGCAGCGAAAAGGAACGCGGCCTCGATATTTCCAAACTGCGCGACCAGACCGGGCTGATCACCTACGACGACGGCTTCCGAAACACAGGATCCTGCACCAGCGACATCACATTCATTGATGGCGAGGAGGGCATCCTTCGCTACCGGGGCTATCCGATCGAGGAGCTTGCTGAAAAGAGCACTTTTATCGAAGTCGCCTGGCTTTTGATTTACGGAAATCTCCCGACACGCGACGAGTTGCGGTCATTTTCCGACATGTTCACGGAATACCAGGTCCTCCATGAGGACATGAAATACCATTTCGAAGGATTTCCGCCGAATGCCCATCCGATGGCGATCCTTTCCTCGATGATCAATGCCTGCGGATGCTTCACCCGGGAATTGACCGGCCCCTACGATCCCTCGAAATTCAAACGCCATACGGCACGGCTGATCTCGCAGGTCAGGACGATCGCCGCGTTCGCCTACCGCAAATCGCTCGGTCTGCCGATCGTCTATCCCAAACCGGAATACAAATACACCGCGAATTTTCTGCACATGATGTTCTCGATGCCCCACGGCGACGTCGAACTCGAACCCGAGGCCGTGGCGGCGCTCGACCAGATTTTTCTCCTTCACGCGGACCACGAACAAAACTGTTCGACCTCCACCGTGCGCATGGTGGCCTCCAGCCGGGCGAATATTTTTGCCAGCGCGGCGGCCGGCGTCTGTGCATTGTGGGGCCCGCTTCACGGAGGAGCCAACCAAGCTGTCCTGGATATGCTTGGCCAGATCCGGCTCGAAGGAGACGATGGATCCCGGTTTCTGGAAGGTGTCAAATCCAAGGAAGGCGGGAAACGTCTCATGGGATTCGGACACGCCGTTTACAAGAACTACGACCCGCGTGCCAAGATTATCAAAGCGAGCTGCGATAAACTTCTGGCCCGCCTCAAACAGAGCGACCCGCTCCTCGACATCGCCCTGAAACTCGAGGAAACCGCGCTCCGGGATCCTTACTTCCTCGAGCGCAAACTCTATCCGAACGTGGATTTCTACAGCGGAATCATCATGCGCGCGCTCGGAATCCCCACGGAAATGTTCACGGTCATGTTCGCCATCGGGCGCATGCCGGGATGGATCGCGAACTTCAAAGAGGTCATGGATGACCCCAAATCGCGCATCTACCGCCCACGGCAGATTTATACCGGCCCCACCCTGAGGAACTACGTGCCACTGGACCAGCGGTAGTCGCGTTCTCCGAAAACCACGGGGAAACTGAGCCGAAGACGGGATTCGAACCCGTGACCTATTGTTTACGAATTAAATCGTTGCCTTTGTTTTGATATGTTTTATTGTGCTCCGATATGAGCACAATAAAAGGCATCAAACCAGCCACAGTAAAGGATTCTAAGGCCGACGACATTCAAAGCAAATCAGAACAAACCGAAACAGAACGGCGCGTCAAAAGTGGCAAGCAAGTGGCAAACCAAAATCGCGGAGGTGTTGGCAAGAACTCCGCGAACTACTGGCAGGGCCGAATATTCAAACCCGTAAATGACCGGGGCGAGGCTTCCCCCCACTACTCCATGAAGGTTCAATTCAAGGGGCGGCGCGTGGCGTTCACTCTTGGAACGTCAAACCAAGGGGCGGCAGCGGCAAGGGCGGCGGGTATCTACAACGACTTGCTCACCCTCGGGATCGAAGGAACTCTTGCCAAGCATCGTCCGACCGCCAAGGGCGAGGATGTTTCCACCCTTGGGGCATGGATCGAGGCGGCGCGGAAGGTATTCGACAAAAGCCCGACCACCTTCGATTCCTACGCACGGGCGGCGCGGAATATCGCGGCTTCCATCCTTCAAGTTGAGCGGACCAAGAAACGCTTTGGCCGGAAGGGCGGAACATTCCGGCAACAGGCTGACAAGACTCCGGTTTCCCTTTTCACGCCTCGGGCGGTTCAGGAGTGGAAAATCCGATATGTGAAAGAACGCGGCGCGAACAACCCGGCGCGGCAACGTGCGGCGCGTATCTCCTGCAATTCCTACCTTCAATCGGCGCGTTCGCTATTCCAAGAGGACATTGCAAAGCATCTTCCCCCATTGGAAATGGAAGAAAGGCCGTTCGAGAAAGTGGACTTCTACCCTCGGGAATCCATGAGGTATCACAGCAAGATTGATCCGGCTATCCTGCTGGCGAAGGCGCGGGCCGATCTCTCGGAAGCGAACCCGGAAGCCTTCAAGATTCTGCTTCTGGCAATCGGGGCCGGACTTCGCCGGGGCGAGATTGACCGTTTGCTCTGGCGGCAGATTGATTTTGATGGCGGGGAAATCCATATCGAAATCACGGAAGCCGGGGGGCTGAAATCGGCATCCAGCACAGGCAAGGTTGCGATTGATCCCACGCTCTGCGGTCTGCTTCGCGGGTTCAAGGCGAAGGCAACATCGCAATATGTGGTTGCTGGCGGCACGGGAGAAGGCGGATCACGGGCATGGGGCCAGCGTTACCGTTGCGGGGATGCTTTCGATTCCCTTCTGGCATGGCTTCGCAAGAATGGCGTTGAAGATCGGCGGGCCTTGCACACCCTCCGCAAAGAAGCCGGGGCGATCATCGCCACAAAGAGCGGCATCTACGCGGCTTCAAAATTCCTCCGGCACTCGGACATCAAAACAACGGCTCAACACTACGCCGACAACAAGGAGCGCGTCTCCATTGACCTCGGCGCACTCCTGCCAGCGGAGGGCACGATCCCCTTCCCTTCCGGCCAGTCTGACCCCAAGAAAGCATCAGCCCGGAGCCGCGCCAAGCGGGCCGCACACAACTGAAAGCAACCACCATGAAAAAGCCAAAGAAAGCCAGCGCCCCGAAGCCTACGCCCCTTGCCGTTCAAGACTCCGAAAAAACATCAGTCCTGCCACAGCTCACCCAAAAAGAGGCTCAGGAGGCTTGGAACAGAGCCCGTATTGCGAAGAAAATTCATGGACCAGAAAACCTCCGAACTGTCTGGGCAAAGAAAATGAAGATGACCGGGACGGTTGGAGTCCAAGAGTTGCTACGAATCATCCGAAAGGGAGTTAATTCCCCAGAAATGGACAAGACAGAACAAACCGCAGCCTACCTTGCTAGGCTTCTCGAAGGAGCGGTAGAGCGGTTCGAGAATCTTGTCCAAACAGGAGCGATGGATGAGGTCCTCCCGCGCATGGCCGCACTTCCTGTCCTATATTCACCCTATGCGGGAAAGGGCAGTCCTGAATGGAAATGGGCTCGGGAGTTGTTCGAGGCCAAAAAAGTGGGAACCGAGGCGGTAAGTGCTCATAGAGGGAGTAATTATGCCGCCACACGTAACTCCTCTTGGAAAATGCTGGCGATTGAAGCGGTCAAAGTTGCTCGTATGGCGGCGATCAAACTGCCAGTTTTCGACGCATACAGAGAAGAGGCAATAGCTGTCGGTCATGTCGAATTCAAACGCCCCGGCGGGCATTATATTTGGAGGGCATCAGTCTATCTGCTTGCAGACAAAGGAGTGTTGATTTGGCCAGATTGGCTTTCCGCATGTCGAGATTTGCCACCATCGGTAAAGGACAAGACTGAGGACTATCAGGCGGCCTGCCGATTGATGCTGAAAGGCTTTTTCGGAGATCCCGAGAACAAGTGGGGCGACGAGTTGCTGAAGACGAGAACAAAACTCGCGATTACGCACATTGGCCGATGGAAGCCGAAGTATTTTTCGATGACATCTGCGAGAGCGCGCCTAGAATCAGTTGAAAGTGTCGTGGACGCAATAGCAACGCTTGGGGTGTAGCCTCAGACTGCATACCCAACGTAGGTGAAATCGGTCCCCTCGCCCACGAGGGCGAATCTCGATTTGCCCCTATGATCGCCGGTATGCCTACGCATATCGAAACTAAGCACCTGACCCGACGCACTCTAGCAGCGCGTTGGGTATGTTCAATCGAAACCCTCAAGCGGCGCGAGCGAGCAGGGATCCTCCGTTGCCTCAAAATAGGCCGGGGCGTTCTGTATCGCTTGGAGGACATCGAGGAAATTGAAGCGCAAGCGGAAGTCTTCCGTGGGAACCCAAGGACGAAGGGGTAATGCCATGACCGCGCAAACCATTCGTCCGCTGTATTCCCCCTCGCCGCAGGTCAAAACGGTTTCTACGGCTGAAGGGGGGGAGCAAAACCAGCCTTCCTACAAGCCAGTCCCAACCCGGTTCCGGCACGGCGGGTTCGATTATCGGCAGATTGTCCGTGAGGGGGACGGGGCGATCTACGAGCAGACCAAGCCGGAACTCCCGGAGTTTTGCGCGTTTGAGGTCCTCCGTATTCGACAGCGTGATGGTTTTTCGATTGCCGGTAAGTGGATCGAGGCGGCTGAAATTTATCCGTCGAGCGAATCATGGGGGGTCGATGGGTTCACTTGTCCCGATAAAGAGGCGGCATATCGGAAGCTGAAGGAGATCCTCCAATGACCTGTGCAACTTTACCTGAGCCAACGGTCTTCGAGGGAAAGAAAAATCCCACCCCTGAAGTATGGACTGCAAAAAAGCCACTCCTTATCCAGAGCAGACGCGCTGGGGCGGGTGCATCCCTGTCCATGCCTTCAAGCGGCTACGACAGGATAGTGTCCTCCTGCCCAGAGCTGACCCGCCTGAAACTGGCCGGACTCGGCATGGTCGCCTCCCTTTTGTGGGAATCGAGAAAACGAGATAAGCACGGTGCCCTCACCATGAGGTTGGTAAAGGCCGCCGCCCTTCATTTCGTGGATCGTGTGTGCGGCTACTCAAACCCTGCGACATTTATCGCAAAACTGTGGGACTGCGAACTCATCACTCGGGGCAGCAACATCAATGGAAAAGTTACGAACACTTGGGGAATGCCTCCGTGGTGGGAGGGAGGCATCGAGAAAATAGCGATACATCTCACCCCGCGTCAGCTTCGATGCTGGAACAGGAGGTATGAGATATTGCGTGAGTGCCTTGACGATGAGAATCCGCACACCCGGATCGTCAGGGACACGCTCTCCGTCACAAAGCCGGGGCCGTCTGTCGGCGGTCGGTCAAAGTGCACCAGCTCGGGTCGGAATAGAAGGCTTCAAAGTGCACCACTTGTAGGACGCAGAAACAGTTTCATTTGAACGCTTGAGGGCGGTTTGAATGG
>Ga0316232_1002944_pt1 | contig 16508 bp, 15 predicted proteins | sample TBHtaG_FD_206006 | JGI IMG/M metagenome (GOLD analysis project Ga0316232, IMG submission 206006) | Freshwater microbial communities from Trout Bog Lake, Wisconsin, USA - TBH18025_13 | ecosystem: Environmental > Aquatic > Freshwater > Lake > Hypolimnion/Profundal zone | place: USA: Wisconsin... | reverse complement strand
CGGCCACGCCCTTGGCCGCGGCGCAGGCCACCGTGCGCATCATGGTCGCGGGGTCGCCCGCGTGGTAGCCGCAGGCGATGTTGGCGCTGGTGACCAGGTCCAGGAGGGCCTCGTCCTGGCCCATGCGCCAGGCGCCGAAGCCTTCGCCCATGTCGCAGTTGAGATCGATGTGCCTGGTCATGGCGCTGCCCTTTCAGTAGGATTGCCGTTCGGCCAGGACCCGCGCCAGGGCGTGGAACCGGGCTTCGCGGGCCAGCAGGAGCTCCTGGGCCGCTTCAAGGGTGATGGCGGTGAACCGGACCGTGTCGGAGGCGCGCAGCTGGGCGGCCTTGGCCAGGTCCACCGAGGCCAGTTCGCCCAGGCGCGGGTAGCCGCCCGTGGTCTGGCGGTCCGCCATGAGCAGGATGGGCGCGCCGTCCGGGGGCAGCTGGAGGGTGCCGGTGGCCACCCCCGCGGAGAGCATCTCCATGGGGCGTTCCAGGGCCAGCCTGGGGCCGCGCAGGCGGATGCCCATGCGGTCCGAGTTGGATGCCACCTGGAAGCTGTCCTCCAGCAGTCCGCGCCGCGCCTCCGCCGTCAGGGCGGGCCATTGCGGGCCCGGAACCAGGCGCAGGCCGGCGGGCTGGAGGAAATCCAGCTCGCGGTACCAGGCCGGGAACCAGTCCAGGGCCAGCCATGGCTGGAGTCCCCGGTCGAAGCGCTGCCACAGGGACGGGTAGCGCTCCTTGGGGCAGGGTGCGCCGTCCAGCCGGTCGCCCCGCTTCAGGGCCCGGCCATGGTAGCCGCCGAAACCGGCGGCGAGCGAGGTGCTGGCGCTGTCCATCACCAGCGGCAGGCGGAAGCCGCCGGCCATGGCCAGATAGCAGCGGCAGCCCTGGCGGCCCGCGCCGAAGGTCAGCCGGGCCCCGGCCCGCACCAGCGTCGGCCGCCACAGGCGCACCGGCTGCTCCTCGATGGCCGGGGCGAGGTCGGCGCCGCAAAGGGCGATCAGGGCGTCGCCCTCGAACAGGAGGCTGGGGCCGGCCAGGGTGATCTCCAGGGTGGCGGCCGTTTCGGGATTGCCCACGAGCAGGTTGGCCAGGCGGTGCGAGACCGGGTCCATGACGCCGCCAGGGCCCACGCCCAGGTGCTGGAAGCCGCGCCGGCCAAGGTCCTGGACCGTGGTGAGCAGGCCGGGGGTTTCGACCAGCAGGCTCATGACGGCTCCTCAGCGCGGCGGTACGCCTCCAGATCGATGGGCGTGAAGCGCAGCCGGTCGCCGGGCCGGAGCAGGCAGGGGTCCTCCTGGCCGGGCCGGAACAGGCGCATGGGCGAGCGCCCGATGATCTGCCAGCCGCCGGGGGTTTCCAGCGGGTAGATGCCGGTCTGCATCCCGGCGATGCCCACCGATCCGGCCGGGACCTTGAGCCGCGGCGTCTCGCGCCGGGGCGCGGCGATGGCCGGGTCCAGCCCGCCCAGGTAGGCGAAGCCGGGGGCGAAGCCGAGCATGTAGACCCGGTAGACCGCCGCCGAATGGCGCCGGACGACGTCCGCTTCGGACAGGCCGCAGCGGCTGGCCACCTCCGCCAGGTCCGGGCCGAACTCGCCGCCGTAGCAGACCGGCAGCTCCACCTGGCGCGGGGCGGCCAGTTCGGCCGCCCCGGCCTCGCGCCAAAGCCGCTCCAGCTCGCCGCGCAGCGCCGCGTAGCGCCAGACGGCGGGCTGGTAGTGCACGGCGAGCGTCGCGTAGGCCGGGACCAGGTCGGTCACCCCAGGCATGCCGGCGGCGCGGATCAGCGCCGCCAGCTGATGCACCTGGTCGTTCACCCCAGGGTCGATGCGCTCGCCCAGGATGGCCAGCAGGGCCTGGTCGCCCAGGGATTCCACCTGGAGGGTCGGGTGCGGCATGTCAGACCAGTTCCATCCCGGCGGTTTCGGGCAGCAGGAAGATGGAGGCCGCGGCCAGGATGAAGGCGATGGCGGTGAAGGTCAGGGCCGCGCCGACGCCGTACTGCATGGCGAAGAAGCCGATCACCGTGGGCGCCAGGGCGCTGACCATGCGTCCGGTGTTGTAGCAGAAGCCCACCGCCGAACCGCGCGCCCGGGTCGGGAACAGTTCGGAGATGAACGCGCCGAAGGCGCTGAAGTAGCCCGAGCCGAAGAATCCCAGGAAGGGGCCCATCACCATCAGCGCGGTGGCGTTCCGGGTGTTGCCGAAGATGAACACCAGCACCGCCGACAGCGCCAGGTAGGCGGCGAAGGTCGGCCGCCGGCCGAACTTGTCGGCCACGAAGCCGAAGGAGACATAGCCGAAGTAGGCGCCGATCATCAGGGGGATCATCCACATCGGGGCCTTGACGATGGAGAGGCCGGCGCCGCCCTTGGCGACCGGCGAGCCGAGGAAGCTGGGCAGCCAGGAGAACAGGCCCCAGTAGGCGAACATCACGAAGGTGGAGATCAGCGTGCTGATCAGGGTGAAGCGCAGGAGGTCGGGCTTGAAGATCTGCAGGAAGCCGCCCTTGCTCTTGGGTTCGGCCTTGTCGAGCTTGCGCTGCTTGACCCAGACCGCCGGCTCCTCGACCTTGGTGCGGATCCAGAGGGCGAACAGGGCGGGGACGATGCCCAGGAAGAACATGACCCGCCAGCCGAACCGGGGCAGGATGGTGGCCGCCGCGATCGCCGCGGCGATGTAGCCCAGGGCCCAGCCGCCCTGCATCAGGCCGATGGCCTTGCCGCGGTGCTTGGCCGGCCAGGTCTCGGACACCAGCAGCGCGCCGGAGGCCCATTCACCGCCCATGCCCAGGCCGAGGATGGTGCGGGCGATGGCCAGCTGCACCAGGTTCTGGGCCAGCCCGGACAGCCCCGAACAGATCGAGAAGATCAGCACCGTGGCCATCAGCGCGTTCTTGCGGCCGAACCGGTCGGCCATGGCCCCGAACAGGATCCCGCCGAAGGAGGACGCGAACAGCGTCACCGTTACCATGAACCCGGCCGTGGCGGGGTTCAGGTGCCACTGTTCCATGATGCTCTTCAGGCAGAAGACGTAGAGCATCACGTCGAAGGCGTCCAGCATCCAGCCGATTTTGCCGGCGAGCAGGGCGTACCACTGGTTGCGGGTGATCTCGGTCCACCACGGGGCCGACACTGCGGCTGGGATGACAAGGGGAGCGCTCATGGTCGGGCCTTATGAAAGGGGTGGAGGGAAGGGAATCAGAAGATCGCGAGGGACGCGTTGGGAATATCGGTGATCAGCATGAAGCCCGGCTGGTGGGTGATCGCCAGGGGCAGTCCGGCGGCGCGCAGCGCGTTCTGCGGGGTCACGCCGCAGGCCCAGAACACCGGCACTTCGCCAGGCCGGACCGACACCGCGTCACCATAATCGGGCTGGTCCAGGTCGCCGATCCCGATCAGGGCGGGATCGCCGAAATGCACCGGGGCGCCGTGGATTCCCGGGAACCGGCTGGTGATCTGGATGGCGCGGATGGCGTCCGCCGCCCGCATGGGGCGCATGGACACCACCAGCTCGCCGCCGAAGGGTCCCGCCGGATGGTTCTCCAGGCTGGTCCGGTACATGGGGACGTTCTTGCGCTCTTCCTGGTGCCGGAGCGGAATGCCTTCGCGCTGGAGCATCTGCTCGAAGGAGAACGAGCAGCCGATGGCGAAGGTGACGAAATCGGCCTGCCAGAGCGCCGTCAGGGAGGCCGGTTCCTCGGCGCGCAGGCCAGCGCGGTAGACCCGGTAGCCGGGCACGTCGGTGCGGATGTCCAGGTCCTTGCCCAGGGCCGGGATGGCCCACTGCCCGGGTTCGCCGATCCCCAGCAGCGGGCAGGACTTGGGGTTGGCCAGGCAGAAGCGCAGGAAATCGTCCGCGTGGCGCTGGGCCAGGATGACAAGGTTTGCTTGCGCGAAATCGCCACACTGGCCCGCCGTGGGCCCCCTGAAACGGCCGGCGCGCACCTGGCGACGGAACTCGGCTGGATCCATGATCTACCCCATAACCTTTGGACTTTTTAAGAGCGATGGCCAAGCGTAGGGCCTTCCCGCAGGCATTTCCATCGACTTTTTGCCGCCACGCCTGATAAAATTTTCTTAACAATTTCGGCGGCCGACCCGATGAACACGCGCTTTCTGGAAACCTTCATCACCCTCGCCCAGCTGCGCAACTTCCACGCGACCGCCCGGGCCCTGAACGCCACGCCCGCGGCCATCTCCCTGAGGATCAAGAGCCTGGAGGACGAACTGCGGACCACGCTGATCGACCGGTCGGCCAAGGGCTTCCGCTTGACCCCCAGCGGCGAAAACCTGCTCGGCTACGCCAAGACCGTGGTGGACGCCGCCGCCAAGCTGCGCAGCGCGGCCCAGCTGGAGGATCCGGTGCAGGGCCGGGTGCGCTTCGGCGTCATCGAAACGGTGGTGCACAGCTGGCTGTCCCAGTTCATGCAGCAGCTCGCGGTGGATTATCCGGACCTGGAGATCGACCTGGCGGTGGACATGAGCAGCGTGCTGCAGCGGCGCCTGGTGGCCGGCGAACTGGACATCGTGGTGCGGGTCGAAGGCATCGACCACCCGGAGGTCCAATCCACCGCCCTGGCGCTCTATCCGGTGCAATGGCTGGCCCGCAAAGGGCTCCTGGCGACCGGGGCCAGCGGGCTGGCCCGGCGGGCCCTGCAGCATCCGATCATGACCTTCGCCCTGGGCACCCAGCCGCAGCTGGCCCTGGTGGAGATCCTGACCGCCATGGCCAGCCGGGAGGACCTGCCGATCGAGCAGATCCGCTTGACCTGCTCGCCCTCGGTGGCGGCCATCGTGCAGCTGATCAAGGACGGCTACGGCATCGCCGCCATCCCCGGCTTGTTCGTCAAGGACCAGCTGGTGACCGGCGAGATCGTCGAACTGCCGATCCAGCCCACCCCGCCGGCCTTCCTGGTCGCCATGTGCCGGCGGACCGACGCCAAGGCCAAGGTGCACGCCGTCGCCGCCACCATCCTGAAGGCCTGCCTGAAATACGGCAACAGCACCGGCAAGGGCTTCGTCAAGATGCTGGTGTGAGGCATAGTTGAAGGGCAGGAGCCGCCGTGTCCGAAGACCCTTCCCTGATTTCCCTGCGCTCGGCCACCCTGGTCCGCGGCGGCAAGCCGGTGCTGCATGATCTGACCTTCGATATCCGGCCCGGCGAGCATGTCGCCATCGTCGGCCCGAACGGCTCAGGCAAATCCTCCTTCATCCGGCTGATCACCCGGCAGGACTACCCGCTGGCGGGGCCGGACCTTGCACCCACCCTGCTGATCCTGGGCCAGGAGCGCTGGGATGTCTTCGAACTGCGCACGCATCTGGGCATCGTCTCGGCCGATCTGCACAACGCCTTCACCAGCGGCGAGGGCTTCGGCCGCTGCCGGGGCCTGGAGGTGGTGCTGACCGGATTCTTCGCCAGCCTCGGGCTGTTCCAGCACCAGCAGGTGACCGGGCTCATGCGCGAGCGGGCTCGCGCCGCGCTGGCCATGGTGGAAGCGGAGCATTTGGCCGACACCAAGGTGGATGCCATGTCCACCGGCGAAGCCCGGCGCGTCCTCATCGCCCGGGCCCTGGCCCCGGATCCGGGCGCGCTGCTGCTGGACGAGCCCACCACCGGCCTGGACCTGGCCGCCCGCCACCGCTTCCTGCAGACCCTGGCCAAGCTGGCCACGGACAAGACCCTGATCCTGGTCACCCATCACATCGAGGAGATCATCCCGGAGATCGAGCGGGTGATCCTGCTCAAGGATGGGCGCGTGTTCATGGATGGGCACAAGCAGGACGTGCTGCGGTCCGAGCACATGGGGCGGCTGTTCGGCATGCCCATCGTGGTCCGGCGCCACGGGGCGAGGTTCAGCGCCCGGTCGGTCTAGGAGTCTAGATGGCGATGTTCCAGATGAACATCTCTTCCGCCGCGGATTCCCGGATGGCCCGCATGCATTCCCTGGGGATCTCCAGGAACGCCACGCCCGCCGTGATCCCTTCGCCCCGGAAGTCGTGCCAGACGATCCGGCCCTTCAAGGCATATTTCCGGGCGTCGTGGAACAGGACGAAGGTGTCCAGCACCGGCTTCTCCGAAAGGCGCTGGGACGAGGCCGCGGACAGTTGCAGGCAGCAGCCGTTGATGCTGATGTTGGAGACCTGGACCTTGCCGTGGGTCTGGCCATCCAGTTGGAACTGGGCGGTGTAGTCGTGCTTCAAGGACGTGCGGAAGAAGTTTCTCTTTTCCATGGCTCTCCTGCTCCAGGGGTGGGAGGACAAGGGGTTTTTGTCCTCGACCCAAAGGTGGGCAAGCCGGGGTCAAGATGGTGTCGGGAAAAACCGCTAATGTATCAAGAAAGCATAAGAATTTTTCCGGTTCCCCTGGGCTGATCTTCTACAGGGTCTGGACCAGCGCCCCGAAATGGTCCGACGCCGCCCGCCAGGCATGCTCCAGGTCCAGCGCCAGGGCCACGTCCACCTCGTCCGGAAAGCACGGCGCCCCGGAATCGGAAAACGCCGCGTCCTTGGTCAGGTACGGCGATTCCGGGCAGGTCAGCAGGAATTCCACCGCGATCCGCCAATCGCTGGGGACCTCCAGCAACTGCCCGCCCTTGCCCTTGATCTGCATCGGCCGGCTGGCGAACGCATAGAGCTTGCGGATTTCACTCTCATGCTGGTCGCCGAGACCGGTCTGGAGCTGGTTCAGGAAGGCCTTCTGCAGGGCCAGGATGCGCTCGGCGAAGCCGGCGCCCAGGGTCACGGTGTTCACCGCGTGGAAGGCGCAGAGCTGGCTGCCGGCGCCGGCCGCCCGCCAAAGGGGCTCCAGTCCGGCCGGGATCCGGCTTTCCGGCCGGCGCCAGGCGTCGAAAGGGGGGCGGCGATTGGCCAGCAGGTGGAAGGGCGCATGGGCGTAGCGCGCTTCCGGCGTCGCATCCAGCGGGGCCGTCCGGCCGGACAAGGATTCCAGACAATTTAAAATATTCATGGGGTGTCCCCGGCAATTCGGAAAGTCTACGCTGAATCGTCGGCCCATTTATAATGAAAATTAATAAAATCTTATGAACACGAAAAAGGCGGGGGCCGAGGCCCCCGCCTTCCGGATTGCCGGACTGGCTTACTTCTTTTCTTCAAGCACGGCCTGGGCGGCCGCGAGGATGGCGATGGGCACACGGTAGGGGCTGCAGCTGACGTAATCCAGGCCTACGCGGTGGAAGAACTTGACCGAGCGGGGGTCGCCGCCGTGCTCGCCGCAGACGCCCAGGTGGATGTCGGGGCGGGTGGCGCGGCCCTTTTCGCAGCCGATCCGGACCAGCTCGCCGATGCCTTCCTGGTCGAGGCTCTGGAAGGGGTCGTCCTCGAGGATCTTCTTGGCGACGTACTCGGGCAGGAACGAGCCGGAGTCGTCACGCGAGAAGCCGAAGCCCATCTGGGTGAGGTCGTTGGTGCCGAAGGAGAAGAACTCGGCTTCCTGGGCGACCTTGTCGGCGGTGATGGCGCCGCGCGGGATCTCGATCATGGTGCCGATCGGGCAGCTGAAGGTCGTGCCCTGTTCCTTGTTCACGGCGGCCAGCTCTTCCAGCATCTCGACCTTGGTGTAGGCCAGTTCCTTGACGGTGCCGACCAGCGGGACCATCACTTCGGGCAGGGCCTTGATGCCGCGCTTGCCGACGTTGATGGCGGCTTCGGCGATGGCGCGCATCTGCATGCGGATCAGTTCGGGGTAGGTGATGCCCAGACGGCAGCCGCGGTGGCCCATCATCGGGTTGAACTCATGCAGCTTCTCGACCCGGTGCTTCACTTCCGCGACGCTGACGCCGATGACCTTGGCCATCTCGGCCTGGCCCGCTTCGTCGTGGGGCACGAACTCGTGGAGCGGGGGATCCAGGAGGCGCACGGTGACCGGCAGGCCGTCCATGGCTTCGAAGATGCCTTCGAAATCGGTGCGCTGGATCGGCAGCAGGCCCTTGAGGGCTTCCTGGCGGGCGGTCAGGTCCTTGGCGAGGATGAACTTGCGGAAGGCGATGATGCGCTCGCCCTCGAAGAACATGTGCTCGGTGCGGGTCAGGCCGATGCCCTGGGCGCCGAAGGCGCGGGCCACCTGGGCGTCGTGCGGGGTGTCGGCGTTGGTGCGGACCTTCAGGCGGCGCACGGCGTTGGACCAGGTCATGATCTTCATGAAACGCTGGAACAGTTCGCTGGCCTCGGGCTTGAGCTTCTTCTCAACCAGCACCTGGTTCACTTCGGAGGGGAAGGCGCTGAGCTTGCCGGCGTAGACTTCGCCGGTGGAGCCGTCGATGGAGATGAAGTCGGTGCCGGCGTTGAGGGTGACGTTGTCGGTCCGCAGGGTGCGGGCCTTCAGGTCGATGGTGATGCCGGAGGCGCCGCACACGCAGGGCTTGCCCATGCCGCGGGCGACCACGGCGGCGTGCGAGGTCATGCCGCCGCGCGCGGTGAGGATGCCGTTGGCGGCGACCATGCCGGCCAGGTCCTCAGGGGAGGTCTCGGTGCGGCAGAGCACCACGGGTCCGGTCTTGGCCAGTTCCTCGGCCTCGTCGGCGCTGAGGGCGATCCGGCCGGCGGCGGCGCCGGGGCCGGCGTTCAGGCCCTTGGTCATGAGCTTGCCGTCCTTCTTGAAGGCGGCCTTCTCCTTGGGGTCGAACACGGGGGCCAGCAGCTGGTTCAGGCTGTCGGGGTCGATCCGGCTCAGGGCGGTGTTGGAGTCGATCATGCCCTCGTCCACCAGGTCGATGGCGATGCGGATGGAGGCCAGCGCGGTGCGCTTGCCGACCCGGGTCTGCAGCATGAACAGCTTGCCGCGCTCGATGGTGAACTCCAGGTCCTGCATGTCCTTGAAGTGGCGCTCGAGGCGGTTGCAGGTGCTGAGCAGCTCCTTGAAGGCGTCGGGCATGGCCACTTCGAGGCTGGTGTGGCCGGTGCCTTCGGCCTGGGCCTTGGTGATGGGCTGGGGGGTGCGCACGCCGGCCACCACGTCTTCGCCCTGGGCGTTGATCAGGTACTCGCCGTAGAAGTAGGGCTCGCCGGTGCCGGGGTCGCGGGTGAAGGCCACGCCGGTGCCGCAGTCGTCACCCATGTTGCCGAACACCATGGTCTGGACGTTGACGGCGGTGCCCCAGTCGTCAGGGATGCGGTTCAGGCGCCGGTAGATCTTGGCGCGGTCGGTCTCCCAGCTGTCGAACACGGCGCAGATGCCGCCGAACAGCTGCTCGATGGGATCCTGGGGGAACGGCTTGCCCAGTTCCTTCTGCACGATCGCCTTGAAGATGACCGTCAGGCCCTTCCACTCTTCGGCGGTGATCTCGGTGTCGAGCTTCTTGCCGGTCTTCTTCTTCAGGGCTTCGATCTCATGCTCGAACAGGTCCTTGTGCACGCCCAGGACCACGTCGGAGTACATCATGATGAAGCGGCGGTAGGAGTCGTAGGCGAAGCGCGGGTTGTTGCTGGCCTTGGCCAGGCCTTCCACGGTCTGGTCGTTGAGACCCAGATTCAGCACGGTGTCCATCATGCCGGGCATGGACACCCGGGCGCCGGAGCGGACCGACAGGAGCAGGGGATCCTTGACGTCGCCCAGCTTGCGGCCGCGGTTGCCTTCGAGCCACTTGAGCGACTCCAGGACCTGGGCCTTGACATCCTCGGGCAGCTTCTGGCCCGCGGCGATGTAGAGGGTGCAGACTTCCGTGGTGACCGTGAAGCCGGGAGGAACGGGAATCTCCAGGCCGGCCATCTCGGCCAGGTTGCAGCCCTTGCCGCCGAGCAGGTTGCGCATCTTGGCGCTTCCTTCGTTGCGGTCGCCACCGAAACTATAGACATGTTTTACCATTGTCGCCTCACAAGAAGTGCCAGTTGACCCGCACTGGGTTTGTCCTGGGTTTGTCATGGTTACCTCACAAAAAAATCCGGAAGAATCTCCAGAATAGCGCCAAGGCAAGAAGACGGCGCTGGTAAATCCTGGAGAAACCATTGTAACCGGGGCTTATGTGACGGGTTCCTGACTTGGAAAAACGAGTGCGATGCCGGCCCGGAAAGTGTGCGATTATGTAAGATTCGCGTCGTGATGACGCCAGAGGTGCCCCATGGCCAAACCACCCAGCAACAAACGTCCAAGCAAGGGTCCGGCCACGCGCCAGGGTGAGCATCGCGGAGCGCCGGTGCGCTTCGGTTCCCGCCCCGCCGCCCGCGCCAAGGTTGCCGTGGCCAAGCCGGCCGCCAAGCCGGCCATGGACCCCTGGGCCGGGGAAGCGGAAACCCCGGCGGCGGTGGCCAGCGTCAAGATCACCCCCCGGCGCCCGGCCGGCAAGAACGCCGGCACCCCCATGGCGCGCAACACGGGTCCCTGGAAGCCCGCGGCCCGGCCCAAATCCGGCCCCCGGCCGGAAAAAGCCCCGGTGGCCAAGGCGGCGCCGCGCGCCTCGGCCTCCGGCCTGAAGCCCAGGACCAAGGCCCCCACCGGCGAGCGCCTGCAGAAGATCCTGGCCGCGGCCGGGGTGGCTTCGCGCCGGGCCTGCGAAGCGATCATCCTGGAAGGCCGGGTCCAGGTGAACGGCGTCACCGTGACCGAACTGGGCACCCGGGCGGATCCGCGCCGGGACGACATCACCCTGGATTTCCAGCCCATCGCCAAGGAGGAACTGGTCTACCTCCTGCTGAACAAGCCCAAGGGCTACGTGACCACGGTGAAGGACAACGAGGGCCGGCCCACGGTGATGGCGCTGATCCACGGCATCGGCGCCCGGGTCTACCCGGTGGGCCGGCTGGATTTCAATTCCGAGGGGATGCTGCTGCTGACCAATGACGGCGCCATGGCCCAGCGGCTCATGGCCCCGGAATTCCACGTGGCCAAGGTCTACCTGGCCAAGGTGCACCGCATGCCCAATCCGGAGACCCTGGACGAATTCCGCGCCGGCTTCCGGCTCGACGGGCGCAAGCTGAAGCCCTGCGGCATCGAGGTGGCGGAAAAGGGCGAGAACCCCTGGCTGATGGTGACCCTCATCGAGGGCAAGAACCAGCAGATCCGCCGCATGTTCGCCGCGGTGGGACACCCGGTGTCCAAGCTGCGCCGGATCCAGTTCGGCCCGCTGACCGACCCGGCCCTGAAGCCCGGCGAGTGGCGCTTCTGCAACCCCCAGGAACTGGCGGCGCTGAAGGCGTTGTAGGTCAGGGTTCCCGGGTGACCGCGATATCGATGAGCTCCAGCAGTTCGGACACCACCATGCGCCGGTTGCCGTCGGCCTCGTAGAACGCCGAGACCTTCTTCCGGGCGGCGGCGACGTTGCCGCAGGCCTTGCCCCGGGAAATGAGCTCGCGGCAGGCGGCAGGCATGGGGCCCCAGTTGCCGCACTCCACGAAGGCGTCGCTCAGGAAGATGAACTTGGGGATGGCCTCGCCGCCGTTGGTGAGGAAGCGGGCGAACACGTCCGGCCACTGCTGCCGGGAGATGAAGCGCACCTTCAGGTTCGGCGCGGCCTCGGCCAGCCGGCGCAGCACCGGCACGTGGCGCACCACGTCGCCGCACCAGTCTTCGGCGACGGCGACGACGTGCACCGGGCGGGGCAGGCCGGCCAGGAAGGCGGCGGCCTGGGGCTCGAGCCCCTGGGCCTGGCGCAGGGTTTCCATCTTGTCGCGGTTTTCCGGCGATTCGCCGGTGCCGATCCAGGCGGGGTATTCCTGTCCGGATGCGAAAACGGCTTTCCAATCGATCACGGGGAGCGTGGCGGGTCGCGGCATGGCTGGCCTCCTAGGCGTTGAATGGTATCACTTGCACTCCAGCCAGTTGTTTCCTGGCCGCACCTCGGCCACCAGCTTGACGTCCAGGGCGCCCAGATCGTCGGCCCCTTCCATGGCGTCCCGGAGCAGGCCGGAGACGGTCTCGACCTCCCCGGGCGGGGCCTCCACCAGCAGCTCGTCGTGCACCTGGAGCAGCAGGCGCGCCTTGAGGCCGCCTGCCGCGAGGCTTTCGTGCAGGCGCACCATGGCCCGGCGCATGATGTCGGCGGCGGTGCCCTGCACCACGGTGTTGACCGCTTCGCGCAGGGCGGTGGCCTTCATGCCCTGGTTGGGCGAATGCAGGTCGGGAATGCGCCGCACCCGGCCCCAGTGCGAGCGCACCAGGCCTTCCTCCAGGGCCCTGGCCTTGGTGGCCTCGATCCACTCCGCCACCTTGGGCATGCGCTCGAAATAGCGCTCGATGAAGCCCTTGGCTTCCCGGAACGGGATGCCCAGGCTGGCCGAAAGGGCGTAGGCGCCCTGGCCGTAGAGCAGGCCGAAGTTCACCGCCTTGGCGGCGCTGCGCTGGCTGGCGCTGACCTCCTCCATGGCCACGCCCAGCACCTCGGAGGCGGTGCGCCGGTGGATGTCTTCGCCGCGCTGGAAGGCGCCCAGCAGGGTCGGGTCCTGGGCCAGGGAAGCCACCACGCGCAGCTCGATCTGGCTGTAGTCGGCGTCCAGCAGGATCCAGCCCGCCTCGGGCACGAACGCCGCGCGGATGGCCCGGCCCTCTTCGGTGCGCACCGGGATGTTCTGCAGGTTGGGATCGGAGGAGGCCAGGCGCCCGGTGGCGACCGCGGCCTGGTGCAGCCGGGTGTGCAACCGCCCGGTGACCGGATTGACCATGAGCGGCAGGGCCTCCACGTAGGTGCCCAGCAGCTTCTGCATCTGCCGGTGGCGCAGCAGCACCCGGGCGATCTCGCCGTCCTCGCGCCGGGCCAGCTCCGAGAGCACGTCCTCATCGGTGGCCGGGACCTTGGTCTTGTCGGTGCGCTTGAGCACGGGCAGGCCCAGCTTCTCGTACAGGATCTTGCCCAGCTGGCCGGGGCTGTTCAGGTTGAACGGCTCTCCGGCCAGCTCGATGGCCCGCTTCTCGGCGGCGTCCCGCTGGGCGCGCATGTCCAGGGCCAGGTGGGCCAGCACCTCCACGTCCAGGCGCACGCCGGTCAGTTCCAGATCCGCCAGCACCTCCACCAGGGGCAGGTCCACCTTCCGGTAGAGGGCGGCCAGGGCCGGCTCGACCAGCATGGGTTCCAGCTTGCGGCAGAGCTGCAGGGCCAGGTCGGCGTCCTCGGCGGCGTACTGGACCGCGTGCTCGAAATCCGCCTCGTCGAAGCGCTTCTGGCCCTTGCCCTTGCCCACCACCGCTTCGAACGGGATGGGCCGGAGATCCAGGTGCCGGGAGGAGAGGTCGTCCAGGTTGTGCCGCAGCTTGGAATCCACCAGGAAACTCAACACCATGCTGTCGCCGCCCAGGCCGCGCACCTCCAGCCCGTGGCGCTTGAGCACCTGCAGGTCGTACTTGAGGTTCTGGCCGTCCTTGAGCACGGCGGGATCCCGGAACAGCGGGCCCAGGATGCGCAGGGCGTCGGCGAACGGGACGTTGCGCGGATCCAGGTAGGGCGCCAGTTCCTCGAAGAAGGCCGCGGGGGCGCCGCGCAGGTCCAGGAGGGCTTCCGGCAGGCCGCTGTCCGGCAGCAGGCCGGGCAGGGCGCCGGCCGTGTCCTCGCCGCCCGGCTTCAGGTGGGCGAGGGGCACGTACAGGCCCTCGTTGGGCTTCCAGGCGAGGCTGAGGCCGACGATGTGGCCGCGGGTGGGGTCGATGCTGGTGGTTTCGGTGTCCAGGCCGAACACCCCGGCCGCGCGGCAGGCCGCCACGGCCGCCTCCAGGTCGGCGGCGCCGGCCGCCGCCCGGTAGGTGCGGCCGCCGGGCGCCTCCGGGGTGGTCACGTTGCCGACCGTGGTGAATTCCTTGGTGAGCGACTCGAAGCCCAGGTTCTTGAAGGCGGCCCGGGCCTGGGCCTGGTCCACCCCCTTGTAGACCAGGTCGTCCAGGCCAAGCGGCAGGGTGAGGTCGGTGACCACCGTGACCAGCCGGCGCACCAGGGGCAGGCGCTCCAGTGCCGCCTCCAGGCCCTCCCGGTGGGCCTTGCGCTTGAGCTCGGCGCGGTGCTCGAGCAGGTTGGCCAGGGTGCCGTACTGCTCCATCAGGTCCCGCGCGCCCTTTTCGCCGATGCCTTCCACGCCCTTCACGTTGTCGCTGGCGTCGCCCATGAGGGTGAGCATGTCCACCACCTGCTCCGGCCAGACGCCGAAGCGGTCCTTCACCCCGGCCCGGTCGATCCACACTTCGCCGTCGCGGTTGTTGAGCACCTGGATCCCGCCGGCGTCGTCCACCAGCTGGAGCAGGTCCTTGTCCGGGCTGATGATGGCGCAGGCCAGGCCGCGGGCCGAGGCCTGGCGGGCCAGGGTGCCCATCACGTCGTCCGCCTCGTAGCCGGCCAACTCGACGATGGGGATGTTCAGCGCCGCCGCCAGGTCGCGGATCATGGGGATCTGGGGCCGGAGATCCTCGGGCATCTCGGACCGGTTGGCCTTGTACTCTGGGTAGATGTCGTGGCGGAAGGTCGGTTCCGGGCGGTCGAAGACACAGGCCATGTGGGTGGGCTTGTGCTGGTTCACCAGGGCGAGCAGCATCCGGGCCATGGTGAGGGCGGCGCCGTTCTTGACCCGCATGTTGCCGTAGTAGGCTCTAAATATCAGGGCGAAAGTGTCGATGAGGTAGAGTCGGTCTTCGGTCATTCGGCTATTTTGGGTGCTTCGCCGTTCCGCTGTCAGCTTATTTCACACTCAGGGCTTCAGTCCGAACGACCGGCGCACCGCCCATTGCCACAGCGCGGCGGGCAGCACGGCCTTGGCGGCGTTGGCCCAGCGCGCGTCGGCGCCGATCACCAGGCGCCGCGGCGGATGGGCCCGGGCCATGGCGGCGGTGATGCGCCGGGCGCAGGCCTGGGCGTCCAGGCCGTGGTCCTGGCGCGCTTCGTGGCGGGCGAGGTAGGTGGAGAGGATGGGTTCGAAGCGGGTCCCCTTGATCCGGCCGGGCAGGTCGCCCAGGGCCTTGACCAGGGTTTCCCGGAACTCCGACTGGATCGCGCCCGGTTCCACCAGGATCACCCGGATGCCGGGCTCCAGTTCCAGCCGCAGGGTCTCGGCAAGGGCCACCACCGCGTGCTTGGAGGCGCAATAGGCGCCCGCCATGGGCACGCTCATGCGGCCCAGCACCGAGGCCACCTGGACGATCCGGCCTTCGTCCGGCCCGGCGCCGGCGCGGATCAGCGGCAGGAAGGCCCGGGTCACGGCATGCAGGCCCAGCACGTTGGTCTCGAACTGGGCGCGCAGCGCCTCGGTGGAGATCCACTCCAGCGGCCCCATCTGTCCGTAGCCGGCGTTGTTGACCAGCGCCGTGAGGCGCCGGCCGGAGCAGGCCGCGACTGCGGCGGCGATGCTGTCCGGGCTGGTCACGTCCAGGCTCAGGCAGTCCAGGTCCGGGCCCGGCGGCAGGCCGTCCAGGGCGGCCCGGGCGCGGGCGGTGGCCACGACGCCCCAGCCCGCCGCCCGGCAGGTCCCCACCAGCGCCCGGCCGATGCCGGTGGAGCAGCCGGTGATCAATACCCAGGGCCTTGCCGATTCCGTCATCCGATCACCTCCATGCGAACCACGCGCCGGCCGCCAGGGCCCATCCGGCCACGCCGGCGAGGGTCGCCGGCCTGCCTTTGAACGCCTTCACCCGGTGCACGTGGAGCACCGCGAACACCACCAGCCAGCTCAGCAGGCCCCAGCGCTGGCCGGGCTGGAGCGGCCAGAACCCGCCCCGCAGCCGCCAGCTCCCCGCCCCGCCGGCGGCCAGCGCCAGCCCCAGGAGCAGGAAGCCGGCCCGGGTCCAATGCAGGGGCGGCCCTTCCAGCCCCAACGGCCTCCGGCCCAGGAGCGCCTGGAGTTCCAGCAGGGCGGCCACGGTGACACAGGCGAATCCGGCGGCCTGGAACACAGCGCACAGCAGGGACCAGGCGGTCATGGCCGCGCCCCCCGTCGTTTGAGCAGCGGCTTGAGGTAGAACATCCAGGCGCAGCCGATGAGGAAGCCGGCGCAGCCGGTTCCGATCAGCCAGCGCCCGGGCGCGCCGGCTCCGGCGAACCGGTTCCACAGCGCCCCCAGCAGCACCAGGGTCGGAGCCGTGTGGACCAGGAGGAAGCCGGCCCGGGCCAGGTCATAGGGGCGGCGCTTCCAGGTCACCGCCAGCATGGAGGCGGCCAGGAGCGCCAGCAGGGCGCAGAACCAGAGGCCGCGTGGGCCGTCCGGGCCGGCCAGCAGCACCGCGGCGATCAGGAAGGCTCCCTGGGTCAAGGCGAAGCGCACCGAGGTGAGCAGGTTGAACAGCCAGGCGGGGGCCGCCAGGAAACCGGCGGCGCCGATCCCGGCCAGGCCGGCCAGGAACAGGGCCAGCTGCCGGCGCCCTTCCAGGCCCAGGCCGCTCAGCACCTGCTCCAGCGCCATCCAGAACAGCACCCAGCCGGCCATGGCTGCGGCCTGACGCGGCATGTGCTCGTGGAACGGGTTCGGCGCCTGCATGTTGCCAGCCTAGCCTAGACCAGCGCGAGCAGTCCCGCCAAATAGAAGCTGGTCTCGACCCAGGGTTCCAGCCGGCGTTTGCCGGCGGAAAAGCGTTCCTGGAAGAACCACAGGTGGAAGACCGG
>Ga0316232_1002940_pt1 | contig 16522 bp, 16 predicted proteins | sample TBHtaG_FD_206006 | JGI IMG/M metagenome (GOLD analysis project Ga0316232, IMG submission 206006) | Freshwater microbial communities from Trout Bog Lake, Wisconsin, USA - TBH18025_13 | ecosystem: Environmental > Aquatic > Freshwater > Lake > Hypolimnion/Profundal zone | place: USA: Wisconsin... | reverse complement strand
GTTTTCGTTAGTCCAATCAACTTTTAAATCCCCGGGCATACCTATATGGAAGTTGTGTTTAAAGGTTAGATCACGGTCGTTATCTATTATGCTGTGTTTGAGATATTCAATTTTGTTAGCACTAATAGATTTACCCCATCCAGCCATGCCCATTAAAATATATTCTTCGTCCATGGGTTTAAGACCAACATACTGAGTAAAGGCACTATACATAAGTCCAATACTGTGCGGATACTTTTGCCCCCACAATTTTTTATAAGTAGCCCGACCATTGTCGTCATAGTAAGCTAACCAAATGCTAATAGTGTCCCACTCACCTATGGCATCAATGACCACCACTGTGGCATCTGTATATGGACTTGTTTGAAAGCCAGCTGCCGCGTGTGTCACATGATGGTTATATGTAGTAATTGGCAACTTATGTAGATTTAACTTAGGCAATTGTTGCTTGAGTATACCCGAGACCGACCAAGGTCCTTTTAGTTCACTCCATTGCCCAGCATACAGTTGTCGAGTCTTTTTAACCCATGGGCGTTCATAGTATGCAATTCGATCTATGGTTCCATACCTAAGGGCATCTTTAATTAGGGAGGTGTTTAAATTAGGGTCGTGTTTAATCTTGCTGTAACGTTCAGCATGTCCAGCAAACTTAATATTACCATTAGCATCAACTAAGGTAACAGCAGCGTCATGAAACCCCGCAGAAATTCCTAAGATACTCATATACTAATTTTTCCGCCTCTTGATGCGATTCTTCCAATGGGTGTGTGGTACCAAATGGAAACTTGTTTTCTAATGCCCACTCATAAAATCCTAAATTAGTAGGAAACCACATCCACCTATTAGGATTTAATTGTTTCAACAGTGTAGTTAGTGTAACATCATTTTTAAAATGGTCAACATTTGTCAATGCATGATCTACGCTGGTAAACAAATATGGAATATTTCTTAATTCTAAATATTGTTGCATCATTATTATCTCTAAGAGATTTTGATACAATTCCCAATATTCAAAGGTTCCTACATAATGATAAAATATTTTAGCAAACTGATATAACCCTTTTTCTTTATCTTTGGCCAATTTACTAACATGCCATGCAAATTTTACACTGTCTTCTGTCTTAAAGTCTTTCTTTATTTCACTACTATCATCTAATATAGACCACGGTGATATTTGTTCCCACTCACTGTCGAATTTAAATTCATACCTGCCCAAGAAAGACCACGTTATTAGTACCAACCCAATCTCACTGTGCGATTCACAGGCATTCATAGTCAGCCGTCTAATTGCACTATTTGATGCTCCGCCAAATGCAGTGCAGTGATAGTCCATGCCTAATCTCTTGGCTGTTAGTGCTGGATAGGTAAGTTGACTGGGATGTTTTCCGTTATGGTCATCACGAAGTTCACTGCCAAAAGTAAAACTATCTCCGCCAGCAATTAAGACAGACATAATTCTTCCATGTAATTATAAATTAATTCAGCTACTTTACTGTGGCCATCTTCTAAGAAATGTCTGCCCGGTCCTTGTTTAGTTCCATTGGTCCATTCCATCAATGACTGATCAGGCCACCCCAAAAAATAATCACGATCAATTTGTTCTATTAGATCAATATTTTTTGGATTGGTTCGTTCCTCATGCTGATGATTGCCAAACGCATCTACCATTAAATATCTTTTATCATTGGCCTTTAGATAAGTTTGTAGCAGTATAATATTGATCAAGTATTGTCTATACAAGTATCTATCATCATGATTCCAATTAACATGATCTATCAAATATTTTCGCCACGGTGCCACAGCCTCATGCGGTAGTGGGCTACATCCAGGCCATACATCATATATACCTGTTTGATCTGCCCACTCCCATCTGGCAAAATGACTCCATGCTATAATAACCATATCATAGTTGTTAACTTGTTCTATACAGTTACGAACCATACGCGAATTGCCACTACCAGGGCGGGCTAAGTTAGTAACTTCATATCCTAATTTATTAGCCAACAGATAGGGCCAAGCAGACATTTTATCTGTTAGTTCTTCTCCCCAGGTAAAGCTATCCCCAACTGTTAGTAATTTCATTTATAGATGAATGGATCTCTTTTACGTAACTCTTTTAATTTCTTACGATAGTGCAATTCTAATTTAATACGATTATAAATTCTTAACAACCAATTCATTAAATTTCTCCTTGATCAATTCTGCGGCCTCTTGGTGTGCTTGTTCCAATGGGTGCCCGTCAGATCCTATACTATACTTATTTTCCACTGCCCATTGATAAAAGCCTCTTGGTGTAGTTGTTTCATTTGCTTCAACACCAGCTGGAAACATATACCAATGATCCCAATTGGTTTCGGGGCTTAGTAATTCTATTAGACAATTATCCACACAGGTAAACAAGTATGGAATTTGATGATCTTCACAATAGTCTTGCAATTGTTGTACGGCTCGAGGACTAATATATAGATTATCTCTACTAGGCCATGTCCACGAAACTACAACTGATCGGAGTCCGCCTTGATTTAACTCTTCCATGGCACGTTCTGCTATTTCATGGTTACTAATACCGGGATAGGCAGCACAGACGTAATTGTCACCGGCTAGTAGTGCAGGCCAAGTGTTGCGACTATATCCATTAGGTCCACCATTGGGACTATCTTGGAGCTCACTGCCCCAAACCATACTATCACCCGCGGCTACTATAATCATACCCTGGCCTCATCATGTTAATTTGTTGTTGTTTGTAGTCAGCATCTGCCCAACAATAGTCAAATGTATTTGCAATACCATCTATTTCGATTGAATATATGTCTAGATAGTCGGACATCAGATTCCATATCGTTTCTATATCTTCTGTGCCAAAACTTCTAATTAGATCTACTCGACCAATTGGCAGATATCCTAGACTTAGGTTAACGTCAGTTGGATCTAATTTATTAGCCTCTAGCCAAGCAGTAAATTCAGCTTGTTCTTTATCATGCCATGGATACTTGCCGCCTTTAACTACATCTCGGCTCCACTCTACATCAAATTCTCCACTATAATATTGTAGTTGAGTAATAGCATCGCATACGGTACTGTCTAAGTTTGGAGCATGTTCATCACGCCATACTTCAAATAGAGTTTTGCCTATTTGTGTCCAATGCATGTAGACTCTACCAAACTCTCTATCATATCCGTTGGTTAAAAATCCTTGACGATGTTCTGCAACCAACGGATATCTTTTAACCAATGGGAATGTGGTTATCTGACTTGGACGTATCCAATCAGGAGCCATGGCTTTTTTGCGTTGACTTAGAATTAAATTTTCTAATTCGTGACATATTGTGTTTAGTTCACGTATGGCATATTTTGTTTTATAGTCAGCATGCTTGTAGTAAGGGCTTAGATTTCCCACAGTGCCCTGCAATAATTCAAAATGGTTGTGTAACTGATTTAATATATTGTGCTTGGGACTTAAGCCAATATTAGCATCATCTTTGATATACAAATCAGGTAAGTTATATTCGGGCGGAAATCGCACAGTATTAGGATGAAACCACTCCTCGATGATATAGGGAGATAACCCATGAGACTGCCAGATTTTAGTCTGATTAAATTGATTAATAATTTCGACTGCAGAATTTAATTCGTTGCATAAGAATTCTAAGGTTCGTTGACTATCTGGCCATCCTAAAAAACAAAAGTTCTTTTCTAATAGTAATTTTGAACTGAGTATCTCTTTAAGGGCCACACACCAATCTTGTGCTAACTGATGATGGTCTGGTATAATATAATAGTCTAGTAGATCTTGTTTATCTAGTGGGTTACGTAGAGTTACTTTAATTGATTGATTGGTACCACTCGTAGACATCGGGTCTTTCCTTAAGAATATCAGCCATGGTCAATTCATCACCACGGATACTTTCTAATTGTAACACACGAGCCTTACCTTTGTCAAGTGATTCTTTCCATTCGTTAGGCCATTGTTCTTGAAAGGTTGGGCGAGTTTTAAGCTGAATTAATATGTCCTTTAGTGGGCTATTTTGAGGGTAACCCTCAGAGTCAAGGCCAACTAATAGTTCATCTACCCAAGGATCTAATAGGTCCCGGGGTAGTGCTAAAGGACTCATAATAATATCAGGACTAAAACTAAAGACTACTTTGGCAAGTATGTCTACACCCAATTCTTGAGCAAGGCGGCTAATGTTGATGACTTCGAACATTCCTGGGAGCGTGAGAGTAAAGTCAATTCGCATTTGGCGTCTATGACTTGATGCCTTAACTCCTTGACAGAAGTTTGCAAGCCAGTGGCTGTATCCAAGGCCTGTTCTAATATACTCTCCAATCGCGCCTGTTCCATCGAGACTTGCGCAGATCTGCCAGTCGCGTAGCCCACTAAGAATGTCCCTATAGAGGTTGACACCGCGATAGTCGACACGGCTAAGATTAGTGTTATACCTTGCGTATACATTTTTACCATCTCCTAGTTCAACAATTCGACGCATATAACGCCAATGTTGTTCATACATCAGGGGCTCTCCACCTACCCAATATACTTCTTCTACTTGATGTTGTTCTACAGCGTTTGCAAACTCTTGTTCTATTTGACTGTCTTGAAATGCAGTTATTTCTTGTTTGATTTCGGGGCGCATCCAATTGTTTTTTGGATTATCCCAATTGATCATATTGTGAGTGCGCTGTTCTGACTCCCAGGCACTGGATAGCATATCACCACACATACGACATTTGAAGTTGCATAAATTAGAGAACCTATAGTCCCAACTAACAGGACGAAGTGTAGTAAATCCGTCGGGCTGAGTATTCTCTAGTATACTCTCATACTTATGAGCGAACATTGAATCAAAATAACTACGGTAAACGCTTGTGTTCAGTAACTTGTCATTACATACTTCACACTCCGGAAGTGTTTCGCCTGCCATCATACGCACACGCACATCTTTCATGTGGGGACTATTCCAATGTTCTTCTAGGGTAATAGGAATATACTTGCCAGTACCTGCACTAGTATCAATATACTGCTCGAAGTTCTGTGCAGGCTCACGACTAGCACAACACATTCTACGTTCCGTTTGTGGACTTAGGTATGTATGCACCCATGGTGCTAAACACATGGTCTGGGGTTTATTCATAGCCCATTGCCCGAGCGATTTCGTTGTGGGTATCTAAGAAACTTTGGGAACGATATTCATCAGTTTGTTTCATTTTTGTTAAGAACTCAATACCGTCAGATCCTGTACCATTCTGAATAAATTTAATAATGCGCATAATTTCTGTTTTAATATCAGATGTGAAGTTATGTGCAGTTAGTCTATCGATAACCAAGGTCTGAGCCTCAGGAGTCATTTTACTAATACACATGTGATTGGGATCATGCAGCATATTAAAGTATATATGATCAAATTCTTGAGTGTTTATCCATTCACACATTTCTGGCAGATAGTAAACGTTTTGTATATTCACTGTTAGACATAGTTGTGTGCTGAATTTAGCATTACGCATTGCAGAAAATTTAGCAATATTGGCATTAACTTCATCCCAGTCAGCACCATAACGTTCGTATTCAAACCTTGCATTGGTGTTGTCGATACTAAATGCCACTTCTACATGTTTAAATTCAGCCCATAATTTAGCCGCTTCAGGAAATACAGTTCCGTTGGTATTATAGTGTATCTCGATATTCTTTGCATAACCTTGTTCTACTGCATATCTTAATAGTTCAAAATGTTGCTCTATTAGAAATGGTTCTCCACCAGTAAACTCAAAGTATTTGATATTAGGCAATAAGGCTTTTAAGTTTTCCCAAAATATAGGACTCTCTCTGGGCCAAGCACCATCAGTGAGAAACTTGTAAGCAAGATGATCTTTGCGATTGATACTGGGTATATAGTCCATTTCTTCTTTGGCCCACTTGCTACTTGACCAGCTTCCGCAAATACGGCATTTAAGATTACAGATATTCCCTAACTTAAGATCAATGAACCACAGTTGATCAGGATTGACATTGTTAAAATCTACGCTGTCATAATACTCCTTTAATCTGATACGACTGTTCATACGTTTACTAGTGCGCCCAGCGGCTTCTTCATCCCAACAGCGTTGACATGTTGCGGGTTTTTTGCCATCTAAAAATTCTTGACGTAGATCCTGCATGTAGTCGCTAGAGTATATTTCTGCTAGTGTGTTTTCACGCAGACTGTATTTTGTACCGTCAGGTTTAGTTATCTCATCAACTGCAAGACAACATGGTCGAGTAGTTCCTATAGGACTAGTTTCTATACTAATCCAAGGTAACATACATATTTTATCCGACATTGACATAACTTCTTAAATCCTTATACTCTGGGAATACTTTAACAAACCTTTCATTTCTATAGACATCAGTGAGATCATTGATACGGAAAAATTCTCCCAGCATGTGCGATTTATCAGTTTGCATAAAATTTAGTATGCCTTGATATCCGCTAACTGCACGTGTAAGTGAATCATGTGGAGTTAACCATTGAATATGTGCTTCTATCTTTTCTTTAACTTGATTTTTATATACCTGAGGTAATACATCAATTCGATCACGCTCTGGACCTTGAAGAATATTAATATTCCAGTCCATGGGCCTAATTAAGCCTAGGTCAACCCATTCTCTATGGAATTCTGTAAGGTGCCAGACATTATATAAACTAACTGTGCTACTAATATAAAAATCAACATTAGGGCAGACTTCGATCATCTTACGACGATTTTCAACAATCTCATCCCACACAGTTCCTTTACGAATATATTCGCCGCGAGCATAACTGTCATCAAGACTTGCACCAACACTTACATTATCAAATAGTTTCCAATAGTCAAATACTGACTTATCTTTAAGTTTCATATGACTAAAGTTTGTGTTATAAATTAGTCGAACATGAAACATTTTGCGATTAACTAATTCTTCTAAGATGCGATAATGTTCTTCCATGATCAGCGGTTCGCCGCCGGCAAAGTAAATCTGTTCTAAATGCGGAATATGCTCTTGCATTTGCTCCCACATGTCATCTTTATTTTTGCCAGCATACATAAACTGCGGATGGTTAGGTTTACCAAACAATACACTATCTTCTTTGTACCAACTACTACTAAACACACTACCGCAGGTACGACAGCTAAAGTTACACAGATTAGAAAAGCGTATGTCATAATAGCGTAGTTTGAAATCTTCGTAGGTACCATCTGGTTTAGTATCATCTACTAGTGCAATATGCTGTCCAAAATTCTTATTAGCACTATTGCGCATACTAAAAAATCCATGAGCTTCTTGTTCATAACATTTAGTGCATTCTTTACAAGGCTTTTCTTCTAACATGTTGCGGCGCATTTGTCTATATGGTTCGTCATTCCACACCTCAGCCATGGTGTTTTTTCTAAGATTGCCAATGGAATGATCTGTTTCTGCCAAACAACAAGGATACGCACGACCATCCGGAAATGCGTGCATGTGTATCCATGGAATCATACAAAAATAATCACTATTACCCAATCGATCAATTTGATCAGGTCTTAGTTTATCTTCACTTATATAAACCGGTCTTCGGGTGTTGTAGTTGTGATTCTTGTGTTGTTCGGTCATAGTGTATCGTACCAGTCTGCTAATTGTGGAAATGTATATTTAAAGTCTAGCCCACGACGTTGATCATATTGTTTGTAGAAGTTCTTAAAGTCACGCTGTAGAATTTCTTTGCTAACTGCGCCACTGTGTGGACTATTTACTGTTTCAAGATATTCAACTAATCGTTTAATTTGATTGCCTTCATACTCGTGTATGATCTGACTATTGGCCATATGGAATCTAGTCAATTCTCCTGCGGCCTGTTGTCTAAACTCTACAGGTAAGATTAGTGGGCTTTGGAAACTAGGAAAGCGCAAGATGTTTAGGCTAAAGTTAATACTATCTTTACCATATTTTTCTTTGAGTTTTACTATGCTCCATAAGAATTCAGTGAGACTTAATAAGCATAAGGCATTGATGGTACACATAACATGTAGGCCGCGCAGTTTACCACTATCCAGTAGATAGCTAACATTGCTAGCCCATTGATTCCAATCCAAGCCATCACGTATATATACCGCGTGTCTACCAATGCTCTCATTACTTGTATATAAGTCAAGCTCAATGCCTTGGCACGCATCCAATAATCTATCAATTTTATCACGATCAAATCCTAAATTACTATTAATAGCAAGACGTGTCTTGCTTTGTCCTCGATGTTCTTTAAACCAGTTAATCAATCGCCATGTATTGTCAGACATTAATGGCTCACCACCCGTGATGCGTAGTTCTTTTAGCGTTCTATGTAGGTCTGATTCCCACCACTTGAAGAACGCTTCAACATATGGGTTAACCTCATTGAGTTTAAACAGTTGATTGCTATCATGCTCGTGAGTAAAATGATTTCTACCGTCCGACACCAGGTCGGTATATGGGCCGTTACGATGTATGTCACGGACCCAACTAGTGCTGAAAGCAGGATTGCAGTAAGAACAAGCAAACTGGCAGGTTCTATCAAAGGCAATTTCCAATGTTTGTAAGTTAACATCTTGGTCAGGCGGGGTGTTAAATGCATCATCTAAATCCTTATCTTCATAAATTACAGTTTTATAAACACGATCACTAACAAACTCGTCACCGTTTAGTTTAAACTCTGGCTCATTGTTCATGTCCTCAATCTTCCAACAGTATTCACATCCGCTGGGACGAACACCATCTTGCATCAGGGCACGTTCACTTTTCTTTTGAGGTGTGTTATGCAGAGCTTTGGGATTAACCAATACTTCATTAACACTGACCTGGTGTGGCAAGGGGTGGTGACAGCTAGTGGTCTGCCCGGATCCTAACCATATAGTAGCATTGTACCATTTGGCTCCACAGAATGACTCACTCTTAATATCAATTACTCTACGCTTGTATTGTAGATCTGTTTCGTTATGTATTTTCGGCATGATACTTGCACTCCTGCCAAAATTCTTTCATTTCTGGAAACACGTCTAAGAATGTTTCGTCACGTGCATCCTTGGTAGTAGCACCGCGACGTTTATCATATTCATTAAAGAAACGGTAAAAGTCAGCACGTTGTTCATGTAGATACTTGTCGCTGAGCTTTTTGCCTTTCTTCATCCAATCTAGGTCACGTTCCATGCGTTGAATTTCATAGTCTTTGAAACCATCAAAGCGATCACTGTTTTCATCTAATCGATTCTGTTTCATATACTTGACTACATCAGCCAATATCACAGTGTAGCTTTCTGGAAGTATCTGTAGACTCTGCCAACTTGGTGTGCGCAACACAGGAGTATCAAACCAAACACGTTGATAAGTTGAACTATATGTCTTACGCAAAAACAAGATTTCTTCTAACAAGCGTTTTAGGCCTAAAATACTTAGATTGTTCATGGTAATAATAAACGTTAGGCTATTGCGTCCTGGAATTTCTTCTAAGAAACGAGTAGTATAGTCAACTACCCTACTAGGATTTAAGCCACGACGAATATAACTAGCATGTTCTGGAATACCAGTGTCAAGGCTTACATACTGCATGAAGTGTTCAATCTTAGTACCTTCACATAACTGTTTGACTTTGTCTATATACTTGTTAAACAGTTCTGGCTCTACGCTAAAGTTACTAGTAACATCTACGTGTAGGTCGCTCTTAGGTGCCGCTAGGATATAATCAAACACACGATGCGTGTTTTTGTCCATTAGAGGTTCGCCACCAGTCATTCTAAAGTGTTTGAGTTTAGGATACAGTTCAGGCCACCAAGACCAAAACGCATCTACATAAGGATTATCATCTCGAACAGGAATAGGTTTGCGTCGACCTTGGAAGTGTTCCGGCGCATTGTGCGGCTTGCTGGTAGGATAAGCACCCCAACGATCAATATCCTTTTGCCATTCTGTGCTGAACTGTGGGCTACAATAACTGCAAGCTAGGTTACAGCCGTGGCTAAAGTTTACTTCTACATAACTAGGAGTAACGTCAGCATCCCAGGGTAGATCTTTAATAGTGTCATAGTGTTCGGCTGCCCATGGTTCGCCACTACGATAGTGACGATCACTTAGGTGGCCAGCATCTTCCATGGTCCAGCAGTAGTTACACTCTTTTGGCTTTTCACCTGCTAACATCTTCCGACGTTGTTCTTTCTTATGCTGTGTGTTGTGTAGGGCACTAGGATGGAATACTAGCGGAGCCGCATCAATCTCATGTAAGGGAGGATGGTAACAGCTATTGTTTAATCCTGTTGGTAAGTGTAGGCTTACCTGTTGCCATTTGGCTAAACAAAGACTGGGACCTAGTTTGTCCTTCATCTCTTCTGCTGCTGACATAAATTTACTTTTATTAGCCATTGTTATTTACTACCTGTTTATAAGCGACTTGTGAAAATGGAAGATAATCAAAAAGATTTTCTTTTCTAACTTTATCTAATAGCAATATACTTGCTATGGTGTTTAAAAACAAAGATTGTCCTTGATTTTTCTGTATTTTATTCCTAGCATACACTAATTGAGATTTATTTTTATGTGATAATGGCCTTGTTAGTGCCTGATTAACATGTTGTAATGCTAATTGAATTAGCTCTGGTGGTAAACAATCCAATGAATAGTAATCTGGGAATTCCAACACAGATAATCCTATGTCAACTCCTATATTACTAAAATAAGTTATATACTCATCTAAGAACCAAATATTTAGATTACTAACAACATTGTTTGTTGTAAGTTTTAGATTATCCATTTTATCTCGATGTTCGACTATCTCTCGAATGTTTCTTTCTATTAGATTCCACTTGGATCCTGAACGCAGACTATTAAGTTTTTCGCCAACAGCGTCTATACTGATATGATAATCAACTAATCCAAAATGTTTCCAATAGTCAAATATAGATTTATTTTTGTATTTTAATATAGATGTATTGCTGTTATATCTTAAATGTATATTTTGACTTTTACCTTGTTTAATATATTCGTCTAATATTTCCCAGTGACTGGGATTTAATAAAGGTTCACCACCTGTGAAATAAATCTCTATAACTGAATCATTCACTATCTTGTCGAGGTGCTCGGTTAAATCAGTTGAACTGTCAATGCTGATACCCATTTCTTTTTCCCATAATGTGCTAGCATGAGGCCCACAGGTACGGCAAGATAAATTACATAATTTAGAATTGCGTATGTCTATAAATTGATAACCATCCCACGATTGTTTGCGATGATTTAGTCCTTGTCTGTAACTTTCGACATTATTAGCTTCATAATTAGTGCATGCCGCACAAGCAGTAGGAGCACTATTTGTCTGTGCAATTATTTCCTTAAGATCAGCAAAGGGATTATCAGTGTTTAAGGCCGTTAGATCTTTTCTATAAGAGTAATCAATTATAGGGCAAGGTGCGATTTCTTTGTTAGGAAAAAAAGTAATACCATTAGTAATGGCTGCGCAGGTCCACTGTTCTTTAGTTGTCATTCTTTAACCATCGGCCCTTGATTTTTAAAGTTACTCTTGTAATGATGTTTGAAGAACTTGCTTTCTTCTGGATCCATGTCCACAATAGGCAACCCTAACCGTTGACGTAACGTGTCACCTATTACTTTGCAGTGATCTAAAGCAATATCTTCATGGTTATATTCATTCCATAGGTCTTCAAGTGTATCAAAGTCTTGTACCCAACGATATTCCCAATCGCATAGCATTGTTAAGTATGTGCCTAAGCGTGCACCGTATATTGCCCAGAAGCCATTCTCTACATCAGCACCTACTGTTTGCCAAATGCACAAATGGTCATAGTTGCGATGATGCACTTTACTTTCAAACTCTTGTAAGCTAGGTTTAGTGCCACGATCCAAGCACATCTTAACACCCTCACGGAATCCTGCTCGCCATGCTTGGAAAGGTGTTTGATTAGGATATGTTGTTGAGTAGCAGTCTGCCATAGCCCAATAGTTAGGGTAAAAACAAAACTCTACATCGTTCTTGGTGTCTCCATCACTGGCTTCATGTGTTCGCATAGCATATACGAACTCTTTAGTCCAGCAACTTAGTCCTCCGTTTCCGTATTGTAGCCCATTAATATGGTTGCGAGCACGCCAACGAAATACTTTATCGCTATTAGCATCAGTAAGAGCAAGCTGAAGGTTGAAAAACTGTGGATCGGGTATATTATCACCGTCAACAACCACAAAACGATCAGTGTCGCTGAGGTCAGCACATGCCTTGTGTGCGGCGTCACTGCCCTTAACTCCGTCAACCCTTTTTGCCCACGGTACCATGTTTTGAATCTTAATCCAATTTTGTTCTTTATTAGGTTCGTCATATGTTAGGTAAATTACGTCCAAGTCAGCTATGTCAATTAATTGTGTCATAATATTCTATATCTAGATATTCTTCATTAGGTTCAAGTAGTAATCCTGCATGATGTTTAACCACTGCATATCCTTGATTATTTTTCTTTAATTTTACACTAATACCAAGGTCAAGAGCAACCTTTTCTAGATGTTTTCTTTCCAGATTCACATAATATCTGGATGCGTTATCGTATATTTCCTTGCTTACCACTAAATATTCTGTATCTGTTGGGTGTTGTTGCATGGTGCATAGAGTTATCCTACCTGTAGAATCGTAGTGGACTCTATACTCAATTGGTTCTGGTATTATAGTACCAAAACTAGCTAATGCAGCATTAAATTCGTCTTCCCAACTCATCTTCGTATTCCTTAATTATGTCAGAGGTAATCCAATTTTTGTCGTAGTAGTGCAAAGGATGATATTGATTAATATTGTTAATGCGGATCATAGGTAAATCTAATTCATAAAATAATGATTCATGCCATGGTATGTATCTACTCAACTTATTAATATCAGCTTTCATATGCACAAAATTAATGAAATCTGCTTCAGGCAATGTGCAATTTTCAACTCCTAGTAGTTTTGCAGCCAAAGCATATACTACATCAGTGGTAGGTTCATTATCTCTACAATTTATCAATAAATGGTCTCGGATATGGGCCCAATTGCTATAAATTTGTTCTGCAAGTCTAAAAAAATGTGCCGATTCTTGACTGTATCTAAAATACATTAATCCATTATATACGTCAGGCAAATCGTTATCATCAAATACTCGTCTATAATTACGAACAGGGCTAGGTTGTTGTAGATAATCTTTACATCCTTGACTTAATACAACATTGCGCAATCTAAATGTATGCCACCAATGCGCTATACTCCGAGTAAAAACTATGTCGCTTTCTACTTTAATAGTTTCTTTGAAAGGTGTTAGATAAAACACCTGCCATTCATTATTCAATTTCCACGTGGATTCTTTAGCTAGATCATTTTCTATTAGAATAACATAATCAAATACTTTGCGATGTGCGTCAGTGACTTGAGCTAATGTATCAGCATCTACTAGAACAGCATATTGACTTCCAGGCATGGTCAGTTTTATACTCATGGCCTGAACATACGCTAGGCGCAGGTAATCTACTGTGCCATTTTGTGCAATGGTCACAAATCCTTGTTGTGCTTGGTGTGCTAGTTTTCGCATATTAAATCCACAAAATCATTAAAGTTTTTAGTTAATAAATAATTCTTGTCCATGACATGGATATTTTGTTTTGGAACTAATACTGCTTTTTCTTTTTCTTTAATTACTATTAAATTATTTTTTAAACTTAGTGAACTAATTGGATCATTGTAAGTAAACATAGGATATGGTATTAGTGTATTTGGATTTTGAATATATCCATTTAGTATATTATTAGCTATGGTAAACGCAAAATCATTTCTAAAACATCCGTGCTTAACATGATACAAATTCCAATAGTAAAGATAATTACGTTGAATTCTCCCTACTAATTCAAAAAACATTTTAGCTGTTGGAGTTTTTTTAAATAATACCACTGTGGCCCAATGATATTCTAGCCCATAAGGACCCATTTTATCTGGCCAATCCCCTATTTGTGTTTGATTGCTGGCCGCTAGTTTATAATCAAAATCTTGTGCTAGTATTGTTAGAATATTAGTGTCTAATATTAAGTAATCACTATCGATTAATATAGTTTCATCATAAGGGCTTAGTTCATAGGCTTTATATCGGTCACCATTACGCCAGGTAGTGCCTTCTCTGGTTCTGACATTTGGCATGGTATTGTCAACAATCACAATATTATCAAACAAGTCATTGTCTGGCAATTTGGTATCTGTTATTATTGTTACAGGGAGATTTAATGTATGATGAATTATTCTAGTGGCACGTTTGGCTATCTCCACATAGTCAAATATTTCTGTATTGAAGGCAAATAGAACAACTCCTCTAGACTTTTCTTGCACGTCGGATTTCATCATATTGAATATGCCACTGATTCATTGCTAGTTGATAATGCTGTTTACATACCGCTAAGAATTCAAGTCGATTAACTTTGATTGGATTTTGATAGGTGTCTTCTAAGAATAGTTCTTCTTCACCCCAGGCAAACACAAAAGAAAACATTTCTGGAGTGGCTTTGAATAGTCCACCATTATATGTAAAATGTAGATCAGTCTGTGTTTTCTCACGCAGGATGCGCTTGTTGGTTTGATAATCCGTAGCTAATCGGATTTGTTCTGTTAATTTTTCTAGGTCGCTCATATAAGTAATTATCTCACTCAGCGAGCCTAGGAAAAATATTATGTGATTGCCACAGTGCCCCAGCTATTAGTCAAATATGTAGTTTCTGGATATACTACGTTAATCTGAGCATTGTGTGTAAAGCCCACAGTATTATTAAAGTGTGAGTTGCCGCCAACTGTAGATGCACTAGTAAAGAAGGTCACAGTAATAACAGTACCATTATCACTGTTAGAACCTTGTTTACCATTGGTTTTAACTCCGATGTATACATAGTCACTGTCATATACATAGGTGCTATTAGTTGAAGTAACCTGTGCCACTACTTGATTAGTAGTAGTCATATTCCAATAACCTAATCCAGTATTATTAGTATTAACAGTGCCACCACTACCTGAATAACTAGTAGTAGTTGCTTTAATAGTAATACCGGTTAAGTTCGTTCCCCATAGGGTTACAAAGTCTGCTGAATGGCTTGTACCGTTTGATGCTGTTGGGGTATTTACAACGACGTTGATTTGTCCGCCAGCATTAAAGAAATAACGTGCCGCATCAGGACCGCCACTAAATGTTATTGTTCTTGTGATTGTTGATGTTTGTGCGCCACCCGATGAATCAGCAAGTGACACTGAGGTACCATAGTTACTGCCTGCGGTTGTGCTACCTTGTGCATAGGCAGTTGCACGGGTTGTGCCAATTTGGGTCACTGCCGTGGATACGTTTGAAAAATAGGTAATAGTTTGACCAGCGGTCATATTAATATTTGCTCCGCCTAGGCCTCCACCAATTTGTGCTTGCCCTTGGTGTGCTAATGCGGCGTTAGTAGTATAGACCAATCCTGCCCATGCCACGGCTGTAACAGTACCACCACTTGCAACTGTTTGAAGTAATCCTGTGCTTTGTCCGTATCCCCATGTGCTACTACCAACCCCCCATACATAGGCAACGTTAGCGGTATTAGTCGATGCTAATCCGTTATAGTCTGTAGCTTGAATTAACCCAAATTGTGCGTATGACATGTATCTATCCTATTTTTAACTATTCAATTTAACGATGGCTTCGATAGTGCCTTCACCTGTTGTAGTTTTATTTTCTAAACTACGACCGATGACATTAAACGCTGTAATTTCTTGTCTTGTTGCGGCTCTAGCTAGTCCAGAACCTGCTGATACTAAACGATCGCCTTTATTAATAATACCAATTACTCGTACCGGAACACGACCATTTACTGCAATTGCTGGATGTGTTGCATCAGTGCCTGCACCGCCGTTCATTAAGAACCCTGCATTGGTGCTAATTACTCCAAATACTTCTTCCGTTAGTTCTTCTGCGGCTGCTGTAATTTCATTTACTCCGCCAAGCTGAACCACTGTACCTGGAACATATTCTGCATCTGATTCAAAACGTTCCGCCAAGTCAGCATATTGTGATTGCACTGATGTTCCTACTAGATAGTTTGCGTAAATGTTAGCAAATTTATTAGTATTAGATCCAATATTAACTGTACCAGTAGGCAATATAACATTGGCCACCTGCATGCCGCCCGCGCCCACAAATAGTCCTTGTGTTCCTGAACCTGCTACAGTAAGATTCGATACTGTAACCATTTGTGTTGTTGCACCCAAGGTCAACATTGGTTGTTGCACGCTATTTGATGTAACATTAAATGTAACAGATTTGTTATTTACTAGTTCATTGATATATGTTGTACCACCAGCTGTTACAAATTGCAAGTCACCGCCAATTTGACTACCACTACCTACAGTCAATGCATAGCTTGTTGTAAATCCTGTTTGGTTAGTCATGTAATCACTAGCCGGAATACCAGCTAACGAAGTAATTGCTGTGCTTTGCACTGTACCAGTAAATTGCGCACCAGTTAAAGTGC
>Ga0316232_1002936_pt1 | contig 16537 bp, 17 predicted proteins | sample TBHtaG_FD_206006 | JGI IMG/M metagenome (GOLD analysis project Ga0316232, IMG submission 206006) | Freshwater microbial communities from Trout Bog Lake, Wisconsin, USA - TBH18025_13 | ecosystem: Environmental > Aquatic > Freshwater > Lake > Hypolimnion/Profundal zone | place: USA: Wisconsin... | reverse complement strand
GCCTTCCAAAAGCCGTGCCTTCCAGTTGGTGATCTGGTTCGGGTGGACGTCGAACTGCTGCGCTCATTCGGCCAGCGTCTTCTCACCCTTAAGAGCGGCCAATGCCACCTTCGCCTTGAAAGCCGGAACGTGATTCCGGCGGGTCCGTTTCGTCATGGTCTCTCCTGTTCGGCGGCGATCATCGCCGTGTTCAGGCAGAAACTCCACTTATCGATCTGTGCAGGTTGTCCAGGCCGCCTCTGCCCGCCCCTTCTGCGTCCGCCCCGAGTGATCGATATGGCCCGCCGGCGATGGCGGCAGAGCCAGCAGCGGCAGAGCCAGCAGCGGCTGCGCCAGCATGCCCGGAGGGGCGGCCACCAGCAAAACCAATAACATCGCCATACGCAATTCGGTCATCACTGAATCCCGAGCCATCTCCGGGAAACGCAGCGGCGGCACCAAAGTTCGGGCTACAAGCCGGCGTACCACAAATATTCCTGACTCGTTTTCAGGGATGGCTCCCAAGTGGAGGTTGGCACCGCGGCTCAAACCATGCCATGACGCGCCCGTAAACTACGTGGTGGCATCGACGCTCGCCGGATCGGAATTTCCTCGTCTGATGGGACCCGCCGCGAGGTTGGTCCGGGCGTAGTTAGGATCATTAAATGGAAGCATTACTGTTGTGCCTTGACGTCGCCTCGTTGGTCGCCGCCTTTATGTGGGCGATCAAGAATTACGGTGCAACCGGCCCCGTGATCGGCCTTTTCCGGTTTAGAGACGGCCTGTCCGGTCCAACCGCGCCGCCCGCCCCCACTGCTCCGGGCAGGCGGTCTTCACGGTAAGCCACGATGCGCGACATCTTTTTCCTGTCCTCTGTTGCTGTCATTGTTCTACTGGCGGGGAACAAGCCATATATCTGTGTTGCGTTTTGGATGTATGTTTCGCTGCTCGACCCAAACTCATCCCTATTCGGCATAGGTGCCGCGGTGCCCTATGCAAAGGTAGCGGCGGGCCTGACCCTGGTGTCGTTCCTTCTCAGTCGAGACAAGAAAAAATTCCAATGGGATAGGTCTACGGCCCTAATTCTAATCTTTCTCGTCATCGCGGCGCTGTCGCAGTTCAGCGCCTTGTCCAGCGCATCGACGGGATGGGACATCCTCGACAAGCTCTGGAAGATCGTCGCACTCAATCTCTGCGCTATCTGGTGTTTGCGGACCCGGTTGCAAATCCATCTGCTGCTATTGAGCATCTGCCTCGCCGTCGGTTACAACGCAGTCGACGAAGCCCTGAAATATCTCCTCTCCGGTGGCGGTCACAAGGTGGAAGGGTTGCCGGCCTGGGGGGACAACAATCAGGTTGCCTTGATCGTTTTATTGACCATGCCGATCCTGGCATACATTCGTGATGTATCGGAAGATCGCCTTGTAAGGCTCGGCGCATTGGGTGGCCTCATCTTATTTGCCGTATGTGTCATTGCCACTGCGTCTCGTGGCGGTTTAGCCGGCCTCCTGCTTCTTGCCGTGGTGGGCGCCGCCAATGCGCGTCACAAGGGTCGTTATCTGGCCGCGATGATGATTGCCGGGATTGTGATGATCCAGAGCGTACCGGATAGTTATTCGCAACGTATGAACACAATTCAGTCCGCCGACAAGGATGGCTCGTTCATGGGGCGTGTGATTGCCTGGAAACTGAGTACACTTATCGCACTCGATCATCCCCTACTCGGTGGCGGCCTACACGCGGTACAGTCGCAAAATGTGTGGGATACGTACGTTCCCAACTTTTGGAAAATGTCGTTCATTCCCACCGAGCAGCCGGACGTCTCTCCCCACGCGGCCCACAGCTTCTATTTCGAAGTGCTCGGCGATACCGGTTTTCTTGGATTGGCCGTCTACCTTAGTATCATCGCCAGCAGCTTCGCGACCGGCTTCCAGATCAAGGCGGCTGTTCGGAACCGGCCTGACCTGCAGTGGGCCGCAGGCCTCGCGAGTGCGCTACAACGCAGCCTTTTGGTCTTTATGCTCACTGGTGCAGCGCTTAGCGTTGGTTATCACGATTTGATTTTTATGATTTACTCTCTATTTTCGTTGGTTCGGAACGCTGTCGCCGACGCTGACCCGCCCCCCTCGGCGTCGACGGGGGCTCTGTCGCAAGTCGTGAGTTGGAGGGCGCGTCGGTTGGACGTCGGCCCCGTCAGGCGTGGTTATCCACCGGCTTGATGAGATTGAACTCGTAGACCGATTCTAGCGAAAACATACAGCGGCGGCTTTCAGATGATATCGGGGTCCAGGCAGATATGGCCGCCAACCGTTGATCAGGCCGGGAATCGGCTCTTCTTCCGCGGCAATAGGTGCACCCAAGCCTTGGTAACCCCACAACACCAGCACGAAAGGTGCTGGACAAACCCAATCCTGATGAACGTTGTGATGCGGGTCCAGCCCCGGAAGGAACAATCCACAAAGGCCCGCAGGCAGTTTTTCAAACGCTTCCGCGGCTTTGCAACCGATCCGTTCAATAGGTGACGCAAAGCATGAGCGAGGTCACCCGCCGGTAGTTACCGTTCGGCCCACGTGCTGCCGCGCTTCTACCCGAGCGAGCGAACGGCCTCCGCGGGTGCGGGCCGCTATTTCAGGATCGCGGCCCGGCCTTTATCCAGCCAAATGCTTCGCAAAAAATTCGACCGTCCTTTGCTGGGCCAGTTCGTAATCCAGCCGGCTATAGCTGCCACGTTCATCGCAACCAAAGCCGTGCTGCGCGCCCCTATAGACAAACACCTCGACCTTCGGCTGCGCCGCGCGCACGGTATCGACATCGGTCATCGGGATGGACGCGTCCATTTCCCCAAAGTGCATCTGCACCGGACAGTTGGCGCTCTCGTTCTTCGTGCCTGGAATGCCGCCGCCATACCAGCAGGACGACGCGGCGAATGCGCTGCTACGGGTCGCACCCCACCATGCCGCGGTACCGCCGAAGCAATACCCGACAATACCGAGCGTCTTGCCGGCCAGATGTGCGGACGCGGCTTCAATGTCCAGCATGACCTGCGGATCGGACAATTTCATGCGAAGTTCTCGGCCCTTGCCGACATCGTCCTGGGTATATCCCAGCTCGACGCCCGTCTGCGCCCGGTCGAACAATGCCGGCGCGACCACGGCGTATCCCAACGCGGCGAAACGATCGGCCATGTCGCGAATGTGGTGGTTAACCCCGAAAATCTCCTGCAGGACCACAATGCCTCTGGTGGCGTCGGCCGGCCCCGCCACGTATGCCGCAAAGCTGAAGCCGTCAGCGGCCGTCAGCTGGATTATCTCACCCATCTTAATCCCTTCCGTCGAACACATTGTTCTGCGAGCGGCCACATTGGCGAGATTGCCCCATCCGTCAACCGCGCGCCCGACTGACCGGACGGAGGTGCACGCCGGCAAGTTGACGACTTCGCCCGGCCGCCCCCATGCTTCCCCTCAACAAAAGACCACGGGGGGAATGGAAATGGCTGACGTTGGCGACTCCAAGGGCGAGTTCCGCGGCATTGTTTACCGCAACGACGCAGACCTTGCGGCCTGGCTGGCAAAACGCCCGGCCGAAGCGGCGTTGGAACCGGCACTGCCGATTATCGACCCGCACCACCATTTCTGGGACACGCCGCATCGCGGCAGCTACTTCCTGCCCGACCTGCTTTCCGACATCGGCGGTGGCCACAACATCGTCTCCACGGTGTTCATGGAATGCCAGGCGATGTACCGCAAAGACGGGCCGGCCGAGATGGCACCGGTCGGCGAAGTCGAATTCGTCAACGGCATCGCCGCCATGAGCGCATCCGGCACCTACGGGCCTTGCCGCGTCGCCGAGGTCATCATCGGCCACGCCGACCTCACGCTCGGAACCCGGGTCCGCGACGTACTGGAAGCGGAAATCCGCGCCGGCGGCGGACGCTTCCGCGGCATCCGCTACGGCGTGGCGTGGGACGGCAGCCCCGCGGTCGGCCAGTTCGCCTCGCGCATCGTGCCGCCGCATCTGTCGAAGGACCCGACTTTTCGCCAGGGCTTCGCCGAACTGAGCAAACTCGGCCTGACCTTTGAGTCATGGCAGTATCATCCGCAACTACCGGACGTCATCGATCTGGCCCGCGCCTTCCCCGACACGGCCATCATCCTCAATCACGTCGGCGGCGTTCTGGGCGTCGGCCCCTACTCCGGCCGCCGCAAGGAAATCCTCGAGACCTGGAAGAAGGACATTTTCGAAATTTCAAAATGTCCCAACGTCAACGTTAAGCTCGGTGGCATGGGCATGACGTCGTTCGGTTTCGAGTATCACGAACGCGATATTCCGCCGTCGTCGGAAGAACTCGCCAACGGCTGGCGGCAATATGTCGAACCCTGCATCGAAGCGTTCGGCGTCAACCGTTGCATGTTTGAGAGCAACTTTCCGCCTGACAAGCAATCCGGCGGCTACACGGAACTGTGGAACGCCTTCAAACGAATCACATCCGGCGCGTCAGAGGACGAAAAAACCGCCCTCTACAGCGGCACCGCCGCGCGCGTTTACAACATGATTAAACCGGCATGAAAATCCTCGACGTAGAACCGCTTCTGATCGATCGCTTCTGTTACGTCCGCGTCGAGACCGACACGGGCATCACAGGCCTGGGCGAGTCCGGCACCTGGGGTCATATGGAAGCAAGCGCGGCCGCGGTTCGCAAATTCGCTGAATACCTGGTCGGCAAAGATCCTCGCCCGATCGAGCACCACTGGAATGTCATGCTACGGGCGCATCATTTCTCCGGCACGGCGATCAATGGCGCCGTCTCGGCCATCGACATCGCGCTGTGGGACATCAAGGGCAAACTTTACAATGTCCCGGTCTGGGAACTCCTCGGCGGCAAAATGCGCGACACCGCCCGGGTGTATGGACATGTGAAGGGACGCACCCGCGCGGCCCTGGTCGCCGAAGCCATTCGCTTGAAATCCGAAGGTTTCACGGCGCTCGGGCATCTCAATCCGTTGCTTGATGAAGATGAAACCACGCCCTATTTCAAAAGCCACGCCCAGAAAATCGAGGACGCGGCTGAAACGGTACGGCAACTGCGGGAGGCGGTCGGGCCGGAAGTCGATCTCTGCATTGAAATTCATCGCCGCATGACCCCGCCCGAAGCGGTAGCCCTGGCGCGGGCGATTGAGCAATACAAGCCGATGTTCTTCGAAGACCCGCTGCGCCCGAACGATCCGGACGCGATGGCCTGGGTCGCCGATCACATCCACATCCCGATCGCCACCGGTGAACGCTTCATCAGCCTGTTCCAGTTCCAGACGTTGCTGAACCGCCGCGCCGTGGCCTACCTGCGTCCGGACGTGTGTCTATGCGGCGGTATCACCGGCGCCAAGAAGATCGCCGCGATGGCCGAGGCGAATGACTGCATGATCGTGCCGCACAATCCGCTGTCCCTGGTCAGCACCGCCGCCTGCCTGCAAATCGCCGCCTGCATCCCGAATTTTGCGATCCAGGAGTATCCGACGCAAACGCCTGATCTGCATGGCACCAGCAACATTCTTGGGACCGGGATTGTGACGCCCCTCGCTGGACCGGTGAACGGGTTCATGCCCATTCCCAACGGCCTCGGCATCGGCGTTGAACTGATGCCCAATGCACAAGAACTCTTTCCGGAACGACCGCGCCCGATCCGGATGCGGCCACATCACGATGGCGCAGTGGTGGATATGTAATCAATGACAAGAATACTCTTCAGAAACTGCCGGGTTTGGGATGGTTCCGGCGTTGCCGCTTACCCGGCCGATGTGCTCGTTGACGGCGAATACATCCATACCGTTGCGAGGGACCGCGGCCAATTGAACCTGTCCGGCGCGGAGGTTATCGAAGCCAACGGCATGACTCTAATGCCCGGCCTGGTGGAGGGACACTCTCACATCACCTTCATCAACGCCCCACGGCCGACCGACATCGGCGACACCCCGCCGGAGGAACACACGCTGATCGCCGCGCGCAACGCCCGTCTGTTGCTCGATCATGGCTTTACCAGCGCCTACAGCGCCGCCAGCGCCAAGCTGCGCATCGATGTCGTCATCCGTAATGCAATCGAGGCCGGTGAACTGCCCGGACCGCGCCTGCGTGCCTGCGGTCCGGAGATTACCGTCACTGGCGGCCTCGGTGACGATCGCCGCGTCCATCAGTTTCGCGACAGCTTTGCCATTGTCGCCGACGGTCCGACTGAAGTCACGAAACTTGCCCGGCTCTGCATTCGGGAGGGCGTGGATAGTATCAAACTCAACATTTCGGGCGACGATTTCACCAAGACCGGCGCTCCGCCGCGCACCGTCATGAGTGAGGCAGAAATCACAGCCGGGGTTACGGTCGCGCATGATTTCTATCGGAAGGTGAATGCGCATTGCCGAGCGGCGGAGGCAGTGAAGCGAGCGGTTCGCTGTGGCGTGGACGTGATTTATCATTGCGAGCATGCGGACGAAGAGGCGCTTGATCTCCTGGAGTCGGTCAAGGAACGTGTCTTTGTCGGCCCGGCGATCGGGCTGCTGCATGCGGCGGTGCATGAGGCTTCGGCCGGCACGCTTCATCCGGGGTTGCGGCAGGGATTTGAACTTGGACTCGAAGCCGCGGCCCGGACCTATCCCGAGATGAAAAAGCGCGGCATTCGAGTCGTCATCGGTGGAGACTACGGTTTCGCCCGTACCCCGCAAGGCGAGAACGCCCGCGACATCGCGCATTTCGTCAACCATCTCGGTTACAGCCCGGCGGAAGCGCTGGTCTGCGCCACTAGCCATGGCGCCGCGTTGATGGGTATTCATGCGGGTTATGTGCGTGAAGGTTTCCTCGCCGACCTGTTGTTGGTTGATGGCGACCCCGTGGCCGACCCCAACATCTTGTGCGACAAAGATCGTCTGGTCGCGATCCTGAAAGGTGGCGCCGCCTACAAGCTGGACCGGGCTGCCCTGCAACGCCGTCCGATGCGCGCAGCCGAGTAACTACCGCCGTCCTATCAACGCGAGCGCACCGCCCAATACGCCGACGCACGCGGCCAGCGGACCAAACATGCCAAATCCCCCATGCGCCATGGTCCACCCGCCCAGCGAAGCCGCCCCAAGCCACCCGAACGACGCTGATGTGACGTTCAGACCAAGGACGGTGCCTCGAACCTCATTGGGAACATTGGCGAGCGCCGCCATCATGCTGGGCCGGGCAATCGCATTGACGAACACATAGCCGAACGCCAGAGCGACCGATCCCGACAACCCTGACGTCCAACCAAACAACGGCAACGCAATCAGGGACGCCCCGAACATCGCAGCGGCAAAGGTCAGCAAGCGGTTCGGCAGTCGATCGGCCAACTGTCCACCCAGGATGGTGCCCAGAATGCTGCCGATCGCGAACACCGCCAGAGGGATCACCACACCGGACAACGACAAGCCATAGGTGGACTGCAGGAACGTTGCGAAATACACCGCCGTCAGGCCATAGCAGACTCGCTCCGCGACGCCCATCGCCAGCAAGCGGATGACGGGCCCGGACAGTGCCGCGCGGTAGCTTGGACTGCTCGACCCATGTGCCCGCGGTCCATCCACCGGCTTCCGCGTAGTGGCGAACAGGCCGGCAGCGGCGGAGAGCGCCACCCCGGCCACGCACAGATTGACCCCTCGCCAACCGACATACGACCCGATTGTCGCCGCCAACGGCACGCCGACCAGCAGCGTCAGCGACTGCCCCGCCATCACCCAACCCAGCGCCCGGCCTCGCTGCCGGTCAATCACGCGCGCGGAGGCCTCGGCCATGATCACGCCGGTAAAGGCACCGGCACAGGCGCCCCCCACCGTTGCCCAGGCGGCGACGCCAAGGAAATCCGGCGAGCGAGACACACCGACCATGCACACCGCCAACCCCACAGGTCCCCCGAGCAGGAACGGCCGGCGCCCCCAGCGATCCGAACCTGCCCCCGCCATCAACGAGGCGATACCCCAGGAGATCGAGGTGATCGCCACCAGATTGGCCACCAACGGCAGACTGGTGGACAAATCGCGCGCCATGTCGATCAGGAACGGCGCCCGCGTCGTGCCGCTGCACGCGGCGGCGAACATTCCCAGACACGCGGCGGCCAGCAACGGCCAGGGCATACGTGGAAAGCGGATCGGCAGATCGGCGGAAATGTCTGGCATGCGGCTTTCTGATGCGGGCGAGCCGCCGGTTGGTCAGAACGCGAAAGGCGTTTATCATTTGTGGCTGGAAACTAGCCCCAAAGGAAACGTTATGACACCTCCCGATCGTCTGCGCGCATTGTTGGCCGAACCAGGCTTCGTCTTGATGCCCGCCGTGTGGGACGGACTCAGCGCCAAGCTGGCAGCCGCATCCGGCCTGAAGACCGCCTTCATGTCCGGGTCCTGCGTCGCCGCGAGCCGGCTGGGCGGCCCCGATCTGGATCTGCTGTCGGTCAGCGAGATGCTGGATTCGTTGAACATGATCCGCGGCACGGCGCCGGAGACATTGGTGCTGGCCGACGCTGACCACGGCTATGGCAATGCCATGAACGTGCAACGGACCGTGCGCTCCTATGGCCGCGCCGGCGCCGCCGCGATCCTGATCGAGGACAAAATCACCCCACGCGCGCTGACCTCGGCCGGCAAGCCCTGCCTGACGCGCGACGAAGCCCGCATGAAAATCCGCGCGGCGATCGAGGCCGCGAAGGACTCCGGCGCCATGATCATGGCGCGTACCGACTGCCGCCCGACCCAGGGTATCGATGAAGCCGTCGCGCGGATCGAAATGTACGTGGAAGAAGGCGCGGAAATCCTGTTCCTCGATTCACCGCACGATGAGGCGGAAATCCGCCGCGCCATCGCCGCCGCGCAGGGCCGGCCGTCGTTCGCTGTGCTGTCCCCCGGCGCCCCGCGCGCAACGCCGTCGCAGGCCGAGGCTGCCGCGCTCGGTTTCAAGATCGGCACGCACCCCACGGGTCTGGTGTCGCCGGCCGCCGCCGGGATCAAGGCCGGACTGGCCGCACTGCTGGCGGGCGAGGCCGCTTCTGCCAGCGCGCTATCGCCGGCCGACCTGCGCGCGACATTGGGATACGCGGAGTACGATACGCAGGCGAAGCCTTTTATCATCTCGAAGTAATCGCATGGGCTGTCACCGGGGGCCGTCATGCTGTCATCGGTGGCTGTTCCTTACCCCGTCCGTCATGGCTCGGCTTGTTCAGGGGAACCTATCCGCTCCCGCCGCCACAGGTAGCCCGGACAAGAGCGCCTCCAGCACGCCGACCAGCATGTCCGCGACCAGATCGCATCTCGGCGGCTGGCCATGCTGGTACGCAATCTGCGTGCCTTGCGCGGCATCGATGTCATCGTCGCCGCCTTCATCCTAAGTCCGGCAGTTCGCTGATCCTGCCCGCCCTGATTTACGACGCTTCACAATCTTTGGTAGCGGTTACGAAGAGTTAACCCGCAGTGGCGGTAGAAGCTGTCGTCCGTGCAAGAAGTGGCGAAGGGCCTCACTGAGAATGCGATGCCATTTTTCCAGCGAGGCCAACTGCTCCGCATCTTTGCGCAGATCAGCCAGGAAGCCAGAGATGAGAGGTAGCCGGGTTTCTCTGAACAGCGTTGCGCCTTCGATAAGTGGAATGCCTGCCGGTTGATGTTAATGTGCCGTTGTAGGGGTGTCGTGGAACAAGGGCGTAGCCCCACCGGAGCGACACCCCGATAACGGCGACGAAATTCATGCCGCCGCAGAGAGCGACAGGTGGTTGAAGTAAGCTTGATCCGGTGTCCGGGCGTCAAGGCTCGCAGATAGACCTCTTCGTATTTGACCGAACGCCAGACCCGCTCGACAAAGACGTTGTCGCGCCAGGCGCCCCGGCCGTCCATACTGATCTCGATATCGTTCTCCAGCAGCAGGCCGGTGAAGGCGGTTGAGGTGAACTGGCTGCCCTGATCCTATATCCAGCAGCTGTGTGACTTCCCATCCCGGCCGAATCGGCGGAATCTGCGGGGATGACGACACACACTCAGAGTCTTGTTGCTCACCCAGCGGGTGAGCAACCTTTGGTTGAGGGTCGTTCAGCGATAGCGGACACCTTCGCCGGGCGGGTTCATGTCGAGTGGGACGACGCAACGCCGGTCACCCCATTCGGACAGATCCCTTTCTTCATCGACTACCTGAAGCAGGCCGGGTTGTTCGATGCCTGGGTGGCGGACTGTCCGCTGTTGCTGACCAGCCCGAATGCGCCGCAAGAGCGAGACCTTCTCGTCACGGTGCTGCTGTCCGTTCTGGCCGGGCATCGCCGCTTTGCCCATATCACCACGCTACGTTGCGATGCGGTGAGCCCGCCTTTGCGGGGCATGTACAAAGTGTGCAGTGAAGACGCGGTGCGCCGCGGGCTGGCAAAAGTTGGCGATGCCAAAGGCCAGCCTTGGCTGCAAAACCATCTCGATTAGTGCACCACGCCGTTGCTGGGTGAGCCGTGGCTCGTCGACATGGACAGCACGGTGAAGACGTTATACGGCCATCAGGAAGGCGCCGAAATCGGCTACAATCCGCACAAACCCGGACGCCCGTCGCACGCCTATCACACCCACATGCTGTCAAGCCTGCGGCTGGTGCTGCGGGTCGATGTCCTTCCCGGTGACGAGTATAACGTCGCCCACGCCACCGATGGATTGTGGAAACTATTGGACCATCTGGGACCGGGACGCCGGCCGGCGCTGTTGCGCGGCGACAAGTCGCGGGGCATCGAGCGGGTGATGGCGCGGGCCGAGCAGATGAACCTGGCGTATTTGTTCCGCCTGCGTCTGACGGCCAATGTGAAACGCGACTTTCTGCGGACGATGCGGCACTCAGACTGGGCAGATGCCGGCCAGGGCTGGCAGGGCAAGGAAACCAGCCTGCGGCTGCACGGATGGAGCCGGCATTGGCGGGTCATCTTGCTGCGCCGCAAGCTGGCCGGCGGCCGGACGGTTGACGAGGCCAACCCGGAACAACTCCAGCTGACGTTTACGGAGATCGGACCCGACAAGGAACTATGGGAATATGCTGCCCTGGTAACGTCGCTGGACAGCGAAATCCTGACCCTGGGCCAATTGTACCGTGATCGCGCCGACGCGGAAAACGTGTTTGACGAACTGAAGAACCAATGGGGCTGGGGTGGCTTCACGACGCAGGATCTGACGCGCTGCCGGCTGCTCGCCGGCACAGTGGCGCTGATCTACAATTGGTCCGGCGTTTCCGTCAGCTTGGCTGACGCCAACGAAACGCCAGGGTGGAGCCTGTTCATGCGCCTGGCCGAACTGGAGCATCACCGCGAAGCCATCACCAGCCGCCCGCTGCTGCTGTCGGCCATCGCACGCAAGACCCAACACGCTGGGTAGGTGACGCTGACCATCAGCAGTGCGCATGGCCTGTGCGACAAGGCGCGCGTCACGCCTATGTGCGCATCTCTGGCTTCCTGACTAAACTGCACAAAGATGTGGAGCAGTTGGCCCCGCTGGAAAAATGGTATCGCATCCTCAGTGAGGCCCTGTGCCACTTCCTGCATGGACGACAGCTTCTACCGCCGTTACGGTTCAGTTCTGCATAACCGCCACCAAAGGTTGTGGGGCGTCGAAAACAAGGCGGAATAGACAAGCCAACTGCCGGATTTAGGTTTATGCGGAGCGTTTCACCCGCGAGGCCTTATGCCTTCTCGCTGAAGGCAACAAGATAGCCCCTCATTGGCCGGAACATGGCATCGTGCTCAGTCCTGTCAATTTGTGGGTCCCCGCCATGCTCGCCCCAAGCGTGGCTGCGCGTGGCTCCGGTCCCGCCGCAAAGTGCGGCGAATTTGACAGGGTCTGCGCGCGGCTGCCGTTACAATGGCAGGTCGGGACGAAGGAACGGATGCTTTGTCGAACCAAGGAACATGGCTCAGTCAGCTAGATGACCCGGGGCAATCGCATTTCAGAAGAGCTCCAGCAGGCGAGTGAGGTAGGTGTCGTTCCAGCCCGCTCGCTTGAACTTGCCGCGTAAGGAGCCCTTTGATCCTTCTTTCTGCATCACGTTGATAGCCACATGGCGGAGAACTGCGAGGTTTTAGGGACCATGTCCCAATCGGGTTCGGTCCTGGTCCTCGTTCATAACGACATCGAGTCGCCAGTGTAGTTGGTTTTCGACGCCCCAATGGGAGCGAACGACCTCATTTAACCGCTCCGGAGTGAGCGGCATGCTGAGCAGGTAATAGGCCTTTTCGGTCGTGGTTTTAGCTGCGGTTTCGCGAACACGCTCGATCCTGCCAATAGCCTTCAGTCCGGGCCACCAATGGGTGTCTTGCAACCACGCGATCCCCGTCGAAACCGTTGCCGAGCGCGTCTCGATCCGGCCATGATCGCCGTCCACCATCGGCTTGGCCGCGCTGACCTTGCTGGCCGGATCTTCGAAAAATCGCACAACGTCGTCGGGCAACGTGGTCTGGTTGCCCTTCAAGGCGAGCGCATAATCGCCATCTTGGTCAACGATTTGCTGGGCAATGACCCGTTGGCAGTTGAACGCATCCGTGGTCACGATCGTGCCCTTCAGCGACAACATCGCCAGCAATTTCGGCACCGCGGTGATTTCGTTCGACTTGGCATCCGTAGGGATCTGAGCCAGCACGAGGCGTTGTTCGCAACCCCACACACTGACCATATGCAACGCCGACTGTTCGCTGGCACGATCGAACGAGCGGCGTAGAACCTTACCATCGATAGCTACAATACCCTGACATTGCTCTGAGAACTTGGCCATGAACCGCTGAAACACAGTGCGAAACTGCTCCGGTTTGAGCTGTCGGAACAGCCGGCTGAAGGTGTCGTGGCTGGGTACGCCGTTGGCCAACTGCAAAAAGCCGAGCAAAAAGGCTGTTTCGCCTTGGCGAATTCCGCCATGTCAACCGCACCCTGGCCGCCGCACAGAACCGCAGCGAGCGCAATCATCAGAAGCTCATGAAAATCATGCAGACCGGCATTGCCGCGTCGCGGATCTTCCAGGCCTTCCCAGCAGTCAACAAACTCTTCTACTGTATCCCCACGGCGCGTCATGTTTACCCGCCGGGGCAGAATCCATTCTCGCCGCGGCGGACAAGCCCGAGATCAGCCGCACACAATTCCAAATGCGATTCCCCTGCACGCCACCTGATGTAGTGAAGACTTTTTCGTCGGTCTCATCGATAAACCATGACCAGCCTCCTTCAAAATCGGCGAATCCGCGAAGACGGGTTAGGTGCGCAGACTCGGAGCCGCATCCTTGCCACGACTATCTGCCTACGCCTGACACCGCCGCACCCATGTCAGCGCCGACAGGCCAAAATGCCCAAAAATGGGATAAACAGCTTCTCACCGTACTCGTCTCATCCAATCACCGATCGACCACCCCAACCCACGATAAGCCAAAACCGAATGTGGGCTGAGCGGTATCGCCCTCTTTTCAAAGGGCGCTTGACGTGAAGCTGCTTGAAGGTTTCTAAAATTGTTCGCGGTCCTGTCACGCGAAGTAAATTTGCTGGGCGACTCGCACATGGAAATTCCCTGACGGCACAGGACCAGGGTCATTCGGTTCTCGATAGCCGGACGGCCTCAATTGCTGCCAGGCGGTGTTCGGCGAAATGCTCGAAGCCCTCGACCACCTTGTAACCAAGCCTGCGTATGAGTGTGAGCGTGGTGTTGCGGAATCAGGGCAATCGGGTGAAGAAAGACGTGGCAAACTGCTAAAATGCTGAATCCGTACCGTTCCTCTGATTCGTTTGGTGAAGGACGGCAATGGATGATACGGCAACGGACTGCGGTGCGATCTTCGAGGCAACGGTCTTTCTGAGTTATTTCAACGATCTACCCGATCCCCGCCAGGCCGTGAAGGTGGTCTATCCGCTCGATGAGGTACTGCTGTTGACGCTGCTGGCGGTCCTCGCCGGTGCTGACGCATTCACCGACATCGCCCGCTTTGGCGAAAAAAAGCTGCCGCTTCTGCGCCGGTTCCGGCCCTTCCTCGCCGGGACCCCGACGCATGATCGCATTGGCGAGATATTCGCCGCCCTCGACGCCGAGCAGTTTCAAAGCTGCTTCGTCGCCCGGGTCGCCGCGGTGACCGGAATACCAGCCGGGGTGATCGCGATTGACGGCAAGGCGGTGCGCCGTTCCCCCAGCAAGAAGGACAGCAAACCCCATATCCATATGGTTTCCGCCTTTTCGGCTGGCAAGCGCCTTGTGCTCGGTCAGGTGAAGGTGGCTGAGAAATCCAGTGAAATCATAGCAATTCCCAAGCTACTGGAGATGCTGACGATTGAGGGAGCGATTGTCACCATTGATGCCATGGGGTGCCAGCGCGACATCGCGCAAAAGATTCTCGACAAGAAAGCCGATTACATTCTCGCGTTGAAAGGCAACCAAGGCTCGCTGCGCCAGGACGTCGAACTCTTCGCCACCGCGCAGATCGCCAACGGCTTCGCGGACACCAAGATCAGCCGGGCGACGACCGTCGATGGCGATCACGGCCGTATCGAGACCCGCACCACCACCGTCATCAACGATGTCGCATGGCTGCAAAAACGCCATGCCTGGCCTGGTTTGAAGGCCGTCGCGATGATCGAAAGCGAACGGGAGATCAATGGAAAAACCGAGCAAGAGACACGATTTTACATCACCTCGCTGGTCATGGAGGCGGTCTTGTTAGGCCCGGCGATACGCAGTCACTGGGCGGTTGAGAACAGCCTGCATTGGGTTATGGACATGATGTTCCGCGACGATGAATGCCGCGTGCGAATCGATCACGCACCGGCCAATTTCACCACCGTCAAGCATATCGCGCTTAATCTGCTAAGGCAGGCGTCCACCAAGGACTCGTTACGTATGCGGCGGAGGGTTGCTGCCTGTGATGACGACTTCCTGGCAAGCCTGATCACCGCATAAAAATCTCACCCGATTCCCCTGACCCGCAAGGTGATCACCGTGCTGCAAGCTCTGCTTGGACCGGAGGTGACGATTTCCGCCACCCAGGTCAGCCGCGTCGCCTAGCGCGAGAGGCCGCTGAACAAAACCCCGTATGTGCTCCTCGATGCCCGCTATGAACGTATTCGCGAAGGCGGCCGTCTGATCGACTGCGCCATGCTGGTGGCCATTGGCATCACCGACGACGGCAAACGGCGGGTGCTGGGTGTGTCGGTGGCGTTTTTCGCGGCCGAGGTGCATTGCTGCGCCTTTCTCGACAGCCTCATCCAGCGCAGATTGCAAGGCGTCAAATTCATCGTTTCGGACGACCATGCGGGCCTCAAAGCCGCACGCAGGGCCACGTTACCCTCCGTCCCCTTCGAGCGCTGCCAGTTTCATCTCCAGCAAATTGCGCAGGCCTATGTGACCCGTCTGGACCAGCGCAAGCCGGTCGCGCAGAGAATGCGGGCGATCCTCAACGCACCCGACAAGGCGGAGGCCGAACGGCTGCTGAAGTAGGCGGTCGAACTCTGGACCAAGGAGGCGCCTAAACTGGCGACATGAGCGGAGCAGAACTTGCCGAGGGGCTTCGCGATGTTCGATCTGCCCGCTGCCCATTTGGTCAGGATGCGGGCCACAAATGGCCTCGAACGCATTAACGCGCGTCTGGGCCAAGCAGGGCACCCGTCCACGCGCACTGCGGGACCGGCGGTTCAACTGGGCCTACCTATTCGGCGCCATCTGTCTGGCTCGCGGTGTCGGCAGCGCGGTCGTGCTGCCAACAGTCAAAATCGACGCCCTGAACCAGCATCTGGCCGCCATCAGCCTCTGCGTCAGCGAAGGCGCCATCGCGTTGATGATCATCGATGGCGCCGGTTGGCACCGGTCGCGAAAGCTGATCATCCCAGACAATATCGTGTTGCTTAGGCTGCCTCCTTACGCACCCGAGTTAAACTCGGCCGAGAATGTCTGGGCCTATCTGCGCGCCAACACCTTTGGTCACCAGGTTTGGGAAACCTATGACGCTATTCTTGAGGCATGCTGTAAAGCCTGGACCGCTTTGATGAGCAAACCGGACGTCGTCCGCTCCGTCGGAACGCGCCTACGGGCAGAGGTCAAAATTTAGGTTCTCTGGTATGAGAACTGCTGTTGAGACGGTCAATGCGATTACCAGTCTGACAGCGAACAAAGCTGCTCCCACCCCAATTCTGGCGCTGTCGTGCGCGCATTGGGGGATCGAGAACTGCCTGAATTAGGTGCGTAATGTGACATGCCTGAATGATCGGGCACGCACACGTGCCGGGCATACGCCTCAGGTCGTAGCTGCATTCCGCAACCAGGGGAATCGGGTGAGATTTTTATGCGGTGATCAGGCTTGCCAGGAAGTCGTCATCACAGGCCGCAACCTTCCGCCGCATACGTAACGAGTCCTTGGTGGACGCCTGCCTTAGCAGATTAAGCGCGATATGCTTGACGGTGGTGAAATTGGCCGGTGCGTGATCGATTCGCACGCGGCATTCATCGTCGCGGAACATCTTGTCCATAACCCAATGCAGGCTGTTCTCAACCGCCCAGTGACTGCGTATCGCCGGGCCTAACAAGACCGCCTCCATGAC
>Ga0316232_1002935_pt1 | contig 16555 bp, 17 predicted proteins | sample TBHtaG_FD_206006 | JGI IMG/M metagenome (GOLD analysis project Ga0316232, IMG submission 206006) | Freshwater microbial communities from Trout Bog Lake, Wisconsin, USA - TBH18025_13 | ecosystem: Environmental > Aquatic > Freshwater > Lake > Hypolimnion/Profundal zone | place: USA: Wisconsin... | reverse complement strand
CATATGACAATGGCCAGTTGGCAATTTTCTGGTTGACCCAGATTGCTTCAGCCAAGACTCGTATGCTTCAGATTGGTATGCCGCAGAAAATCGTCATCACTTCTCCACAAAGAGTGCTGGCTGCTATGCAGTATCAGGGCGTTGTACAGTTGACTCAGTTCCAGCGCGAAGGCGCAGGCGTTAACAGCATCACTGGCATGGTTGAGTCCGTAGCTGGCTGGTCTGGTGATAGCGTCGAATGGAATGTGGATGACACTCTGATTGGTAAGGGTGCTGGCGGAACTGACGCTATCATTCTGAACATCCCAGAAGTGAAGAAGCCTACAACGACTGGCATCAATACCAACGAATTTGCGAAACTGGCCCCCGGCCTCGAAGCAACTTCATTGATGCTCTGCGATATGGCTGCTCCACGCGAAATCGTGGCTCCTCTTCCCGGTGGAGCAACTGACGTCCTGATGGAACTCCGTGCAACCTCTGGTTGGGGTCTGCGTCCAGAGTCCATCACTATTGTCAGCGCAGCTTACTGATAGTTGGTAGAATTGAAAGTGCGGTGGGAAACTGCCGCACCTTCAACTATTTAGGAGCGCACAATGCCAAAGTTATATATTTGCAACTCAACGCAACAAAAGCATGAGTTCATTTACCGTATGCCTGAAAGGTTGCAGACATCTGCACCCATGACGATTCTTCCGGGATCTCAGGTAATGATTATTGACAGCACTACAAACATTATTTCTCACATTATTGAGCAGCATAGGATTTATGGCTTGAAACACTTTAAAGAAGTGGACACCAAAACCTTTAATGGCTTGATTTACAGTGTAGACAAACCTGTTGAGCTTGAGACTATCTTTTTGGCTGAAGAAGCTAACACGAAAGTCTTAAATGACCTTGGAAGCCAGATCCGTCAAGAGCAGGCTGCAGCATTTAGTGGAACATTAGATGACGCACTGCCTGACTCTGTGAACTCTCTCAAGGTAGAAGTTGTCGAGGAAAATCGTCCCGGCGTAGAAACCAATCTACGTGAAACGATTGAGGTTGAGAAACCTAAAAGGGGTCGCAAGTAATGAAACCTACGCAGGCGGATTATGTAACATTTCTGAGATCGGTTGCTGGTATTGATACCACGGCCCTTCCTGATAATTCACCTGCTATTACTATGACCTATAACGCTGCGCTAGAGATTGTTAATCAGTCTCTAGCTCTAGCGTCTTCTTCTATGTATTCTGCTGCCGTTTATAATTTAGGCACAGACTTACTAATTCATTGGGCTCCAAATGCCACCGGATCTACGTACTTTTCAGATGCTCGTAACACTTACGGCGTGTACAACTTTGTTGCTGGTGTTCTATCAGGCTCACATGACGAATCTACTGGGCAAACTATAAATAACCCTAACTTCTTCAAGGGTCTTCAGATGTCAGATTTATCTAACCTGAAAACACCTTTTGGACGGGCTTATCTTTCAATTGCTCAATGGTACGGCCCCACGATTTGGGGTGTATCGTGAAACTTTATTTTGGCGTCGAAAACCATCACCCAGATTACTATAGCAGCGGTCACCCTAATTACGTTTTGAACGGAAAATCAACTCTTGACGTTGCTCAGGAGTTAGAAAACCGCTATGGAGTAATGCAAAAATTCTTTGATGAAAACAAAGAGTTTGTAGCAGAGAATGTAACTGCTGCTTTGGCATCAAGAATAGGTGGCGGTAAATCAGACTTCTATGATCTAGAAGAAGTACAACGCTCATTTAGACACGCTTTATACACAAATCAATTAGAGACAAAGATACCAAACACGCCTACTAAAGCAGCCATGCTGGGCGTAAACAGCCGTCTTAAACGGGCTACTGGCTCTAAGCGTCCATCATTTGTCGATGGTGGAGAGTATATGGCTTCATTTAGGGCTTGGATCGAATGAGCATCATTGGTGAACAGAATAAAACCTCTGAATCACAGATGGCATCAGCCCTCAAGCTGGGCTATACGCAACTATCAGCTAACGAAACCATAACGCTTGAAAAATACGTTAGATTCATCCTGCCTGCAGACGGATACGTATTTTGGATTAAAGCAGATCAACTAGGTGCCCCATATCCAGCGGGTACACAAAGAGTTACTGATGCTCCAAATCAAATTGTTGTTCAAGGGTCGTTTCACTATTCTTCGACTCAGGTACAGAAGTCAGACAACTCCACTGGTATACAAGACATCATCCTAACAACGGATTATGAGTTAGTAGACTTTGATACTCTGCAACCTAGTGAGATGTACATTGGATCTTACGCATCATTTAGGTTCGGATTCTCCAAACAAGGCAACTACTACCAACAGTCGAACCTTTGGCATCTTCGTGGTCAGGCGATTTATCCTTACATGGAAACACAGATCGTCGATGACATTACGACATTTGATGCCACGAACGTAGTAGTCTCAAACAGTCTTCCTATTTGGTTGACTTTAAATGCTTACGCTCCTGTTTACCCATCCTTCCTAGTTCCAGAGAATCTCACGCCACCGTATGTTGTGGCGATGATTGAGCCTTCTGAGACTATTAACCTTCAGCCTATTCCTTGGGTTAACTCAGAAGGCATATGGCAATTGATGAAGGATAAGGTTCACCTAATTATGTATGGGTTTAGGAATGAGGAAGCTCAGAACTTTGTCCAATACATAATCCAGCAAAGTCTTGACCCCGGACTATTTGGAATTTTACAAATGGGGTTCAGTGTTCAGGATGAAAAAGTCATTCAATCTGAGCTAAATGTGATCGCGGAGCAGAAGCGTTTTACGTTAGATATCTCGTATAATCAACATGCTATATACTTAGGGTCACTAAAGTATATAACTGAAGCTTTAGCTACGGTTTCAATCAATCCGTTTCCTATACCACCCTGTATTGAAGGAGAATAGAAATGCCACAAGGTCCACTAGCCGCCACCGTAGCTGTTAATGCTTCAGGTGTACAAACCCCAATCCTAGCTGATAGCAGCAAAGCAGTAGCAACTGTTCATGCAATATCCTCTAGACTTAATATTACTTCTGCAACGGTTGTTAAAGCCTCTGCAGGTTATGTAGCAAGAATGAATGTTATTGTTGCTGGAAGCGCTCCCGGTACGTTGAATGACGTACTAACTACAGGCGCTGCTGCTGCTGCAAACCAAATCGCAGTACTGCCTAACACTGTTGGCACATATACGATTGAATTCCCTGCAAATACAGGCATCGTAGTAGTCCCCGGTACAGGTCAGACTATCGCCATCTCTTACATCTAAGGTGACACTATGGCTAATTACTGGAACAGAATTGTACAGTTAAATGTCAGCGAAGTTGTTGCGCCTGCTCCCCAGTTTCTATTGCAGCAGACCGCTGCTATTGTTTCTGTAGGATCAACGGCAACAGCGCCCGGAGATCTGACACTAATCTCAACTCCTGCGGATCTTAGTGCGATCTTGAACCCAGCAATCACAATTAGTGCTGCTTCATGGTCAACTGGATTGGTAACGATAACGCTTGCAACGCCTACAGAATTCCCTATTGGGTCTACTCTGCCAATTGTTGTTAGTGGCATGACACCAGTGGCTTATAACGGCACATTTACCGCTACAGTTGCAGGAACAACATCATTAACCTATTCATTGATTGGAGATCCCGGTGTTGCTTCAACATTAGGTATATTTATCACAGGTTATCAGCAGTCTTTAATCGCTGCAGATACAACATGGTGGGCAAATGGAAGCTCAGTGCCTTACTACGTGTTTGAGTCTGGCCCTGTAACACTGGCTAATTCATTGACAGCTATCCACAACTACATTTCAGAGAATCCTCTGACAATCTACGAGTGGGGCTTGTTGCCCGGCTTTGATACAGAGCCTACTCTTGCTGCGTTTATGATTCAGTATGAAACTCTAGACTCTAAGGTAATGTTCTTCTTGCCTTGCACTCAGTCTTCATACAACACGTTCAGCAACACATGGAAGAACACGATGGCTGTTATTCAGTCACCGGGAGCTACCACAACTGAGTTGGATTCTATAGCTTACATGCAGTACATCACTGCATTTAATCCTGCTCCAACAAACAGATTGCCTCCTTCACAATACACATTCTTGTTTGGTGTAACGGCTTATACCCCGCTGACACAGACATCGATGACTGAGTTGGTAAATGCGAATGTAAACTTCGTATCCACTGGCGCAGAAGGCGGTATCAGCAACACGATGTTGGTTAAGGGCGTAATGTTAGACGGAACACCGGCTAATGTGAAGTTCTCAATTGACTGGGTGCAAATCAATATGGATCTTCTGCTTTCTAATGCAATAATCAACGGATCTAATAATCCTTTGAGCCCACTGTATTACAATCAGGCTGGCATCAATGTTCTGGAAACAGAAGCTAAGGTTGTTGCAACTAGAGCTGTAAGTAGCGGAATCGCAGTAGGAGCCGTAAACACGGTTGCTTTGGCGCCAGATACTTTTGCTGCAAATGTTGCTGCCAAAAAGTATGCAGGCCAGTTTGTTATTAACGCACAGCCTTGGAGTACTTATGTTGCACAGAACCCCGGCAACTATGAGCTTGGAATCTATGGCGGCTTGCAGGCTGCGTTTACTCCACAATATGGATTTACGCAGGTCATCTTTAATCTCGGCGTAGTTCAATTTATCTAAGGAGTAAATTATGGCTAATCCACTGCTTATTCCCGGTACATTGAATCGGGTCCGTGGGCAACTTATTGTTGCAGGAAATGCTGCATTGAACATTACTGCTTCTTACTTAGGTAAAGAAGGAATTAGTATCAGTGCAGACACAGAACTTGCTACAACGATTCCGTTGCTCGTTAGCACAACAAACAGTATGGAGCCGTACCAAATGGTTACGGTCACGGCTAACATTGTTAAATCGATGGGTCTTTGCACGAACTACCTGAATCAAATCAGAAATAGTTCGGTTCTTGGAACGGTTACGGTAGTGCTTGATACAGGCAATGTCCCTAACTTCACCATCTATAATGCTGTTATTGTCAACTGGCAGCAGTTGTCTGCAGCAGGAACGCAAGCAGATTTCCCTTTAACCATTCGCGGTTACTTCGTAGTCAACGACGCGCTATGGGGCTAAGGTAAAGTCTAAACCGAATGGGCGGTAACAGAGGCATCTGGCTGGGATTTGCGCCCTAGCACACCGCCCTACCATTGGCGCAACCTAACGCAGAGGTAATTATGCAGATCTCAAGAGAACTGAACCTAACGATGAACCTCGAATATGAGGGTCAAAAAATAGCTGTCCATTCAATTCCTATGTCCAAAACGATATGGGAATTGCATTGGCGCTTGTTTAGAGATGTTTATGATGATTTGACAAGTGGCGGAAGCCTTACTGGGGCTCTTAGTTTGGCCAAAATCATTCTTATGGATATTGCTAAGAAAACCAAGAGTGAGGAAGGAGCTAAGGAATTGTTGAATGCAATTGGTGCTGGAACCTTTGTATCTACGGGTGGTGAGCCAGAATTGCTGGCAGCTGCCAACATTGATGATGATCTGAAGACAGAGATCGAAAATCGGATAATCTTTTTTTTAGTTTACAGGCAACACCTGTTGCCGACTCAGAGGAAGGAATTTGTCACGACGATATCTGGTCTTTTGAATTTGGACTTCGTTTCCTCAACAGCTATGGAGTGGTTCGGTATCTCGACGATATCGACGATGGAAGAGTCTTCTGGCGCGACAGCATTGCCAGTACCGGAGGCATTTCCTTCCTTGCCTATATAGCGGATGAAATTAAGTTAAGATTCTTTTCGGAGATTTTTCATCCATACAAATCTGCTGCACATTATCGCAACAGGTTTAATAGTTTTATCTAGGAGACTGATGTGAGCATAGAATCCGTCATTAGTATTAAAATCAAGGGCATAGAAGAACTTGATAAACTTAATGACAAGTTAAATGCAATCAAACAAATCTCTGTCAAGATAAATCTAGAGCCTTCCTTTAAAGACTTTGACAACAAGGTCAAGCAAAAGCTGCAGGCTATGAGCTTTCCAGCCTTGAAGATCGGGGTAGAACCTGATTTTCGAGGATTGGGGGGTAAAGTAGCAAGCCAGATCAATAACATTAGTGTCCCTGACATTAAAGTAAAAATCAAAACAGAATCCGATGCATCCAGCCCATCTTTAGGTGGTAAGTCTTGGGCTAAGACAGGATGGGGAGATCTTATTCCCGGAGGACTTAAAACCATAAAAAGTGGTGGTGGTCATGCTGCTGCCTACGGACTTGACAAGCTTATGGATATATCAAAATTTGCCATGAAGCTTCCATTTCAAGTTATTGGTAAAGGCATTGAGATTGGCAAAAAGGGTCTTGATGTTTTGATGGCTGGAGTGAAAAGCATTTTGTCAGTAGTAGGATCTGTGTTCAAAATGCTTGGCATAGGTCTTGGATCAGGTATTGGTCTTGCTACAGCAGGTGTTCTTGGTGTTATAGGGCAATCAAAAGATGTAGCTTCCAGATCGTATACAGCCAGAGGGATGGTTGGTACTGGTGCGGGTGACATGGCACGTTTGCAAGCCGCATTTGGTCAGACGCTCGATGTCGGATCATTTATGCAGGGCATTTCAGAGCAACAATTATCTGTGTATGGACCTGCTCTTGTAAGATCTGGTATAGGACCAAGACAAGCCAAGGGAATGTCTACAGAGCAAGCTGCACTTCAGGTTCTTACGAGGGCCAGAAGGGGGTTTAAACAGATAGGAGTAAGTGACGTATCAATTAGATCTTTAGGTCTAGAGGGATTAATCGATCTACCTACTGCGCAACGTCTGTCTACTATGCCTGAAGAAGTGTTTCAAAGGCAAATATCGTTCAATCAACAATATAGACAAGCCACGCAAATTCCTAGGGAAGCAGAATATAGGGAATTTGAGCAGAAGCGTGGTCTTGGTATGGCCAAGATGGACACGCTGATAAAGAATGAAGTTGTTAATCTATTGAAACCTATGGAGCGCTTATTTAACAGCATCATTTCATCCTTTGAAAAAAGGGGAGGTCAGGGTGGCATACATTACGTATTTCAGAAATTTGCCGAAGGCATGGATCGTTTAGCTCAAGCATTTGAAAAAGATGAATGGGGAAAGCTTGCAGAAGATATTTTCAAGGTGGTTGCTAAGGCTGGCTCTGACGCTATGGAGTGGATGTGGGCTGAATTTAAGAAACACTTTGAAAAGCCTGCTGAAGCATTAGAGGAATTGTGGAAAGCCATTAAGCAGATGCTTCCTAGTTGGGAACAGTTAAAAACTTTAGGAAAAGACTTACAAGAAATGCTCCCATCTTGGAACCAATTTATTGAAGGCATAAAACAAATGCCTGTTATATTTGCCCGGATTGAAGATTCATTTTGGGTAATGCTTGAGACAATAGACAGGGCTTGGCAATCATTGGCTCATCCATTTAAAGATTACGAAAGAAGCGCATTTGCTTTGGCCCCTGAAGGATCTAAAGCTAGGGATATGCAGGACGCAAGAGATTACATGAGGCAACAGATGCTTGCAGAGCAATCGGCAAGAGATCCTATGTCAACCCCTATTGGTCCCGGCGTTAAGGAAGAAGCATTAAAAGCAGTTATAGGCGGACCTTTATATGGTCTGCCTAGAGGAATAAGAAATAACAATCCCGGCAATCTAAATTTTGCAGGTCAAGCTGGTGCTGAAAAAGAGTCTGGTCAATCTGGAAGATTTGCCGTATTTAAGACAGCAGAAGAAGGCCTCAGAGCAATGGCATCCCAGCTTATGAGGTATTCCAATAGGGGAATAGACACGATAAAAGAGATTGTCGGTAAATACGCCCCTGAATCGGAAAACAATACAGCAGCCTATAGAAGTGTTTTGTCCAAAGCGTTAGGTATTTCTGAGCAAGAAAAGGTAGATGTATTTAACCCAGAGCAGATGCGTAATCTTATGGAGGCCATGATCCGCCATGAAAACAAAGGAATGTCTCCATACTCAAAAGAGCAATTTATGGAAGCTATCATGTCTGCATCTAATCGTGGGGCTCGGCAAGATCCTTCTAAGACCACCTGCGATGTCAGGATTACAGACAACACTTCTGGCAACACAACTGTAAGGGCTACTACAGCTTATGGGGCTTGTCAGTAATGCGCTATTACAGAATCACATTCACTGGATATTCTAATAGCAATAGAGCGCAGAATATTCCCTATATATATCAATCACATGTAAATGATGTGTTTAATCCCGGAGCATTAGACATTTCGTTCGATTTAACGAATGGATACATGCATATGCTCCAGAACGCATTTCACTTGCGGATATATAACCCAGACTGGAACACATTTCAGCATGCCGATTCTTATCAGGGTTTAGACATTACTATTGAAGCCGGGTTTAAAAAAGGATTGCCATTAGCGAACACATTATCCACAAAGGCTGGCCTGATAGCTTATGGGACGGTACAGAATTGTTTTGGCAACTGGATTGGAACAGAGATAGCTTTAGACTTCATAATCAATCCATCTCCTGTGCTTGGCAATCCAGATAACACGCTATCAATAAATAATAACGTCAACTCACCAAGAGACATGACCTTTTTGTGGCCACCGAACCAAGATCTCAAGTCGGCATTGGCAACATTCTTGAAGCCACTCAAATTCACTCTCACAGGTGATATAAAAAATATTGTTAATACAACAAGAAGTGTAAAAGACCACAAAGTTACATCATTTCAAGATTTATCTGATTATATCAATGGGATGTCGATTGATATGGTTGATCCTGCAACCAAAAATTCTTATCAGACATATTCTGGCGTACTTATGTCGTTCACACAAAATCCTAATGAAATCTTTATATCTGATAGCGTAGCGCCTAAAGCGCCAGTTTATCTGCTTAACTCAGACTTTGTTGGTCAGCCTACATTCAACACTAAATATATCCAGTATGATGATGCAAGGGACAATCTAACTATTGGAGAGGTCCAATCAACGCACCCCTTGAGAAATGACCTTACATTGCAAAATTCTGTCATATTTCCGCCAGATATAAAATCAACCGCTATACCCGGTCAAGGATTTATTCAGGGAAAACAATTAATCAGAGGCCTCAATGAAATGGCTATAACTCAGGTTCGCCATGTTGGAAGGTTTAGAGATATGGGTCCACAAGGATGGGTAACACACATTAATTCAAATTGGGTAGGCGCAACATCAACATGAGTAGTGCAATCCGTACAACATATCAGCTTCTTTATCAAATATCCCCCATTTTTCTTAGTGGCGGATTGTTCTCTAGTTACACGATAGGAAACCTAATAGGGTTTCCATTAGTTGGGCTAACAGAAGGTCTGTCGTTGACTGTGGGCGATGTTTCTAACTTGCTTAGGGGCAATTACCTGCCCATCACTAATCAAGGGCTTGATACGTTCTTCTGTACCTTTAAGCCACTTCCCGGAAGCACATTGATCAAAAATGAAGTATCGATGTATCCGTTCTATACGCAACAAATAGCTGCTAACGCTCAGATACAGAGCCCATTAAACGTCAGCATGATTATGTATTGCCCCATGAGCGATGTAACGCCATATACGGCAAAATTGTCCACTATGCTGGCATTGCAGCAAGTCTTACAGAATCACACGAACGCTGGCGGCACATATACTGTCCTGACCCCATCCGGTATTTACCAGAATTGCCTATTAACTGCGCTTACAGATGTTTCGACTGGAGAAACAAGCCAAACACAGTTTGCTTATCAATGGGACTTTATTCAGCCCTTAACGACATTCCCTACATTTAACATCACGAACGCTACAGCAGGAAATGGTGGAACTACGTCATCCTCTTCAGCAGCACTTAGCTATTCATCAACAACAGAGCAAACTACTGCTGCAATCCAGTCTGCACAATCGACATCGTTGCCACTTGGAAGCTCAACAACATTTGTAGCTGATACAAATCCAATTTACACGGCGATAAATCAAGGGTTCCCTGTATCAGCCGTTAACGGATCTATACCAACTGTGGGGTTATAATGGCTGTTACATATCAAATTACACAAAGCAATAAACAGCTGTATACGTTTAATCCGACTCTGGATGGTGTTTCTTATAACGCTATAGTGCCGTGGAATCTGTTTGGCCAAAGATACTATCTAAACATCACCAACACTGGCGGTAAGCTTATTGCTAATGTCCCTTTGATCTCGAGTTCTACAGACACCGCTTATGCTCCAATAAATTTAGTGGCAGGGATCTTTACGACATCAAAGGTATATTATTACGCCTCTAATAACATAATTATTGTGGCCTAGATGAGTATCGACTACACAAGAAAGCAACCGTTAGTTCCCAACCTTCTAGGTGCTGTAGACTGGCGCGTGAAAACGGCTATGGCTCAACAGGGTCATAAACTTCCATGTCAGGTAGTTTCTTTTCAAAACAATGTTGTGACTGTTCAGTTTCAGATGAATCAGAACTGCCCATTGTCTCTGCCTAACATAACGATACCGATTATTGGTCCTGAATACATCCGTTATCCAATTCAGGTTGGAGACATAGGATTTACAATATCAGCAGATGTTAGTCTTGGTTATGCTTCTCAAATAGATGGAAGTCAGACGCCGCCTAATTTCTCAAACTACGGCAATCTTTCTTCTGTATTGGTGTTTGTGCCGATCTCCTCTGTTAAATGGAGCGCATCAGAAGATCCTAGTTCTGTTCTAATTTACGGCCCAAATGGAGTTGTTCTTAGAGATGCTCAGAAGAAAGCCACCGTAACTATCAACAAAGATAGTGGAATTACGCTGAAGTATGGCAGTAATAAGGTTGTAGTTGATTCTAGTGGGATTACAATAACTGGAACATTGACCATCAACGGAAAAGCGTACACTGCTCACCAGCATACTGGAGTGCAGCCGGGCTCAGGAATTACAGGAGGATTGGCCCCTTGAGGACATATGGCAGACAATATACTCCGGGAGATCCTTATAATTCATATACTTGGGTTGAGGTTACAACAGATGCTAACGGCAATAACGACTTGGTGTATGCCACATCGTTATGTCAGGAATTGCAACTTAATACAAATGAATCTCCTCTTCATGCAAGCCGAGGAATTCCTGCCCAGACAAGCGTCTTATCACAGACATTTCCGAGCGCTGCTGTCCAGAATATCCAGAAAAATTACTCACAATGTTTTGCTAGTTTGAAAATAACGCCCACAACTCAAACTACAGTTCATGGAGCCGTCACTCCGGTTTACAATATACAAATCATAACGCATTCGGGCGCAATTCTTAGTTTGGTGATACCACAATGAGCCTTCCACTTGTAATGGGCGTATCGGGGCCACAGCCTCAATCTCTTGTCAGCTTAAATCAACAAATTATTGATATAGCGACACAGTTGTCACCGGGACTTACAACGGCATTGCCGGGGAGCATGATCGAAGATATAGCCTCAACGGACACAGCTGCATTAGCTCTAATTGATCAGGCTCAGGTTGACCTGATTAATAGCGTAACTCCATATGGGGCTAATTTATTTATCCTCAATCTTTTGGGACAGATTTACGGGGTTCAACAAGGTGTATCAACGAATACAAGTGTTTATGTAATATTCGCAGGTACTCCGGGATTCTTGATTCCTACTGGACTTATTGTGTCTGACGGTACCTATCAATATCTTGTTCAAGAAAATTCTGTAATTGATGCATCTGGTTATAGCCAGTCGGTTTATTGTGTTGCAACAGTATCTGGAACATGGGCAGTTCCAGCCAACACAGTAACGCATGTAGCCAGCGCTGTGCCATCTGCAGTCGGATTAACAGTAACTAATCCAGAGCCCGGAACACCAAGCTCTGGAACAGAAACAACAGACACTTACAGGGCCAGAGTTTTGCAAGCAGGCTTAGTTACCTGTGCTGGCACAACTGAGATGGTGAAATATTATTTGGGTCAGGTAAACGGAGTTAACCCAAACTTGATCAGCGTTACCTACAACAGTTACTACTCTAAATGGGAAGTAATTGTAGCTGGTGGTGATCCGTATGCAGTGGCAAACGCAATCTTCCTTGGGTGCGGTGACCCAAATGCAATTTGTGGCTCTGCTTTGCAAATATTAAATGTTACGAATGCCAACCCCGGTGTCATCACAACCAATCTCTATCATGGATATTCTGCTAACCAGTTAATCCATATCTCTGGAGCAACAGGGATGACGGCTATTAATGGTGATTTCTACGTAAATACGGTGTTAAGCAATACAACTTTCACGATCAGCGCCACTTCAGGTGGTACGGCAATTGATACAACTAGTTATCCTACCTACATTAATGGGGGCTTAATAACGCCTAACTTTAGAAACCAAGTAGTTTCAATTAATAGTGTTCCCGATTTGTATCAGATACCATTTGTTGTCCCAGTACAACAAACAATTCTTGTTGCCGTAACTTGGAACACTTATGCAGTCAACTTGGTTGCTAATTCAACTATTCAGGCTTTAGGGGCCCCAGCCATTGTAAATTACATCAATGATCTAAGTATTGGCCAGCCCGTGAACTTGCTGGAGCTTCAATCGGTGACGGCTGCAGCTATTAGCCCATTAGCGCCTACTGAGCAGCTTTCTAAGCTAAATTTCACTGTAACGATAGACGGCTCTATAGTTAGCCCATTATCTGGCACTACGACTATTTACGGAGATCAAGAAGGATACTTCTTTATGGACACAACCCAAGTAACATTCACTAGGGGATAATCATGCTTCCAATTGAGCCGACAAGTGTTAAGAATATTATTCCATCCTATCTGTACCTTCAGTATCAGGATGATGAAAATCTTCCTTCTTTGATCGAAGCATACAATGTTATCGCTCAAAGATACTTGAATTGGTTCAATGGCATCAACCTGCCCGATTACACAAAGCTCTCTGGGCCTTTACTGGACTGGGTGGGTGCTGGTTTATATGGTTTGCCTCGCCCAACGATTGAGTCAGATGTAAAGCTGCCAATCACTGGTTCAGTAGCCACGGCACCTAACACAAGCGTATACAAAGATGATTTTGTAACGACTCCATTGGCTCCTGCAGCATCAGCTCAGAAACAAGTTATTACAAATTACACGATTACTGATGACTTTTATAAGCGTGTGTTGACTTGGTGGTTCTATAAAGGAGATGGATTCGATTGGTCTGTTGACTGGTTAAAGAGAAGGATCTACCGTTTCTTAAATGGGGTAAACGGAGTAGACGTTCCTATTTCGTATACGCCCTATGTGAGTGTGATTTTTACCCCGAACACATCTCCACAACAGATTGTAATTTCAGTGATTACATCCGATACTCAGACAGGGGAAATTTTCGCTGCAGCCCTAAGATCAGGGATCATCAATTTCCCATTTAGGTACGTATTCACAGCTTTCGTTGGCGGTGTCTTGACCCAGTTTCCAGTAGTTAATGTTTCATCTAACCCAACATTGCAATTGGATAACATCCTGACCCCAATGGACTTCTCTAAATTGAGTTAAACATATGACAGCAACTACTCAGATTCTTCCTTGGGCTCCGTCCTCCTCAGCCAACGTCGAGTCACAAACAGACTATGCAGCAGATGGAAGCCTTAATACTGGTTACCCGTTTGACTCGATACTGCCATCAGCAACTCTAAACAAGACACTTAGACAGTCTACGTTTATAGCTGCTGGCCTTGCCAACTGGATGGTACAACAAGGGATCTCGGTGCCAGATGATGGGAACTTGCCAGCTTGGGTAAGCAATTACTCCGCAGCGCTTTCTACATATATCTCGGGCGGATTTACGAATGGCTCATTTGTTAACCTAAGCGCATCTGGGGTTGTATCTGGAGTAGGGTTTACTAACTACTTTGCCTCACCTCCTGCTATTGGATCTACAGCAGCTAACACAGGTGCATTTACAACTCTTAGTGCAACCGGAACGGTATCTGGCATTGGGTTTAGTAACTACCTAAATTCTCCTCCAGTAATCGGTGGTGGAACGGCTAACTCAGGTACTTTTACATCTTTGACGGCAATAGGCCTTACCCTTACGAACCCACTCGCTATTGCATATGGTGGTACTAATGGAACGGCAACACCCACGAATGGTGGCATTGCTTACGGAGATGGATCTAAATATGCATTTAGTGCAGCAGGTACATCGGCCCAAGTTCTATTGTCTGGTGGAGCTGGTTCTCCCACATGGACGAGTCAGGCATCTCTATCAGTAGGATCTGCAACAAATGCCACTAATGCCACTTACTTGGTTGGGGGTGCAGCAGGATCAATTGCCTATCAGACTGGCGCAGGCGTTACATCATTCTTAGGCATAGGTACCTCTGGTTACATTTTGACGGCTGGGTCTACTGCGCCTCAGTACACAAATCCCAACTCAATTACGGTAGGTAATGCCACTACAGCAACATATGCAGTGGACTTATCAGGTGGTATAGCAGGACAAATTCCTTATCAGACTGGGAGTAATGCAACAACATTCTTGTCTTTAGGGACTTCTGGATATGTATTAACTGCAGGAGCAACGGCTCCTCAGTACGTGGCTCAATCTACATTATCTGTTGGATCAGCTACAACATCTGCAAATATAACAGGTGGCGCAGCAGGATCTATTCCTTATCAAACTGGGTCTGGAGTCACAACATTCTTGGCAACAGGAGCAGGTGTATTAATTGGAGGAACAACCCCCAGCTATTCAACAGCTCCTACACTGACAGGAACGAACTTTACTGGCATCCCTAATGGAGCGCTAACTAATTCATCAGTAACCTATAATGGAACAACAGTCGCGCTTGGCGGATCAGGGACAATCACAGCAGCAGCGCCATATGCCCTTACGATTGGCACAGGATTAAGTGGTTCGAGTTATACGGGCGCAAGTGCTGTTACGATTGCTATTGATTCCACTGTGGCCACTTTGAGTGGTAGTCAAGTTCTTACCAATAAGACGATCAGCGGTGCCAACAATACATTATCCAACATTGCTAATAGTTCACTTACGAATTCATCCATAACGATCAATGGGAACTCCGTAAGCCTTGGTGGGACGACAACCATTACGGCGGTCGCACCTTATGCTCTGACTTTGGGGACCGGATTAACAGGTACAAGTTATAACGGTGGTGCGGCAGTAACGACAGCGATTGATACAACGGTTGTTGCAACTCTTACCGGTATTCAAACGCTAACGAACAAGACGATTAGCGGTAGCAACAATACGCTATCTAATATTGGTAATAGTTCACTTACGAATTCATCCATCACGTTTGGATCTACTGCACAGGCATTAGGATCTACGGTCACTGACATCAGCGGTGTAACGATTGGTGCTTCTACGGCTAGTACAGGTGCATTCACTACGCTATCTGCAAGTTCAACGGTCACTTTCTCAGGCGGTACGGCTAATGGTGTAGCCTATCTTAATGGTTCTAAAGTGCTGACGACTGGCTCTGCACTTGTATTTGATGGAACTAATTTCTCTACAACAGGCAGTGCTACAGCCACAGCTTTAATTCCATCAGGATCTTCTGTTCCTACTAACGGTTTATTTTTACCTGCAGCTAATTCGGTTGGGCTTTCAACCAACACCACAGAGCGTCTAAGAATTGATTCTGCTGGCAACGTGGCTATCGGATCCAGTGGAACTCTGGCTGGCGTAAATCTATTAATCAACAAAAACGTGACTGGTGGAACTACAGCATACGGAGGCTATGTTAATGGAACGATTCAGTCAGATGTAACCACACTGTGCGTCGGTGTCATATCTGCTGTCAGTACCGCAGCATCTGCATTTACATTACCAGACCTTCGACAGTTTTCTGCTGGTGGAGGTGTAATAGGTTCTGGTTCAACAGTAACAAACCAATATGGATTTTTTGCACATTCAACATTAACAGGAGCCACAAGCAACTACGGCTTCTACTCCAATATAGCTTCTGGAACTAACCGTTGGAATTTCTATGCGGCAGGATCAGCACCAAGCTATTTCGCTGGAGGTATCACTCCAAGGGTTAGCACTACAGCAAGTTCAGCTACTATCACGCCAACGGGCGCTTCGTCAGATCTTTACACGGTAACAGCGCTTGCCACAGGAGCAACCATTGCGGCTCCATCAGGTACGCCTGTAGATGGTCAGAGACTGACGATCAGGATTAAAGATAACGGTACTGCTCAGGCATTAACTTGGACTACCACATCAGGCGCTTATAGGCAGGCAGGCGTAGCGCTACCAACGACAACTGTGATCAGTAAAGTTCTGTATGTTGGTGTGATATATAATGCTCAAGACACTTATTGGGATGTAGTAGCGGTGGCACAGCAATGATATCAATCCAATTTGAAATGGGTGACGAGCCATACATCTTTAGAGATGCTCTGGTTCTTCCTGAAGATCATACATATTCAGATGCAGATATTGAAACCATGAAGCAATTTAGATACGACACTTGGTATGCCATTGTGACGGCTCCACCTGAAGAGGTAATCGAATAATGGCAACATATTACTGGGTAGGGGGCGCTGGGAC
>Ga0316232_1002932_pt1 | contig 16557 bp, 36 predicted proteins | sample TBHtaG_FD_206006 | JGI IMG/M metagenome (GOLD analysis project Ga0316232, IMG submission 206006) | Freshwater microbial communities from Trout Bog Lake, Wisconsin, USA - TBH18025_13 | ecosystem: Environmental > Aquatic > Freshwater > Lake > Hypolimnion/Profundal zone | place: USA: Wisconsin... | reverse complement strand
TTGCCAGGGCTAGCGTTTCCAAAAGATCCTAGCCCCGAAATAGTTGAAGAAATGATTGCATGGGCCAAAGAGAACCATTGTGGTTTTTGTGCTGGTCCAAGGTTGTGGAGTTTCAAATCAGAAGCACAGAGAGATTGGTTTATATTACGTTGGATTGATCATATTCCCAAAGAGGAACCTAAAGAAGATAACACATGATTATATACTTAGACATGGATGATGTTGTAGCTGATTGGATGCCGGCGGCACGAGCCATTGTCAATCGTAACTGGAACTATGGTGAACGTATTCCAGAAAGCGATTGGAACAAGGTCAAGGCCAAACAACGCTTCTACAGAGATTTACCATTAAAGCCAGGTGCTGTTGAACTTGTTGAATACTGTAAAGATGCCCTAGTCAAAGGACTAGCAGATGAACTTCGTTTCCTAACAGCACTACCACATGACTACTCTGTTCCATTTGCTGTGTACGATAAAGTACATTGGGCACATAGACACTTTCCAGGCATTCCTATGCTAATTGGTCCATACAGTCACGACAAGTGGCGTCACTGTACACCGGGCGATATCTTAATCGATGACCGCACTAGTAACTGTGAGGAATGGGCTCGTGAAGGCGGTTACTCACATATATACAGAACTTGGGAAGAATGTAAGCCATGGCTGGACTCTATCCTTACCAAATTGAATTCTTAAAACATATGACGCAGTACAAAGGTCGCGGGCTAGTACAGATTACTGGACGTAATACTGGTAAATCCGTTGTTCAAAAATTTCAAATGTTGCCCAAAGCACCTAAGCCAAAGATCAAATGGAAACAACTACCTGGCAATAAACTACAGGCCTATGTAGACGAAATACAAGCCCGTGGCTTTGAGCGTGGACTCAATGAATCTGATATGGATCCTATACAAGAATGGAGTAAGGAATGTAACTGTGGAGTCCGTACAAGTTTTAATACTTGGGAATTTAAAAGCGACAAGCACATTACTATGTTCTTAATGAAGTGGGCATCATGACATTAGAAGATGAAATGATTGAGCAGGCCGCTAAACAAATGTCCAACGAACTAGACAGAGAAATACTTTGGGGAATGTTACAAGGCATGGGTTGGACTCGTGTTATGTTGCCACGGCTAATAGATAACCATCATGCTATTGATATTACCTATTGGCTAGAAGATAACTGTAAACATTCGTACGAGCGTAATGGTAGAGATTTTATATTTGAAAGTCAAAAGGATGCTAACTGGTTTATCCTACGTTGGGGAACAGAATGATCAAAGACTGGGGTGATAAGGTTACAATTGACTGTTGGGATAACGGTGCTGAACGAAATTGCCATCCTGCTTGGATAAAGTTAGTAGACAGTATTGACGAAGACTTGGATCATAACGGATATGAAAAAGCTGTTAATATGGTATTGAAGAAGTACAAGGCTAAGATGATTCGCCCTAGCACTTATCCACACTATATGCGATTTCCTAACATGAAGATGGCCAATTGGTTTTTATTGGAGTGGATGTAATGAACGAACGAATTCGACAACTTGCTGAAAAGGCTGGCTTGAGATTTACTCAATTGATGAGCAATCCAATGGTTCCTGTTGTGGATGGTAAAGAAAAAGATTTAGAAAAATTTGCCGAGTTGCTTGTTGAGGCGGTGTTGGATCAAGTCAAAGAACGTGCATACTATACGGGTGACAGAGACTGGAGCGATGAAGTAGATCGTACTTGGATTCAATTAGAGTTTGGCTATGGTAAACTACACGATGCAAAACATGGAGTTGAAGAATGAGAACACTAATTGATCCAAACAGCAGTTGCGGGTTCTGTGGTGGATATGACCTTGGGACAAGGTGTGAGAGTTGTGGCGCTGGTAGCGATAATTATGATGCCCTAGGTGGCGAACAAGGATGGATTATGAAAAGCAAATTAAATGAACTAAGATTGGATGCTGGTATTGCCAGAATTGAGAACCAACAATGGTTATGTGTGTTAGACAAAGAAACTGGCACGATGATTGACCCCTTGATTGGTCTAGAAAAGTTCGCCGAGTTGATTGTGGAAGAATGTGCCCGCCGTGCTGAGGCTTATGCTTACATGAGCACAAACTTCACAGCCTTGGCAGAAGAATTACGCAGAATGAACGGAGTTGAAGAATGAACGAAGAAGATATTAACTATAGAGCTACTATTACCTGGGACGATATGACCACAGTAATAGAAAACGGTGTTGAAGTTGATAGAGTATATCAAGACAATAAAGTTAAGATTGATTGGTTCAAACTTAATGTAGGTATAGCACAGGACCCATACTATGAATGAGCGGATTAGAGAACTTGCCCTCGAGGCTGGTATAGGATTTACACTTTGGGACGATAGTGGCAGAGAAATGATAGACAACTATACTCCAGAAGAATACTTAGAAAAGTTTGCCGAGTTGCTGGAGAAAGAGTTTGAAGCCAAGCATTTTAGTGCTGGTTATATTGCAGGTCGTAGCGATGGAACAATTGAAACTGTGAAAGAATGTGCTGAGCAGATTATAGCAAAAGGAACAGACTGGGTTGATTTTGCGCCTAGCCAAACAGGTGTTAGACCAGAATATTGGGATATGGCACAACAGATTAAAGAACATTTCGGAGTTGAATGATGACATATCCAGATTTTATAATGTATTGTATTATAACAGTTGTGGCGCTTGGCGCGGCTGTTATGATGGTGCTGGCTTGCTGGGCGATGTACCGTGGAATTAAGAGTTGAACGATGAGAGATCCTAATCAAGAATTCTACAATCAAATGGAAATGCAGGTTAGAGACAGCAATCGTCCATTACGTAGATTAAAACGACAACCATTGCCACAGGTAAATGCTTGGGATGTTACCATGTCCGACGAAATGCTATATCAACAAGCATACGCAGAAGAAGTTCCTTGTGTAGAAATACTCATGCCTAAGGATAGATTAGAAACTATTATCGATTATATCAAATACGCAGAATCTGAAATAGAAAAGCACACAACTGATCGTCAGTTAATGGCTAGATATGAAAGAGATCGTGTGGTTAGACTAAACAATCCTGCTGTGGAAAAAGCCTATCAGCATTACTGTACCTTATTGGAGTTGTGCCGAACATGATACCACTACATGCCAACTTATTATTAGAGCATGAATATACTGTAGTAGAGATTAACGATCGTACACTGGTACACGATTGGTTAGTAAAGTCCTTTGGCAATCCAGGTACTCGTTGGTTCTATAACGGTAACAAAATCTATTTTAGGGATGAACGAGATTGGATGTGGTTTGAATTGAGAACATAATATGGCAAGTGTAATGAAAGAAGAAATGCGTATGGCCTTGAAACTTAGACAACAAGGCTGGGTACATGATATATGCGAGCTATCGGTAACCGATTGTAAGGAACGTGCCGACTGGTGTAGAGATACATTTGGACAAATGTATGGCCAATTAGATACTATGACTTGGGATTATGAGTCTGGAAAATGGTATGGTGCTGAACTAGAATTTCAAGCAGGTGGAGTAGGTGTTAATAGACAATTTGTCTTTATGTTTAGAGATGATAAAGTTTATACAATGTACAGGATGATGTTTCCAGAATGAACGATACCATATTACCTTTGCCTAACGGAGACTTTACTACTGTAGAGCATATTGAGCGGCATGGTCCACTGACTGTAGTAGTTCATAGATTTAGAATGGGCGATGTAGAAGATCCAGACTTGTATGCCGCAGAACCACTTTGGCAATGGCAAAACAAAGAAATGGGCAAATGGGTACTGGCTAATGCTGTCCAAACTCCTAGTTGGCACAGGGCTCCTGATCCTAATACTTTTGGTTATGTTTACTCAATTCGAGCAGAACTCACACCCAAAGACTATACCTATTGGTGGATCAAATGGGGTCACGAACTTGACTCTAAACCTAAATTATAGTATAATAACTATATCTAAATTAAGAAAGGCTTGATATGCATTGGCTAGTTCCGGTTTTGTTGGTACTGACTGGTAATGCCGGTTGGGCCGTACTAATTTCATTAATCTTTATTTGCATGGAGTAACTTATGGCAGGTTGGAACACAATCGAAAGAGTTCGTCGTCTGGAAGAACAAATCGACAAGTTGGGATTCAAGTTTGCCAAGAGCAAACATGCCGAATGGGATAACGATCAAGGGTCGTTATGCTTGAAGCCAAAAGACCCAGATGCTCTTCCAATTTACAATCGCGATGCTGAACTGTATGTAGGCAGTGTAGAAGCATTGGACACATGGCTCATGGGAGTAAGTTGGGCACGTGAATACGACATGATGCTCAAGCTGAGTGACGATAAGAAACGTGCGGCCGCTGAACAAAAAGAACGCAATCGTCAACTCATGCGTACACTTAAAGAAGGCAAACGAGTAGAAGGGATTGAAAAATGAGTATAAGTGCAGATGACATGAGTCGTTGTTGGTGTGGGCGTAGCAAGACTGGACTGTGTGATGGTAGTCATACCTTTACCGACGACCAATGGGCTGAAATAAACTATGAATACACAGATAAAAGTAAACTGCCGTCTGACAGTTGGCTAGACAAATCAGATGACTATTGGAATAAGGATATTGAATAATGGATAATAAACCAATTATACCACGCAAGTATTTGTATACTATTAAATGGACACAGCCCTATGCTACTCAATATCAGCGTCCTTATTTGAGAGATATGCAAGAAGCAGTTGAACGTGCCATTGAAGCACAACTTGAACGCAAAGAGTGGCCACAGGCACAACAAGTTATCGAAAGGATTATGCAACTATGACTAATGCAATAGCAGAATGTTTGGCAATCATCGGCATAGCCACAGTTATTATTGTGGCTTTGATTAAATTTGTACAAATGTGTAACGGAGATGAAAATGCAGATTAGAGTTAAAGAAAATGTAGAAGAATTCGGTAAATGCGGCTGCGGTCGTAGTCCTAACGGCAAGTGTATTGGCTGGCATGGTCTTAATGAAGAACAGTTGGCCGAAGCTAGACGTAAGTGGGATTTGGACGAGTACGCAAAACAAGCACAAGCTCTTTGGAGTGATAGCTGTACAACTCCAAGGACAACCAATGACTGATGAAAAGAAACCTAAGGAAATAGTATTCATGCCAGGGTGCTTTGATAGTTTCGAAGGCACACAAGAAGAACTAGATGAATTAGTTGCCGAAATAAAACAAATGTTTGAGTCGGGCGAACCTCCAGGTAAAGAAATTGATTTAGAACAGTTGGCAGAAGAAGATCCTGAAATAGCCGAAAAGATTTTTAAAATTTTGCAAGATGATGATGTACAAAGGAAATTACAATGAGTTGGTTAAAAGATAAGTTAAGAAATTGGTTGATGAGTGATAACTCAGTAAAGCAGGCTAGACTACGCGGCGCCAATGCTATTTCCATAGAGGAAGATCACGAACATATGAGTAGTGATCCTACCATGCGTTTCAAAGTCTACAACGCTCGTGGTGGCAAGATTGTAGAGTTTACCCGTTTTGATCGTCAAAAGGATCGTAACTTCCATGATCTGTATATTATCAGTAATGATGAAGATTTTGGTGCCAAATTGGTAAAATCGCTATGTTAGAAAGCATGAAAGACTAATTTTAGTAAATATCTTAACCGGAGAATATTATGGATACGTGGATTTTATGGATATGCGGCTGTTCAGTTGCATTTTGGTTAGGTAAAGCAGTTGGAACACATATTGGTACGTTGAATGTATTAAAAGTATTGGCTAACGATCCGAATACCATACAAGATGTCATTACTAAACTCAAAATAGTTGAACAGGCCGAAACCTCAGAAGATTTAGACTTTCCAATTGATGCGATTCCTTTAGAGTTAGAGGAAGTCAACGGACAAATATTTGCCTACAATAAATTGACTGGCGAGTTCCTATCGCAAGCACATGATATAGAACAGGCCGCTAGAATAGCTAGACAACGTTTCCCAGGCAAGACATTTTGGCATCCTGAATTAAAGAAAGATAGCCAAACAGCTTGAAAATATATTAACACTTTGTTACAATAGTCTTAGCTGATAAATTTCAGCATAATCTAAAGAGGAAACAAAGATGAAAGCAATTTCAAAAACAACTAAGACTTACAAGCTATTCACAGCTTTGCAAGAAGGTCAAAAAGTAACAGCTTCAGAAGCAGTTAAGCGTTTTGGTATCAAGAACATCAGTGCAGAAGCATCACGCATCCGTGCTCATGGTTATGCCGTTTATGCTAACAGCCACAAGGCTAAAAATGGTGTTACAGTTACAACTTACGAATTGGGTCGCCCAAGCCGTAATATTGTTGCTCTTGGCTACAAGGCTGCCGCAATGGGCATCACATTGTAATTAGTTAATTTAAATTAGTTAGATTAAAAGGACTCGAAAGAGTCCTTTTTATTGATTGACATGTTCTCAGTCTGATTATATAATTAATCTATCCTAACAAAGAAAGGTTATATGAGTTTTTTTGCAACATACGGTAAACCTGTCGGAGACAAGCGACCATTATGTATTAACTTAGGTTGTAATTCTTATGCAGTTCCTATGAAAGGACGAGTGGGTGAACCGGGTGTAAGATACAGAGTATTTTGTGGAACTTGTCATAAAAATAGTTATGAGGATTATCCGTTAGCCGAAGGTGTTACAAGATTTAAAAAAAATATATGTTCTAACACAGACGGGCATTTAGGATTCCCTTGTGTAATTGATTGGAAATTAGTAAAAAAATCTGGATTTAAAATATCCACCGAAGTAGATCATAAAAATGGCGATTGTCACGATAATCGCACAAAAAATTTAGACGAATTATGTCCAATTTGCCACAAAGAAAAAAGCAAAAGAAATGGTGACCATAACGGTTACAGATAGTAAATACCTGCATGAGAATATTAGTTACAGGCCATGAAGGCTTTATTGGTAAAAATATGCTGGCTTGGCTTGGACAAGAAGAAGGCTGGCATGTTGATGGATACGAATGGCATCCTGTTGAAAGACCAGATGTTACTGGATACGATTGGGTAATACACTTAGGTGCCATTTCTGATATGACTTGTACAGATGTAGATGCCATAATGAAACAGAACCTAGAGTTTAGTCAATGGTTGTTTAATGAATGTAATCAACATGGTGTAAATTTACAATATGCCAGTTCAAGTAGCGTGTATGGCAACACTAAAGATTTTAGCGAAACATCTCCGTGTAATCCGCAAACAGCCTATGCATGGAGCAAATACCTATTTGATCGCTGGGTGTTTCAGCAAGATGTACACATTTATGTACAAGGGTTTCGTTATTTTAATGTCTACGGCAAGTACATGCACCTTAGAGGACGCAGAGCCAATGCCATACACAAGTGGCGAACACAGGCCCGTAAAGAAGGTAAAATTACAGTTTGGGAAGGTGCCGAGAATATTAAACGTGATTGGACTTGGGTCGGAGATGTTTGCCGTTTACACATAGATTTTATTAAAACTGTTAAAGGATCTGGTATTTGGAACTGTGGATCTGGACTAGCACACAGTTTCTTAGATATTGCAGAAGAGATTGCTGAAATAGAAGGCGCAACAATAGAATATGAACCAATTCCTTTGTCAGAATCTGCTCGTATGCGTGTTAAAACTAAGGCTGATTTAACACATTTAAAAGACACAGTAGGCAAACGTAAATGGCTTAACGTATTTGAGTTCCTGACACAGTAGTAGAATAAATACACTACTATGAAGATGTCTGACTTACTCAACGAGGCTAAACAGCCCAAGCAACCGATTAACAATCCTGTTGCTAAAAATTCTAATGCGGCAATCGGTGGCGGTGCTAGCGGCGCCCATAAGAATCCAAAACGTGCTGAACAGATTCCACGTCAAGCCAAACACAAAAAGAGTGTTCCCTTAGACGAAGCTCCTATTGAAATGGATCCAGCTGAGCCAATGAATCCTATGATTTATGGACATCAAGGAGCCAATCCTGCTAAGTTAAAAACTCGTATGCTACGTGCTTCTAGCCAATTAAAAGAATTAGCACAAAGAGCCAATTCGGATGATGCGTTAACTTGGGAAGGCATTGCTCGTAATTTTGATGAGTTGGCTATGAATATTGAACAGATACGACATGGCATACAAGAACTTGCTCTGCTACGTAAAAAGGGCGGACGTAATAGTCGAGGTATAGATAAACATATTGGCGAATGTGAATTCTGCGGTGAGTCACATGAGATAGAATTGGACGAACGTGGTAAGGCATCACGTGCATTGTGTACAAGTGGCCGTCCAGACAGTGATTTAGGTGCTAGTAATTTAGCCAGTTGCAAGAGTCAGGGACTACGTGCTCGTGACGGCAACAAGAGTCATTTGATTGGACATGGATCTACAAAGACTCGTATTACAGTAGGTGGTAAAAAGATCAAAGGCAAAACCTACGGCGGACCATTGCCAGACTATGGCACTAGGAAAGATCAAAGATGAGATTTTACGAATTTAAAACTCTTATAAAAGAGGATGCTGGTATTGTTTTATCAGTTCCTAAAGGCCGTTCTGGTCCTGAAATAGCCGATGTGCAAAAAGCATTATTAGCATTGAATATTACCACTCCGGAAGAACTAGGTAACTTAGGTCGTAATAAAGATGGAGTAGATGGTATTAAAGGTCCGTTAACAAGTGCCGCAGTTAAAAAGTTTCAAACTCAAGCTAGTATCAGAGTAGACGGAGATCCGGGTCCTGAAACAATCGCCGCTCTTAACAAGGCAATTGCTAGCAATCCAAATATTAAATTTTCTAAGAGTACAGAGGATGATGTAAGTCCGTCTGCACGTAAAGGATCTCGTTCTCAAAATATCGATATTAGTGTAATTCAAGATTCAGACTTTAACAAAAAAGTTAATTTAATAGCAAACAACCTTGGAGTCGAACCTTCAGAGTTAATGCGTATTATGAAATTTGAAAGTGGACTGAAAACCGGATATCAAGGCGGCTCATCACACAAAGCAGTAGGTTTAATTCAGTTTATGCCAGATACTGCACGTGACTTAGGAACAAGTTCGGAAGAATTAGCACAGATGACTGCTATTCAGCAACTAGATTATGTGTACAAATTTTACAAAATGAACGGCCTTAAACCAGGTAGCGATTTAGGCACAATGTATATGATAACATTTATGCCAGCGTATGCTTATGCTCCTGAAGATACTGTACTAGGACAACAAGGCGGCGGTGAACTAGGTAAAACTGGATTAAGTATGGATGCTATCTGGCAACAGAATCCTGCATTCAGCAATGGCGGTCCTAAAGGCAAACCGGGAAGTAAAAAGTTTTTCACAGTAGGTGATGTTAAAAAAACTATCAATGCCTATCGCGGATAATAAATATCTGCATGAACTTATTAGGTAATTTATTAATCGCACCTCCGATCGTAAAAGGTAACTTTTGGCACAAATCAGTTATACTGGTAACAGAGCATCACGCACAAGGCAGTGTTGGTGTTGTACTGAACAAACGCAGTGATACTACACTAAAAGATTTTGGTATACAATTAGGATTGTCCATAGATCTTCCTGGGTATGTTTATGTCGGCGGTCCAGTGAACTCACAGAGTCTAAGTTTCTTACATACCAACGAATGGAAAAGTAAGAACACAATGTACGTTAACGAAATGTTAAGTGTAAGCAGTGCCGACGATATATTGCCTAGATTAGCCATGGGAGATATTCCTAACAAATACAGATTATTTTTAGGAATGGCTGGTTGGGGAGCGAACCAACTAATTAGCGAGATTAAAGGAATTCCCCCGTGGAATCAAAATACCAGCTGGTGTACAGCAACATCGGATTTGAATTTAGTATTTGAGGAAGACGGTAAAGATCAATGGTGTAGTGCTTTGGATCGAAGTGGTGCAGAATTTGCCCATAGCATCTTATTGTAATCGATATTGACTTAAATACAAAGTGAAGTTATAATTTAAACTTCTAAGTTGGGTCTGTAAACACAACTAAAAGAGGTAATCAAAATGGCAGATACTCTGCTACTCAACGCTGACGGTAATCCTGTTTCATACATGCCATTAAGCACATTGATTTGGGAAGATGCGATCAAATACATGGTCTTGGACAAGGCTGATGTATTATTTTGGCACGATAATTGGATCGTTCACTCTGCCACTTGGGAAACTCCAGTTCCAAGTGTTATGATGTTGCGTGAATACATGAAACCAAAAGTTACAGTTCGTTTTAGCCGTAGTAATGTTTACCTTAGAGACAACGGTCAATGTCAATACTGCGGTGTTCATGTTGAACGTAAAGACTCAACATTAGATCACGTAATGCCAGTTTCAAAGGGCGGTAAGAGCACCTGGGAAAACTGTACAACAGCGTGTGCTCCATGTAACTCAAATAAGAGTGATACCACAAAGGGTTGGAAGCCAAAGATCAAACCTTACAAGCCAGACTTCTACGAACTAGTAAATAAGCGTAAGAAGCAGGACTTCAACGTAAGGTATCAAGAATGGCTACAATTTCTAAATTAAAAAAAGCGTTATGGTGTACTCTAGGATTTTTACTCCTAGGGTTAGCCTATATAGGATTAATTACTCCCGGTATTCCCTGGAGTACTCCTACGGTGGGTGCGGCCTATTGTTTTGCCAAAGGCAGTGAACGTATGCACAACTGGTTGATGAATCACAAAATCTTTGGACCATTCCTAAGAGGTTGGGCAGAGAAGCGTGTGTTCCCAGTTAAGGCTCGTTGGCTCATGGTTATAACTATGGACTCTAGCCTAGTCATCATGTGGTTCACTACACACAATGTCAAAGCAGTTGTTTGTACAGGTATCTTTATGGCTTTAGTAGCATGGTGGGCAATGGCTTATCCTAAAACCCCAGAAGAATATGATCAACGCAAATCAGAGGGCAAACGCATAGGTTGGTTTGGTTAAATATATGCATGTCCCAAATGATTACCCAGTTTATCCAGAAGACGATGGCACCGATCGTCCTATTAATCCTTACAGCCCTGTTTAATGGCTGTTCTCGTCTTGGGTGCGGCATGTTAGGATTACCATATGAAGATCAGTGAACTAAATGCCAACAAACTAGTGATATTTGACATAGATGATACACTAGTTCATACACAAACTAAAGTGCATGTTATTAAAGACAACAGAGTTATTAAAAGTCTTAACAGTCACGAGTTCACACATTATAAATTACAGCCAGGCGAAAGTTTTGACTTTGGAGACTTTCGTGATGCACGTGAATTCTTTGAAAAATCAAAACCTATCATACCAATGATAGATCAACTTAAAAACGATATTGCCACAGGTAATAAAGTTGTTATGGTTACAGCTCGTGCAGACTTCAACGATAGAGAATTATTTCTAGATACGTTCCGCAAATACGGTGTAGATATGAGTAAGGTTCATGTTTATCGTGCAGGTAATATGACAGGCAAAATGCAAACAGAAGAAAAGAAAAAGATCATTATACGTGGGTTATTAGATAAAGGTAACTATGCCAAAGCTATCATGTACGATGATGCTATACCTAATTTACATTCATTTGTAGAACTTAAGAAAGAATATCCAGATACTAAATTTTATGCGTGGCATGTAAGTTTAGACGGTAAAGCCAGCGAGTACCATAGAACCAATGAAGGCGTAACTCCTAAGTTTCCGTTTGCTGGAGAAAAAGTTGGACAAAAAGCAGGTATAGCAGGACAACTGCGTGGAACGGACAAAGCACCAAAAGGTGTACGTGCCGCTACCGATAAGTTAGTAGGCGAAGAAGCATTAGATATGGATCCACAACGTACTGACTATGAAATACGTAACTATGAAAAGTTAGACAAATATCTTGCAGAACTTTGCCGTATGATTACTGAAGCACAAACACTAGACAAAGATTACGGTATGGTAGCCGCTGGTGTTCTAAGTTTAAAACATCCTTGGCTGGCTCGTGTCAATCGTCCAGGTAAGCATGGACGTATACATGCCGAACATGCGGCCATTATGGATTTCAAAGCTAAGTATGGAGAAATACCAGAAGGTACATTAATAATTACAACATTAAGTCCTTGTAATAAACACATGGACGAGCGTGACGGTCCTGCATGTGCAGATATTATTAATGCTAATGGTATTAAAAAAGTTTATTGTGGTTACATGGATCCTACACAACACACAGGCAAAGAAGATCACAGGCATTACAATTTAATGGAAACACAAAATCCAAAGATACGTAAAATATGTCAGCAGTTTGCAGATACATTTTTGGATAATGTAGATGAAAACTTTGCAGATGGTAAAGGTCCAGGTCGTCCTGGAGATAGTCAAAGACATGGCATACGTAAGGGTGCCAGTATGAGTGAATTAGAAAAAGCCAGTCATGCTAAAGGTCGCAAAGGACAACTAGCACGTTGGCAACTTAACATGCGTAGAGGGCATAAAAAATGAAAAAGTTATTATTGATAGCATTAGTAGCATTAAGTGGATGCAGTATGATTCCTAGTAAATGGGATGACAATCAAAGTCGTGCGGCAGTTGATTTACAGTTATCCACACGTCATTTAGATTGTGCTGGAGATCAAAAGGCACAGTTGAATGTTATTGCATCGCAAGTGGAATGGTTTGATTTATATAGTCAAAGCAAAGGTACACCGGATATGCAAAAACTAAATGCAGTATTGGCTACAACTGTAAAAGAATATCAGGATCGTTTGGATAAAGGACCTGTTAGTGCCATGTACTGCGATTTGAAAAAGAAAGTGCTAACACAGCAGGCAGATATTATCGCTCACGCTGTGCTATTTAGATTCTAAAGGAAAACAAAATGAGTTCATTAACAGAAGTAACACAAAGCGGTCAACCTTGGGCTGCCGAACGTGCTCAATATGCACTACAAGTACAGCAAGCAGTGGCTAATGGCGAAATGACTAAAGACGAAGCCGCAGAAGTATTGCAGGATATTGTCAATAGCGAAGACTTACAATCTATAGCTGGCCAAGACGAACTTAAAGCGGCTTTGGTAGAAGGATTAACTCAGTTAATCAGTATGTACGCTTAAAGACATCTACTAGTGCTTGCACTAGGTCTTCAATCATTCCATCATCATGAAACGGAGTAGGTGCAAAACGCAACCGCTCCGTTCCCACGGGTACAGTTGGATAATTGATTGGCTGTACATAAATGCTATAGTCTGCTAGTAGTGCATCACTCATAGCTTTAGCACGTTTAGCATCTCCCACCAGTACAGGAACAATATGGCTAGTGCTACAATCCATTACAGGAATGCCAGCAGCCTTTAATCTATGTTTTAACTTACGAGCACGTTCCTGATGCTTGTCTCTAACTTCAGGATGATCCTTTAACCATTTAATAGCGGCCATTGCACCGCTACAAGTTACAGGACTCATCGACGTTGTAAAAATGAATCCAGCGGCTACGCTACGAATAGCGTCAGCTACAATCTTATCGCAAGCAATGTAGCCACCCTGGACTCCAAAGGCCTTTCCCAAGGTTCCGTTGATTATATCAATCTTGTCTTCAAGCCCAAGTTCTTCCACTTTACCACCCCCGTGAGTACCGTACAGGCCTACAGCATGTACCTCGTCAATATAGGTAATGGCTTTGTATTTTTCTGCTAGTTTACATATCTCTGCAACGTGTCCAACATCACCGTCCATGCTGTAAACACTTTCAAATACTACACAAGGAGTTTTACCTTGTGCAAAACTAATCTTAAGTTTCTGTTCTAGATCTTCTAAGTCATTGTGCTTGAAGACGACTTTATCTGCACGGCTATGTTGTATTCCTACAATAATACTGTTATGATTGTTAGCATCGCTGATAAATTCGATGTTTGGAATAATCTTAGCTAGAGCAATTAGTGTCCATTCGTTAGCAACATAAGCACTACTAAACAACACAGTTTTTTCCTTCTTGTGTAGTGTAGCAAGCTCATGCTCTAACGCAACGTGATAATGACTGGTACCGCCAATGTTACGTGTACCACCTGAGCCCGATCCTGTGTGGTCCAAGGCTGTGTGCATAGCTTCTAAGACTACCTTGTTCTGACCCATGCCCAAGTAGTCGTTACTGCACCAATTAACAATAGTTTTAATGTTATATGGGCCGTACCAAATGGCCTGTGGAAACTTGCCTGTTTCGCGAACAATATCGTTAAACACACGATATTTGCCGTTTTCTTTTAGGGTTGCAATTAGTTTTTCGAAAGGTTCTTTGTTTATCATAGTAATGTATTTAACAGCTAAATATAGCATCGGAGAAATAATTATGAAGATGAGTGACATTTTACGCCATATTGCGTCAGAATTAGACGATAAAGAAGCTGGCGACAATGGTGGTAAACCAGAGAATTCAATGCCACATGCAGAATTGCATAAAGTGGGCAAGGACTGGCACAAAGGTGACGGCAAAGAAGACGAAACCGATGGCACTACAATGATTCCTCCACTACAACAAAAATTAGAAATACTTAAAAAAGCATCAGGGGAAGACAACGCCTTTAATGGCGAACCTAGCAACGGTCCAGTGGACGAATTAGATGCTATTAAAAAAATTGCCGGTTTAACTGTTATGATTGACGGTGAACAGGGCGAGATGGGTTAATTAGATGGCTAATCATATTGGTAAGATTAGTGCCGCTCGTAGTGTAGCCTACATCAACTTCATCAACGCTCAATAATAATTATGAAAGCAAGAGAAATATTAACCGAAGGCTTAGACAAGCGATCAACTTACACAATCCTACACGATTTTGTAAAGTTTGCGGCTGAACATCTAGAACTTAAAAAGTTACCAAAGTTTGATTTCATCTTTGATAGCCGTACTAGTGTTGACCGTAAGAGCTTTGGTGGATATATGCCAGGCGAACAGCATATCGATGTAACTGTAAAGAATCGCCACATCATGGATGTATGCCGTACGCTAGCACATGAACTAGTACATTTCAAACAAGACCTTAACGAAGAACTCAATGATGAGGGTGCAGGTGCTACTGGTAGTCCTCAAGAAAATGAAGCTAACGCTGAAGCCGCAGTAATTATGCGTAACTGGGGCAAGAAGCACCCTGAACTGTTTGACGAAGAAAGTATAGGTTAACTATACTCATACGGTGTGCTAGGATGTCCGTAGTCCACAGGAATATCTCCTTTAAAATTGTCGTAATCCTGATAATAACCTTCGTTTGGTCTAAGCTCTCGCCAGTCATCGTATTTGATTTTGGCCAGTAACACTTCGTTTTTACTCAATAAATCACACACAACGAAACTACTGGAACAAGCGCCACGAATAGTTTTAAGTGGAGAATGTTTGTATTCATTAGCCAAGAGAGCTTTATGCATAGCACACCCATAGGGAGCCATGATACGAGTAATGCCTAGCTTTTGATTACGCAGGCGAAATTTATCTATTAGTGTAAGTTCAGAAAGTGTTGCTTGGTTAGCATCGTTAATACGCAGTAGTGCGTTCTTAACTTTGATACTACCTTTTGTATGCGTATTATCAGGCGTTTCCTTAGTGCTCCAAGGTAGCTGACAGTCTACATGATTAACATACAATGTTTCCCCATGAAATTTTAAGACCCACATTGGAATGGTCTCGTCTTCTAAATGTTTCTTGTTAAAGTGGAAGACTAGGTCTTTACAAGCATATTCAATCTATTGTGTCATTTTTAATTTCTCCAAGTTAGTTGGGCTACCCAATGCTGGGCTCTTTGAATGCGCCATGCCGCCCATTGAGGCACTTTGCAAATTTTATTACCGCTTGGTGTATACAGCGTACCGTCGCTGGCCACACCCATTAATCCGATAAACATAGTAATTTCCTTAAATGGTGCGCCTAACAGGAATCGAACCTGCTGTCTCGGGCTTTAGAGACCCTTGCTATACCATTTAGCCTTAGGCGCATGTACCTATTATATAGTCAAAACAAAAGGCCCGTCAAGGCCTTTTGAGTGGATGTAACGCTTACCTTGCGAACAAGCTATGCTTACTTCTTTGTGCCCGTGTTCACGAACCCATAGAACTTTTCAGCCGCTTCCATGATCTTTTCAAGACCTGGAAACTCTGGCATATCTACTCGAGTAACAACTTGTCCAGTTTTCTCATCACGAGCAACTGACATTTCCCAGCCTTTGAATTTAGAGTGGTATTCTTCCATAACAGCATCTTTAGCCATGGCCAACACGTCTGTACGGATTTCGTAGCCGTTCTTGCTGAATTTAACTTCTGGTAGTTTTGGAGTAAAATCTGACATTATTTTGCTCCTTTGTAAACTGTATCTTTAGCATTGGCTACTAAGGTCTGTGCAAGTGTTAGAGTTGTATCAACCCAACCTTGATAAAACTTAGTTTGTGCTTCGATTAGTGTGACCAATTTTGATTGGATTTCTTTATCGGTAACGAATGTGTTAACGATTGTCTTTTTACCAGCTTGAATGGTATCGATTGCTTGATTAAACATATTTTTCTCCTTGTGTGTGTATGTTTGTCTATACATTGCTGTATAGTATTATTATATA
>Ga0316232_1002929_pt1 | contig 16562 bp, 17 predicted proteins | sample TBHtaG_FD_206006 | JGI IMG/M metagenome (GOLD analysis project Ga0316232, IMG submission 206006) | Freshwater microbial communities from Trout Bog Lake, Wisconsin, USA - TBH18025_13 | ecosystem: Environmental > Aquatic > Freshwater > Lake > Hypolimnion/Profundal zone | place: USA: Wisconsin... | reverse complement strand
CAGGCGGAGTTGCTGCGGCTCACAGAGCCGCGCTCCGTCCCCGCCGACCCCATCTTCTATCTTCCATCTTCCATCCTCCGCTTTGCCGCTTTCATCCGCGCCACAATTTTCTCCGCGCTGTCCTCCACCAGCACCAACGCGCGGTGCTGCGGACGGAGAAAGCCTTCGTTCCGAGTGTGGTCAAGAAACGCGTGCAAATGCTGGTAAAAGCCCGCCACGTCCAGCAATCCGAGCGGCTTCTGATGCCAGCCCAATTGACCCCACGCCAGGATCTCAAAGAACTCTTCGAAGGTGCCGTAGCCGCCGGGCAGCGCAATGAAGCCGTCGGCCAGCTCCGCCATCAGGGCCTTGCGCTCATGCATGGTCTTCACCACCCGCAAATCGGGCAGCTTTTCATGCACGACTTCCTTGATGACCAGTTTCTCCGGAATCACGCCAATCACGTGCCCGCCGTGCTCCAGCACCGCGTCCGCCACGATGCCCATCAGGCCGATCATGCCGCCGCCATAGACCAGCTCGATACCCTCGCGCGCAAGCAGAGTGCCCAGCGCGGCCGCTGCCGCCGCATATTCAAGGCGGGTGCCTTTCTGTGATCCACAATATACCGCGATGCGTTTCATCATAATTCAAAGCGCCGCACCGGCCTCCCGACCCGGCTCGACGATCGCCCTCCTGAACCGCGGCAGCCGGCGTTGCCTTTCATGTCAGCACAGTTCCCGGTGCCGAAAACATGTCACCAAATGGTCGTTGACCATGCCGATGGCCTGCATGTTCGCGTAGCAAATTGTCGAGCCGACAAACTTGAATCCCCGCTTCAGCAAATCCTTGCTTATCTGGTCGGACAACGGAGTCCGCGCCGGGATATCACTCATCCGCTTGCGATGATTGATGATCGGTTTGCCAGCCACAAACCGCCAGAGGTACGCGTCAAAACTGCCAAATTCCTCCTGCACCCTCAAAAATGACCGGGCGTTCTGAATCGCGGCGGCAATTTTCAGCCGGTTGCGGATAATGCCGGCATTATTCAGCAGCGCGGCTACTTGATTGTCACCGTAGCGGGCGATTTTATTCGCCTCGAAATTGGCAAAAGCCGCCCGGTAATGCTCGCGCTTTTTCAAAACGGTGTGCCAGCTCAAGCCGGCCTGCGCGCCCTCCAGAATGAGAAATTCAAATAACAAACGGTCATCATGAACCGGCACGCCCCATTCGTTGTCGTGGTAGGCCAGGTACAGCTCGTCCGTCGGCCAGGGGCAGCGGGTGATGGCTTTTTTCATGATTGATCAATTGCCTGGCTCAGAACACTACAGGTATTTCGCGCCTACGGCGCCGATGGCGGGGTTTCCGCATCCTCAGCAGGCAGCACCGCCGCCCGCACCGCCGCGATAAACGCCCGCACTTTCGCCTCGTCCTTTTTCCCGGGCGCGGATTCCACGCCGCTCGATACGTCCACGGCGAAAGGATTCACCTGCCGCACCGCAGCCGCCACGTTTTCCGGCGTCAAACCACCTGCCAGAAAAATCGGTTTGCCGAATTTTTGCGCCTCCACAGCCAGATCCCAGTTGAACTTCTCGCCTGTGCCGCCGAGGCCGCTTTGGGAATAGGCATCCAGCAAAAACGCGTCGGTCTGGAACTGCTCCAGTGGCTGCAAAGATACCGCATCGCGCACGCGGAAGGCTCTCAGGCTCATGACGCCAAACTGCGTGCAAAAGTCGGAACTTTCGCCACCGTGAAATTGCAACAGATTCAGGCCGCACTCGCGAATGGCCCGCGTCACGAGCGCTTCATCTGGATTCACAAACACGCCGACGCGCAGCACGAATGGCGGCAGCGCGCGGCTGATCTCCGCCGCCTGCATCAGGGTCACATAACGCGGGCTTGGCTCATAAAACATCAGCCCAACCATGTCCGCGCCCGCCTCGGCAGCCGTCAGGGCGTCAGCCACGCTGGTGATGCCGCAGATTTTTATCCGTGTTTCCATTTAATACATTTACGATTTGCGATTTGCGATTTACGATTTGCCACACATTGCACAAACCTCCTAAATCGTAAATCGTAAATCGTAAATTGCCAATGCTGCGCACGATTTACTTCGACTACAACGCCACCACGCCGCTCGATCCAGCGGTGCGTGACGCCATGCAGCCATTCTGGGACACCATTTGGGGAAATCCCTCCTCAATCCACCACGTGGGACGCAAGGCCCGCGCGCTATTGGACGGCGCGCGCGACCAGGCGGCCAAGTTTTTAGGCGCAAAGCCAAGCGAGATCATCTTCACCAGCGGTGGCACGGAGGCGAACAATTTGGCTGTTTTTGGAACCGCCCGGCTGCTTAAACCCAGGGGCAAACACCTGATCACCTCCGCCGTGGAACATCATGCCGTGCTACAGTGCTTCGATTACTTGGAAAAAAAAGAATACTTTTCGGTCACTCGTCTGCCGGTCAATTCCGAAGGCCGGGTGACGGTGGAAGCTTTGCAACAGGCTATTCGTCCGGACACTGTGCTGGTTTCCATCATGGCCGCCAACAATGAAATTGGCACCCTCCAACCGGTCGCGGAAATAGGTGCGGTCTGTCGGGAACAAAAAATTATGTTCCATACGGATGCTGTGCAATGGTTTGGCAAGGAGCCGTTTGAAAATATACAGCAATTCAACGCCGACCTCGTCTCCGTTTGTGGCCACAAATTTCACGGGCCCAAAGGTGCCGGTCTGCTTTATATCAGATCACCCTTGCATCCGGAGCCGATTATGTTTGGCGGCGGTCATGAAAATGAGCGTCGAGCCGGCACCGAAAATCTTGCGTCCATCATTGGGTTGGTGACGGCTCTGGAAAAGTTCGTCAAGCCTCTCGTTTTCGATAAAGTCCGTCTAAAACCGCTTGCCGACAAGCTGATTGCCTGTATTTCCCAGATTTCCGGGTGTGAAATCGTCTCGCCCAAAGAGCGTTCCTTGGTCAACACCATTGCCTTTACGGTGCGGGGTGCGGATGGCATCGGCTTGCTGGCCGGACTCGACATGGAAGGCATTTGCGCATCCAGCGGCTCCGCTTGCTCAGCCGGCTCATTGGAACCCAGCCACGTGGTCTTGGCCACCGGCAGAGCGGAAACGGCCAATTCGCTGGTCCGGTTTTCCCTGGGCCGCGCTTCGACGGAGGCGGAGGTGGATTTGGTTTGCACCCTCCTGCCGCCAGTAATCCGGCGTACACAAGCCGGCTGATTGGCGGCGAATCGCCGGTGAATGGATTGTGCATACTACCAACAACTTTGGCTTTCCATTTTGTCTGGTATGGATAGCTTGGAGTTGTCGCCGGTGCCAACGAAACTTCTTTCCGCGATTGCCTTGCGGTTCGCGAGTTATTAGGCTTGTTCACCGGCCTTAATACGGATAGTTTTTTTATAAAAGAAGAACATATTAGACGCACATGAATCTCACGATCACCAAAGACCAGATCATCGCGGGCCTGCAAGCCGTGCAGAATGTTGTCAGCACGCGCACGACGTTGCCGATCCTCTCGAATGTGCTGCTCCGGGCTGAAGAAGGCCACTTGGAGATCACCGCCACCGATCTCGATGTGAGCGTGGCCTGCAAGGTGGACGCCAAGATCACCAAACCCGGCGCGACCACGCTGCCGGTCAAGAAACTGTTTGGCATCGTGCGCGAATTGAATGGCGACATTGAAATTGAGGTGGATGACAAAAATATTGCCAGCATCCGCAGCGGGTCATCGTTCTTCAAGATCAATGGCCTGGCAGCGGAGGAATTTCCGCCCCTCACCAAATTCAAGGATGACAAGAAAGTCACGCTTTCGCAGGACACCATCCGCGGGATGCTCAAGAAAACCGCTTTTGCCGTTTCCACGGACGAGTCGCGCTACGTGTTGAACGGCATTTTTATCAGCCTCAAGGAAGGCAAGATGACCTTCGTGGCCACCGACGGCCGCCGGCTGGCGCTGGTGGATGAGGAAGTAGACATTACGGAAAAGAGCAGCGGCGAATTCATCGTTCCCGCCAAGGCAGTCAACGAATTGACGCGCTTGTTGCAGGACAAGGGAACGGTGGAAATCAAATTTGGCGAAAACCAGGCCTCCTTCGCGTTGCAGAATGAAAATAGCTTTTCCGTGCTGCTCATCACGAAACTTATCGAAGGCAATTATCCGAATTACCGGCAGGTTATTCCCGGGGAAGCCAAGGAGCGGATTTCCCTGGGGCGCGAGGAATTCCAACAGGCGTTGCGGCGCGCGGAAATCATGACGAGTGAAAAAGCCAATTCGGTGAAGCTTGCTTTTGGGAAGAACAATCTTACCATCACCGCCAATTCGCCGGAAGTTGGCGAGGCCCGGGAAACCCTGGCCATCAATTACAAGGGCACGGAATTCGCCATTGCTTTCAACCCGCGCTATCTGATTGATCCGCTTGCTGCCCTCACCGAGGATGAAGTGTTTCTCGAACTCATTGATGAGTTGAGTCCCGGCGTGGTGAAAATCAACGGGCCCTTCCTGTACGTCGTCATGCCCATGCGGTTGACTTAATCCAAACTCCGCGGTTGGGCGGGGTGCTGTGATTGGCGCGCGGCCTTCAGGCCGCTTCTAAATATTAGCCGCCGTAGAGGTAGCTATTGAGCATCATAAAAGCGATTAAGGCCATGATGATAAACGAAGCGATGAGGGCCAGCATTGCGCAGAGCCCACCCACAATCCGATATGGCCGCGCCGCATTCCAAAGCTCCCTTTCCCGCGCGCGCACCTTTACCGAAGCTACCATGGCCAGCAGCGCGCAAGGCAAGCCGGCCAGGGAGAAGAAAGCCAGGCAAAAGCAAAAACCAAAAATGGGGTTATCGCTGCGGCCGGGCTCCCGGCTCGCCATGGCCATGATGGAAAATGGCACCCCAAGCAAGGTGACCAGGCTGATCAATCCGAAGGCCAGACACTTCTGCGAGTCTTCGAGCAGCTTGATTTTGGTGGCGGCGTCAGCATTCATTTTGTTGGGGTGAGGTTGGCCGAAAGCGAATTGGTCTGCGGGCCATTCAGGCGCTTGATTTGCTGGTGTTCCAATAATTTTACTTCCCGGCGCAGGCGGATCAGCGCCTGGGTCTGCACCATGACGAACACCATCATAATGGCGAGCAGCGCGATGAACAGCACCGTGATCATGCCGCCTTCGGATTTCAGATTTCGGATTTCCATATTCATGGTTTGGTTGGGGCCGCCTCGAAGGTGAACAACAGGGGCAACCGGGTTTCCGGGCGGCGCGCATTCAGCTCCAATTCCCAACGCCACGCGGTTACGCTGCCGCGCGACTCCACGATCATCTCTGACGCTTTGACGCGGGGCAGCAGCAATTCCGAGGTCTGCACGGAGGGAACTTCACGACGCACTCCGCCAGCCTCGAAAAGATAGACGATCGTATTTTCCCCCGCGGGTATCCGCACCCGCTTGGCGGTGGCGGACGGTTCCAGGGAAATCATCCCGGTCGCACGGCGCACATCTGTGCGCCAGCGTTCGCCGGCGCGCAAGGCGGCGCCGATGTCGTCTGTGTCGGACACCAGTGCCTGGGAGTGGTTCCAGCATAGATAAAACGTCGCCAGACCGATGCCCGTGAGGAGGGCGAAGAGCGCGATATAGACGAGGCATTCGGCTAATAGCATGCCCGCCGTCCGCCGCGATTTGGCCGGGGGATTCAGGGCCGTGCGTAAACCGGGATGGGGACAACTCGTCCCCACGTCTTTATCATTGGCCAGAAAATCCCGGGGACGAGCTCCCGCCCCGATGCTTGAATCGGTCCGGCGCGATTTGGGAAGGGTCGTTTTCATTTGAAGGCGGCTTCACGAGCGACGGGTGCAAAACCTCGCCGCGCGTCTGGCGTCCATTCCAAGCGCAGGTGGTTTCCGGTTTTGGTCAATTGGAAATGGCCGGGCGGCAGTTGGGTGGCGGCGCGGGCGGACACCGCATACGGTTGCGGGCCGTCGGGAAGATCTTTGGCCGCACCGGCCAACAGGATTTCCATTTCGCCGTCCACGATTTCATCGGCGACGCCGCGGCAGTATTCGATTTTGAGCACCTGGCGCTCGCGCACAAAGGTGTAGCCCAGCGGCAGGATTGCGATGGTGAGAATCGCGAGTCCCATGATCGCGTCCACCATCAGAAACCCGCCCGTCCGGCGGAATTTTCTGCCCGAGCGCGGGTCTGCGGCCCGTGGCGATTTTGCCAGTCCCGAGAGGTTGGCGATTAGTCGGCAGCGCTTTGGGGTCTGATCGTGGCTGCGGCTCACAGAGCCGCGCTCCGAAAAACGCGCGTCGGCCAACCAATTGCCACGCCCGGGGAGGGGCGCGCTACGGAATGATTTCCATTGTATCTTCATGACGTTTCAACCATGTGTTTTAACAGCATCACCAACATGCCGAACGTGCCGATGGCGATCAGGCCGACGACGATGCCGTTTAGGATGACCAGCCCGCTGGTGAGCGCGTGCGTGGCGATTTCCTCCTGCTGGAACGCCTTGGCGTCGAGGGCCGCGTGCCAGCCGCGCAAGGCGCGCAGAAAGCCGCCCTGGGCGTGGGTGGCGTTGGTGAGCCGCCAGTGGAATTCGCCCGTGCCGTCGAACGTGCGCACCGCCTCCGCCAGTTTGGCGCCTTGTTCCAGGGCCGCCATGACCCGCCGGGCGCGGCGGCGGCAGATTTCGTTGGCGGTGGATTCGCCGGCCAGCCGGACGGCCTCCGCTTCCGGCACGCCGCCGTCGAGCAGGACGGCGAGCATGGCGGAAAAAGCGCGGAGCAGTTTCTTCCGCTTCCACGGAATGTGCCAGGTGATCCAGTCCACCACCGGCACGTTGCGGAATTGAACCCACCGGACCAAACCCGGACCGCCAATGTAAACGGCCGCCACCACCAGCAGCGCCAGAAACAGCACGGCCTCAAAGCCGATCAAAATGTGGCCGTCATTGAGGACGAAGACGAATTGCGTCAACGGCCACAATTGCATGCCCATGCCGGCGAAGACCTCCTTGAATTTGGGTACGACCAGCATGGTCAGCAAGGAAATCAGGAAGATGGCGACGGGCGCGAACAAGAGCAGAATGGCGACCATGTAGTGCATGGTGGTGCGGACGGTGTCCGGCGCCACGCGGAGGACTTCGCGGCAGGCGGGCAGAATCTTTTTCAGGTCACCCAGTTTTTCGCCGGCGCGAATCATGGCGTTGACTTGCGGCGGCAGAAAGGAGGGGACCTTTTCCAGCGCCTCGCCCAGCCGCGCGCCGCCTTCAATATGCGCGGCCACCAGGAAGAAACGCACCCCGATGGCGCGGTCGTGATTATCGGCGGCGGAAAGAATGGCCGGCTCCACCGGCTGGCCGCGATTCACCACGGTTTCAATCAGGTCCAGAAAGAACAGCGCGCGGTCGCGGCGGCGCATCGGCAGCGACAATAGGAAATGCAGCAACACGGAAAACGTGCCGCCTGGGATGAGAATCAAAAACAAATACCAGAGGAAGCTCAACAGATATATGCCAAAATCATTCATGTCATTGGATTGGTTGGTTTTGGTTTAGCTGCCGCCCAGATTGTTGAGCATGGACACGAGAGGCAAGAACATGCTGATGACCAGGAACGCCTGGGAAATAACCAGCGCCCCCAGAAACAGCGAGGCGATGGGCAAGACCGAGAACAGCGCCACTTCGGTGCGGTAAATCGCCCGGGAGTGATAGATTTCCGCCGCCCGATTGAAGCCCGCGGTCAGATCCTCGCCCGCGCTGGATACGATCCAGACAAACATGGGTGGCACCAGCCGGTTGCTGGCGGCAATCTCGGAGAACTTCACGGCGCCGGCGGCGATTTTGGTCTGCCATTGCTGCAAGTCGGCGGTGGCGGCGGAACTGGTTTCGAGCTGTTCCACCAGGCCAATGGCTTCCGGCAGCGGCACCCCGTTTTTCATCAGCAAGGTCAGCGCCGACGCAATCCGCGACACCGTGGCCTCCTTGAAGGCCGGCAGCCGCCATAAGAATCGTCCGCGCATGGCGGGCAGAAAAACGATCGCGGCCACGAATAAAAAAAGCATCCCCAGCGTCAAGGGAAACACCCAGATGGATTTCAAGGAACCCAGTGCAAACAGGGTGGCCGCGGGCAAACTGCACCCCATGCCGCCAAACACGTTCCCGAAAGATGGACCGATGATGCCGGTCCAGAATAAGGCCAGGGCCAGGGAAACCAGGAGGGCCACGAACATCACGATCAGCGGATAGGTCATCATGCTGCGCAGCCGCGTCCAGACATTGTTCTGATTTTGGAAATAATCCGCCAGCATGGTCAGCGCGCCGGGCAGATCGCCGCTCTTGACGCCGACCAGGATCATGCGTTTGTAGAGTTCGGGTAATTGGCGCGGCTTCAGCGCCTCGGCCATGGGGGTGCCTCTGGCGAGGTCGGCTTCGAGCGCCTGCAATTGGTCGCGCACTGGGCTGCGGCGCATTTCCCGGCAAAGCCGTTGCAGCGCGCCTTCCAGCGGAATGCCGTCGCGCAGCATCGCCGCGAGCTGTTGGTTGAAAAAAGCAAATTCGTCGTATTTCATAATTCAAATAAGAACATTCAACATTCAACATTCAATATCGAATACCCAACAAGCCGGGTCAGAGACCGGCGCTCCGAACACTTCGAATTTGGGCGTTGAATGTTGAATATTGAATGTTGTCTTGGCTCAGTCTTCATAACCCAAACACCCGTTTGAACTCCGCCTCATTGGTGACGCCCTGATGCACCAGCGAGCGGGCGGCAATTTCAAGGGTTTGCGCCGGAGCCAGGGCGGACAGCTCGCGCCGGCGGATTTGCGCGCGCATGAGGTCATCCACCCGCAGCCATTCGACCAGCGGTGCGCGGCCCGCATAGCCGGTCCGCAGACAGGCTTCACAGCCGGCGCCGGCGCACGCGGCACACACTTTGCGGATGAGCCGCTGGTTGAGCACCAGTTCCACCGAACTGGCCACGGCGGAATGATCCGCACACAGCACGAGCAGCCGCTCAAATACGCCCCGGCACGAACCGGCGTGCAGCGTGGAAATAACGAGGTGCCCGGTCAGCCCGGCCCGCACGGCCAACTGTGCCGTGGCCTCGTCGCGAATCTCGCCGATGATGAGCACCTGCGGATCCTGCCGCAGCAAGTGCCGCGCGGCCCGCGCAAAATCGAGGCCGATGGCTTCGTTGATCTCGGTTTGCATGGTGCCGGGAACGATTTGTTCGACCGGGTCTTCGACGGTGATGATGTGGCGTCCCCCGGTTTCGGCCAGGTGCCGCAAACAGGCGTAAATAGTGGTGGTCTTGCCGCTGCCGGCCGGACCGGTGAGCAATAGCAAACCGCTGCTTTGGCGCAGGAACTTCTCCAGCTCCTGCTGCACGCCGGCGGCCAGGGCTAATTCGCCGAGTGCCTTGGCTGTGGCCGCGTTAAACAGCCGGAGCACGATCTTTTCGCCGGTCACGGTCGGGTAAGTCGCCACGCGCAGATCGTTCTGGCACTGCAATTCCTCCCGCGCAATGCGGCCGTCCTGCGGCAGCGATTCCTGATAGGTTTTGAGCCGCGCCAGAAACTTGATGCGGCCAAAAACGCGCTCGGCAATTTCCGCGGGCAGTTCGCGCACGGGGGTGATGAGGCCATCAAGCCGGAAGCCCACCTCGGCGGACTTGCCGCGCATCTGGAAATGGATGTCGCTGGCTCCCGCCCGTTCCGCGCGGTGGACGAGTTCCTCCAGAACTTCCGGCGCGGAGTTCGCGGCAGGTTTTTCAGCGGCCACCAGGATTTTTTCGATCGGCATAAATCAATGCGTCAATTGGCCTCGGCCAGCAGATAGCCCATGCCATCAGTGTTCAGAATCAGCCGGTGCAGCCCGGCATCCAAGCGGGCCAGTTGCTCGTGAAAACATCTATCCTGCCGGGTAATAGCGGCGGCGGCGGCTTGCACCGGGTGATATTGGAGGCAAATGAAAACCAGCGCCGCCACCAGCGCGAAGTCGCCCGACCACACCAATGGTGCGCGCCAACTCCGGCGCGGCGCGACCGCGGTTGGCCTGCGGGGCAACTGCCGCCGGACGCGGGCGGGAAAGTCGTTCCAGTATTCCTCCGACCGCTCCGGCACGGGAACGCTCTTTAATCTTGCGGTCAGGTCGTGATCGTTCATGGCACGTGGGAGGCGCCGTTTTCGACGCCCGTTTCCTGGCCAGCCAGCGGCCGGCTTGGGGCGGCGTGACCGGACGTCAGCAGCCGTTTCAGTTTTCGTTTGGCGGCGAACACGCGCCACGACACGGTGGTCTCCGAGCAGCCCAGCGCCTGGGCGGCTTCAGCGTGATTCAGCCCGTCATAAATCGTCAGCACAATGGCGGCGCGCTGTTTGGCAGGAAGCTTCAGCAAGGCAGCCTGGACCGCGCCAGCCTGCTCCCCGGCCACCGCTCCGCCGTCCGCAGATGGCGCGGAAAATTCCTCGGCGGCCTGGGCGTAAAGCTGCTGGCGCCGCCTTTCACTCTGCCGCCAGTTCAGACAGGTGTTGACGGCAATACGGTACAGCCAGGTCGAGAACTTCGCCGTGCCGCGAAAACCGCCGATTTGCGCGTAGGCGCGCAGAAACGTCTCCTGCGCGAGATCCTCGGCGTCGCTGAGCGAGCCGGTCATGCGATATGTCAGGGCGTGAACCATATGTTGATACTGGCGGATCAAGGCTTCAAAAGCTGCCGGGTCGGCGTGTTGACTTCGCAACACTAGTTCTAAGTCGGCGTCGGCCATGGGGCTTTCTTTTAATCGATCTGACAATTCTGGCCGCCCAATCCTTTGAATTATTTTTTCGCCCGCGGCCTCTTCTCCATTGGCGAGGTGTCCCAGCTCGCAGCGCTTGGCCGGAGCTGACTCGCTGCCCGGCTCCCGGACGGGGTGCGGCTCATCCACGGGCGGCGGAGCACAATCCGCGCCCCAGCCGGCCGCGCTCGAGGCGCCGGCACCGGAAAACAAGGGCAGCGAAACGTTGGTCATTTGATTGGCGATAAGGATTGGACCAGCCTGCCGGGAAATCGGCACGCCGCCATGCAGATTGGCGCAAGCATGAAGCCGATTTGCGCTGTATAGTGCTATCGTGGGACCGGTCGCGGTCCGGGGAGATCGGACTGCGGGCCGTCCCGGCCCGCAGCGGCTGGAAGTACAAGCGACGTTCAGCGAACCTCTGGAGCTCGTGCGTGAATCCGGAGTGCTGCGACCGGGGACCGGTCGCGGTCCAGGGAGATCGGACTGCGGGCCGTCCCGGCCCGCAGCGGCTGGAAGTGCAAGCGACGTTCAGCGAACCTCTGGAGCTCGTGCGTGAATTCTGGAGTGCTGCGACCGTGGGACCGGTCGCGGTCCGAAGCAGGAGCCGTCAGTTGATCACCTGCGGCTCGTGCCAGGTGTGGCCGAGTTGTGCGAGCAGATCGTCGGCGGCGATGGGCCCCCAAGTGCCGGCCGCGTAAAACTCGCGGTTGGTCAGCGGCCGGTTTTGCCAGCCGGCGCGGATGGAGTCCGCAATCTGCCAGGCGATTTCCACCTCGTCGCGGCGGATAAAGAGCGTCGCGTCACCGAGAATGGCTTCGAGGAGCAGCCGCTCGTAGGCTTCCGGTGTATAGGCGCCGAACTCCGCGTCATAGCTGAAGTGCATCCGTACCGGCCGCACGCCCAGGCTCATGCCGGGAACTTTGCCATTGAAGCGCAGGGAAATTCCCTCATTTGGCTGGAGCCGCAAGGTGAGGGCGTTGGCATCCAGGTGATTGCCGCACTGCGCGGCAAACAGGACATGCGGTGTGGGCCGGAATTGAATGCGCACCTCGCTCGCACTCAAGGGCAGGTTTTTGCCTGTGCGCAAATAAAACGGCACGCCGCTCCAGCGCCAATTGTCAATCAGCAGCTTCAACGCGACATACGTTTCCACATTGGAGTCTGTCTTCACTTTGGGTTCCTGCCGATAGCCGGGGCGCGGCTGGCCGGCCACGAGACCGGCGAAGTATTGTCCACGCACGACTTGTTTCGCCACATCTTCGGGCGTGAGCGGACGAATGGATTTCAACAGCTTCACTTTTTCATCCCGCACCGCCTCGGCTTCGAGCGACACGGGGGGTTCCATGGCAATAAGCGAAAGCACCTGCATCATGTGGTTTTGGACCATGTCGCGCAGCGCGCCGGCTTCCTCGTAATAACCGCCGCGCTCGCCCAAGCCAAGCTTTTCGCTGACGGTGATCTGCACGTGGTCCACGGACTCGCGATTCCAGAGCCGCTCGAAAATGGAGTTGGAAAAGCGGAACATCAAGATGTTCTGCACCGTCTCCTTGCCCAGATAATGGTCAATGCGAAAGACCTGCCGTTCATGCGCGTAACGCGTCAGTTCCCGGTTGAGCGCTTGGGCGGACGCCAGATCGCGGCCAAAAGGTTTTTCCACGACAATCCGCTGCCACGCGACGCCATCCCGGTTCAGCAAACCTGCGCGATGCACCTGTTCGATGACTTCGCCAAACTGGCTGGGTGAGATCGCCAGGTAAAACATCAGGTTTTCGCGCAGCGGCCCGCTGCCAAAGCCCGTCAATTGCGTCTCCAACTTTTTATAGGCCGCGTCCTCGGTCAAATCGCCCTGGCAATAGAAGACATTCTCCGCGAACGCGTTCCAGACTTTTTCATCCACCGGCTTGGTGCGCGAAAACTGGTCGAGCGCGGCGCGCAATTCCTGGCGCCATGAGGCGTCGGTTTTTTCCCGGCGGGCGAAGCCGACCACTCGGAAAGACGGCGGCATCTGTTGTTCCTTGAAGAGGTGATACAGCGCCGGAATCAGTTTGCGCGCCGTGAGGTCGCCGCTGGCGCCAAAGATGACGATGGTGCAGGGATCGAGGCTTTGGCGGCCGTCGTTGCCGTTGGCGGCGGCTGAATCTGGGGAAAGCGCAACTCTCATGGCGGCCATCTTCGCGCAAACGGCGGCAAAATTCAATGTTGGTTTTGGGTTGGCGCACAAATGAGCGACTCCCGGGGATTTCCGTCCCGCAGGGACGCATTGACAGTAGCCTCCCAGTTTCAACTGCGGGTGGCGTGCGGCCATGGGTGAAGACAATCTGGCCGAGGCTTTTGCCTTGGTGACAAACCGCCGCCCAAAACTCACCTGAACCCTTCATGCATAAGCGCTGATATATTGATGGTGTATTGAAATCCATTGACGAAAACCGGGATCGTTGCCATAATAGAACCTAAACGATCAGGCAGTTGAACGAATTGGAAGTAACTCAAATGAAAAATAATTTCTTTGCCACCCTGATGGCCCTGATGTTCGTGCTGGCGCAAACGGCCAACCCGCAAGGGGCCAATATGTTTTTCACGTCGAGCACAGCGACGGACTATGACAATCTTGTCGCGCCGCCCGTGGACGTGCAGTTGAACGATTTCTCAACGGAAATCATTGCGCAGATGGCGGGCGGACCGGTTTTGTTCGACGAGACTTTTAACGCCGCCTACTCCGATCCGGCGGTGCAGGCCGCTGTGGCGCTGGCGGTCGCGGATCTGACTGGGGCCGGAGCCGCCTCCTATGCCGGGCCGACGGAGACGAGCTTTTTGCAAACTTTGGTGGATAGTTCCTCGGCCACGACCACGAACGTGGTTGCAACCGGTGTTTTTGTCGCCACCACCGAGTATAGCGGTCCTCAAACGATTATGGTTGGCGATAACCAGTCACAGTCCTTTACCCTGCTTGCCGGCCAGGAGGACTTTGACACACTGGTCACCACTGATGTGACCAATCTGCTGACGACAACCGTTACGGATACCTATTTGGACTCGTCGGTGTATAACCTGCTTGGGGAGGTGCCCGAGCCAAACGCCGGCTGGTTGCTGGGAGTGGGAGCTGTCGCGCTGGCCCTCAGTCGCTGGCGTAAATGGGCATGAAAACTCCAGGTCGCGTCGGGTTCCGGCTTGGCCGGTCCAGCCCAAACCGATTGAGCGTCCTTTCTCGCCTCCCGGAGAGATTCCCAAAAAATCTCTCCCGTTGAACCCATGAACCGGAGCGCCGAGCATTGCTCGGCATGGCGGGATTGGCGGTGGACGTTTGGCTTTGAATGTTAAAAATTCCCCAAGGGTTCGTCGCGAAGGCTGGGGGGATTCACGGCGGCGGAATCCGGGGAATGCGCAACTCTCATGGGCGCCATCTTCGCGCAAACGGCGGCAAAATTCAATGCCGGTATTTCCGCCGATAACGTTAGCCGCCTGACTCGCCCGCAGCGCCTCACCCGAACCAAATTAATGGGAGATGCCCTTTGAGTTTTTGTAGCGCTGCTGCAACTGCTGTTCCTGAAACCTGCGGATTTTTTCATTCCGACTTCGCGCAATGGCAGTTGATGGCAGGATGATTTTCCACTCCATCCCGTGCTGGCCGGCAATTTTTTTTGGCGCGTCTTGTGGATGTGAGTTTCAACACCTGATTGGCCGCACCCAACCAGTGCCTTGCCGGTATTTCGCCGCGTTCAACTCGTTGCAGAAACTCATTCAGAAACGCCCGCACACATGGCACGAGGATTTTCAAGTGCGCCACCTCCTGCCGGGTTTTCTGCGGAACGGTCGCAGCCAACGCCAATTTGCCTGCCAGCAAAGAGTCTCTTGAAGATCTCCGAAACAGGGTTGAGAACCTACTGGCCTTGCGTTGCATCCATGCCAGCCGCCGCCAGGATCCGTTCTGGAAAGAACGCCTCAATGCACAGGCTGCCGAGAATGATTGTCCCACTCGGAGGGCGCAGCCGAAGAATTTTGTTATGCGCCGGAATGGGTGGGTGTCGCGGAATGTGGGTTGACAAAATACGGGAGCGCGGCTTTAATGCCGATCCCCGGGCGGAAGCGCCCGGGATTCGGTTCCTCACTCCTTCCTGCATCGCTCTCGTGTGGGCGCGTGCTGTCGTACACTGGTGGTGTGTCCTGACACATGTTTAAAGATTCCAACATCATTGCCGGTCTTGAAATCGGCACTTCGAAGATCTGCGTCGTGGTCGGCGAACAGAGGGCGGACGGCTCGCTGAACATCATCGGCGTGGGCCAGTCGCTATCCCGGGGCGTGCGCAAAGGCGAGATCATCAATCCCAAGGATGTTGAGGAGGACGTCCGGGATGCGGTGGCCGAGGCAGAGCAGATGGCGGACGTGGAAATTCGAAAAATTTATCTAGGCGTGACCGGCAGCCATATCCGGGGCTTCAACCAGCGCGGCTTTCATCGGGTCGTATCCGACGACCATGAAATTGCGCAGGAGGACGTGGAACTGGTTTTGAATAATGCCCGGGCGATCAATCTGCCCCGGGAAAACTCGCTCATTCTTAACATTCGCCGGCATTTCCTGGTTGATGGTGAAGGCGGGGTGACCGATCCGGTCGGGATGCATGGGGCGCGGCTGGAGGTGGACATGCACTTCATCCACGGCAACACCAATCGGCTGCAAAACGGCATCCGGCTGGTCCAAGCCACGTCGCTGGAGGTGGCGGCCACCGTTTTCAACGGGCTGGCCGCGTCCCTCGCGCTGCTGACCCACGACCAAAAGGAACTGGGCGCCTTGGTGCTTGATCTCGGGGGCGGCACCACGGAATACGTGGTTTATGCGGATGGCGTGGTGCAGCATGCCGGGGTGCTGGCGGTTGGCGGCGATCATCTCACCAACGACCTGGCTTATGGCTTGAGAATTTCGCTGCCCCGCGCCGAAAAACTGAAGCGCGAACATGGGTGCGCGATGATTCACGAATCGGCCCGGGACCAGATCGTGAGCGTGACGGATGAGCGCGGCATGGAAATCAAGCAGGTGAAAGCCGGTCACGTGCAGACCATCATGTCGCTGCGGCTGGAGGAAATGTTCAAGATCATTGCGGAGGAATTGGAGGCGGAAGGTTTGCGGGATTGGCCGCGGGCGGGGGTGGTGCTGTGCGGCGGCTGCGCGCATATACCGGGCATCGCAGCGTTGGCAGAAAAAGTCTTTCAGATGAACGCCACCATCGGCCATGCCAATGCGGTGAGCGGTCTGGCCCGGAATCTGGACGAGCCGGAATTCGCGACGGCACTTGGGCTGGTCAAATATGGTTCACTGCGCGAGCGACAGCCCGTGGCGCGGCTGGGCTGGCTGGCGAGCCTCCAGAACTTCCTCGGGCTGCTGATGGCCCGACTGAAATAAATTCCAATATGTTAAACCGCCGGCTCATCTTTTGCCTTTTGGGTCTGACGCTAGGAGCCGCAACACAGCCACTTTTGGCGGCGGAGGTGCCGGTCGTTTTGTCGGCGGACGCATCGTCGTGCGTGCAGCTTGCGGCGCAGGACTTGGTCCAGGTGCTTGGTCATCTGTATCCGCAGGACCGGTTTCGCGTCGCCACCAACTTGCCGGCCGTCGGCAAAGCCATCATTCTAGGGCAAGCATCCGATGCAGCTATTCGCACTTGCTTGAGTGTTCCGACCATGCCGGAATCATTTTTCATTCGCTCGCAAACCAACGCGGGTTTGGCGTTGGGCATCATCGCCGGCGCGGATGGCCGGGGCGCCGCCTTTGGCGTTTACCACCTGCTCTTCCAACTGGGCTGCGGCTT
>Ga0316232_1002916_pt1 | contig 16614 bp, 7 predicted proteins | sample TBHtaG_FD_206006 | JGI IMG/M metagenome (GOLD analysis project Ga0316232, IMG submission 206006) | Freshwater microbial communities from Trout Bog Lake, Wisconsin, USA - TBH18025_13 | ecosystem: Environmental > Aquatic > Freshwater > Lake > Hypolimnion/Profundal zone | place: USA: Wisconsin... | reverse complement strand
CCCACCCTCCGGGCGAGGCATCTTGCGCCCGCACTCGTCGTCGTTCCTCCTCGCCGTATCTCTCCATTGATACGCCTCGTCGTCGCTCCTTGATTGCAGGCGAAATATGCATCGTCGCGGGGCCATTGGGTTCTGAGATAGATTCTAATCCAGGGTAGCTTGGGTTCGGTATTGTGGAGCTGGCCAAATGTATCTGTGTGCATCAGTGGTCATCTGTGGCTACCGCTTCTTCCTCTTCGTGCCATTGGGGTTGATCCGTTTTTTCGATTGTCGGGCCCATTCGTTAAGGTGACGCATGACCGGTATTGCCAATAAATTGTCGTTTCTCGACCGCTACCTGACCCTGTGGATCTTCCTGGCCATGGCCGCCGGGGTTGGGCTGGGTTACGCCTTGCCCTCGTCGCAGAGCTTCATCCACCGCTTCGAGTGGGGAACCACCAACATCCCCATCGCCATCGGCCTGATTCTCATGATGTACCCGCCGTTGGCCAAGGTGCGCTATGAGGAACTGGGCGATGTATTCCGTAACCTCAAGGTGCTGGGCCTGTCACTGGCGCAGAACTGGATCATCGGGCCTATCCTCATGTTCGGCATGGCGGCGTTGTTTCTGCACAACCATCCCCAATACATGATCGGGCTGATAATGATCGGTCTGGCGCGGTGCATAGCCATGGTCATCGTCTGGAACGCTCTGGCCAAAGGAGACAGCGAATACGCCGCCGGGCTGGTGGCCTTCAACAGCGTGTTCCAGGTGCTATTCTACAGCGTCTATGCCTGGCTGTTCATCAAGGTGATTCCCCAGGCCCTGGGCCTGTCGCTGGGGGATGTGGACCTGTCGCGAATCACCATGGCCAGCATTGCGCAAAGCGTGTTCATTTACCTGGGCATTCCGTTCCTGGCGGGGATGCTCACGCGCCTGGGGCTGGTCAAGAGCCGGGGACGCGACTGGTATGAGAAGCGTTTCATCCCGCGGATCAGTCCCATCACCCTGATGGCCCTGCTTTTCACCATCGTGGCCATGTTCATGATTCAGGGCGACAAGATCGTACGCCAGCCCTGGGACGTTCTGCTGATCGCCATTCCTCTGTTAATCTATTTCGTAGCGATGTTCCTGTTGAGTTTCTGGATGGGGCGAAAGGTCGGCGCGGACTACGCCAAAACCGCGACCATCGCCTTCACCGCGGCCAGCAACAATTTCGAACTGGCCATCGCCGTGGCGGTGGCCGTCTTCGGCATCAACCATGGCGCGGCCTTCGCCGCCGTCATCGGTCCCCTGGTGGAGGTTCCGGCCCTGATCGGATTGGTGAACGTCTCCCTCTACTTCCAGCGCCGGTATTTCGGCGGGCATTGTGAAACCGGCCATGGATTGCCGATGGCCCCAACGGGACCAGGGATAGCAGCCACCATGAACCCGGACACAATTATTGGGGAAAACTGCAATCCAAGCACCGGACGCCCGGACGCACTACCTGAGCAAACGGCTGGAATCTCCTGGCCATAATGTTACCCTTACACTGGGTGTATCCTTAAAGACAGGAGCGTGACTATCATGCGTACGTCAATGGAGTTAACCGTTGTCTTGCTTGCTCTGACAGCGACGGTGGGTCTGGGAGCGGATGGAGGGAAGAAGCCCAAGTACACCGGTGCGCCCGGGGCAGATCTGTCCAAGCCGATTATCTGGGGCAACGAGTGCGCGACGGCGGACGGTGGAGGCTTGAGATTCGGGGGGATAGACCAAAAGGCGGATGACGGCGCCGCCCACACGGAAGTCAAGGTCGATGGCCAATGGGTTTCCATCATAGATGAGCTGCGGAAAGGCAACCCGAGGAAAGGGTATCTGCAGGGATCCAGGGCCTTTGCCGCCGCGGCCAAGCTCAGGTTGGCCGGCGATCGGTTTGCGTACCTGGATGGCAAGGCTCCGGCGGCAGCGGCCGGGGCCGGGCAAACACTGGAGGAGCAATGGCATACGCTGGCCGTCGCCAATCCAAGCGAGGTCAATGATGCCGATACGCTGGTAAAGGCCGCCCGCCAACTGGTCGGCGCGGGGATAAATCTGCTGGGCACGACTTCATCGGAGTATCATTCGACAACTGCGGAGCAGATGAACGCGGCTCTGGCGGCGTGGGTGATGTTCGACCAGGCGGCCGATCTGCTGGATTGCGAGCCGGCGCCGCGGGCCATCGCGCCGATCGCCTATGACGCCAAGACCAAGCTGTTCGTCATATTCGGGGGCGACCACCTGGATTACATGAGCAACGATACCTGGGTCTTCGACCCTTCCCGGAAGCGATGGGAACAGCGGCATCCCAAGACCGCGCCGCCGCCACGAGCCAACCATACGCTCAAAGCCGAGGGCGACGGCAAGGTCAAGCTTTCCGGCGGAATCGGCTATAACAACACGGATATCGGATACATGGGCCCAGCGTACCAGTTCCTCGATGACGGAGACTGGACTTACGATATCGGGGCCGATACCTGGACCAGCGACGGGGGCGGGGCGGGGGTGAGCCCGGACCAACGGGCCTACCGCACTTACCCCGGCATGGCGCCGGAGAGCTTCCTCAAAGGCGACAAGCCGGACGCCGCGGCCAACGAGGCGGTCCTCAAGGGTTTGCCGGTCAATACCTGGGTGGCGATGCATCCACCGGTGAGACCGAAGGTTAACCGCGACTGGGGCTCGGCGTGCATCGCTCCCGACAAGGATGTGCTGCTGCGCTGGTCGGGCGGGCATTGCGCCCACGGCGGCAGCGATGTGCCGATGTACCATTTCGCCACCAACCGCTGGGAGATGCCTTTCCCGGTGGAGCTTCCCCTGGGCCAGTGCTACAGCAACACCAGCTATCCGGAAGGGTTCAACTTCAACCGCCGACCCTGGGTCAGCGGACACACATACAAGAATTTCGGGTATGACCCGGTGGGCAAGGTCATGGTGTTCACTGGACATAGCCCGTGGTTCTACATGTTTGATCCGGCGGTCGAAGACTGGATCGGCCGGGGCGAAAAACCGGCAGCCATGTGCTACGGAGGCTGTTTCTATACCCTCACGGTCTGCGCCACGGATAAGAGTCTCTACTGCTGGGGCGGCCGCAACAACGGCACCATGCACTTGTGGAACAGCGCCATGAAGGACTGGGAGCCCCTGAAGGTTACAGGCGCGGTTATGCCACATCCGGAAGTTGATCACTGCGGCTTGGCCGCCGACTGCAAACGCGACCGGCTGATACTCTTGCCCAAGACATACAAGGGTTCGCTTTTTGCTCTGGACTGCAAGAGCAACGAATTGGTCGAGCTGAAGCCTGACGGAGAAAACGACCTGGCGAAGACGGTGAATTTCTGGCGGGAGTGCGCCTACCTGCCCGATGCCGACATGATCATAAATGCCGGGGCCACCGTGGCTGGACCCGATGCCGCCAAGGATGCCCCGCGGCTCACCCTCTGCTATGACTGCGCCAACAACAAGTGGATGACGTACAAACTCGCCGGGCCGCACACTAACAGCCGGGATGTCAGCTATGGCTCGTGCTATGATGCCAGGCGCAAACTGGTCTGGGTGACGGACACAGGCGGCGAGGTTTTCGCGCTGCGTTTCGACCCCAAGGCGGAGGCGAAATAGGCTCGTCGGTCGGCCACGACGCCCTCAACTGCGCATCCGAAGAGCCGCCCCAAGATGGCAGGACACCAAGCGAACAAGTTTGTCTATGCTTCGGGGCGTTGAAGCATCGCGCGGAGTAGTCTCGCGTCCGACGCATCTTGTCCAATCATTTCGTCCGTCGGCGTGACGCGAGCCAAATTTACCGGGGACGGCATGGATTTCCACGCCGGAAGCGGGAAGACGCCTTGCCCGGCAATCATTCCCAGGGGCGATGGTACTTGCATTCAGGCCTTTTTGTTCATCTTTTTGAACACGACTATGATCGCGCCAACCACCCCGCCGATGCAGCCGGAGACGAAACCATGCCGGAAAGCCGCCGGCATGCGACTCCACCAGCCGGGATTGACCTGGGGACCTTCGTCCAGGCGCATGCTGCCGACGGCGCCGGCAAATACGCCTTCCTTGGCGCTGGCCTGGAGTACCGGGGTGGTACAGGTCACGAGGTAGGCGTGTACCTTGCCGGCAAGCGTGTAGTTCCGCTGCCACAACTTGGTTCCATGGAGAGCAGCAGCGTTGGAAGTCCAGGTGGAGCGGAGCACCTTCTGGCTGCCCAGCGGCACTTCCTGGCAATCGAAAGCCTCGACGCTCATTCCCATGGCGCGAAGTTGTTCGGGCATCATCCGCTGGACCTCCACCACCCCCGCCGGCCCGAACGGAGCCGGTCCCGGAACCACCACCACATTCATGTTAGTCGCCGGATCGGCAGGGTCGAAAATGTAGGCATCCACCTTGCTGAGGTCCACGTTGCGCAGGGCGGCCTTGGCCACATCATTTAATGCCTGTTTCTGGGTGCTGGTGGCCACTTGCCAGCCAGCGGGAATGTTCAAGCTGTAGCCGCTGGGACTGTGAAACTCCTGGGCCCCGGCCGGCCGGGCAATCACCAGCACAGCCAGAACCGCGCAGGCTGTAAAGAACCTTCTGGAAGTGTTCATAGCTGCCGCCTTGATTAATGCGCCAATCCTAACGCCGTAGCGCCGGCGCTTCAAGTTGGCGGATGGAAAGGCCGCGCAGGGGTCAAGAGACGTACCGCAAGCGAGGCGGAGTGGTGTTTTTGAGGAAATTTCCCAATGGGGATGGCGTTTACAGGCTCCCTATGCCTCCGTAGCGACGCAGTCGCGATAGAGTAGATGGGGAACTGGGAGAGGCGGGAAGCGCCGGTCTCAGATCGAACAGGCCATGCCCACCCCTGCCTTGGGCTGATGACCCGCGCAATTCCGGCGCCTTTGGGGGACTTATCCACCAGCGGTCCCCATTGGGCATTTTTCTTTGCTCTACCGCCCAGCGCGAGGTACTATATTGCCCGTCGAAAAAAATACCTACTCATGGAGGAGTAGCATCATGAACACACCCGCCACTCCAGTGGCCACGGCAGGAAGCCGTCGCTTCTGGATCACCGTTGTCTGTTTCGCCCTGGCCAATACCCTGTGCTGGATCGGCTACCACCGCTTCATATCGTGCCGGCCACCGCTGTTGCGCGTCGAAAGCTTCGCGCCGGCGGACGGGACCAACGCAGGCTGCCGTCCCACCATCTGCTGGCAATTCAACATGGACGTGGTGAAACCGGGGGCCAAAGAGCCGCCAGCCTTCTTTTGTCCGGCGTTGGCCGGAAACTGGATGTGGAGCAATCCCCGCACCCTGCTGTTCCTGCCGGCCGGTGACCTGCCCCGCGAAACGCGCTTCACGGTCACACTGCCGGCCGAACGCCTGCGCAGCAGCGAAGGCTTCCGCCTGGCCAAGACCTTCGTGAGTTCCTTCACCAGCGAACCACTGCTCCTGCAGGATATCCGCCAGGTCGCCTTCGACGACCAGGACCGCCTGGTGCTGGAACTGTGCTTCAACGATAAGGTCGTACCCGAGGAAGTCCTCAAACACCTTAAGCTGGCCCGCCCCGACGACAAGCCGCTGAACTTCCAACTCGTCGGCGACGCCGCCGGACCCATCGTCCGCATCCAGACCGAAGCTCTGCCGTCGGCCACGGCCGGCTCGGCCGAGGAGTTCATCAAGGTGAATCTGGCCGAGGGCCTCAGGGGTGCGTGCGGCCCATTGGCCATGGACGCCATGCCCACCCGCCTGGTGAGCGTCGGCACCCACCTCATGGCGACCGGGGCCCGCCCCGACTGGGACGGCGATAACGATCCCGGCCTGCACATCGAGTTCAACCAGGAACGGACGGGGGGCGATAGCAGGGGCGGAGCGGACCTGGATGCCCTGGAAAAAGTGATCTCCGTAGAGCCGGCGGTGCCTTTCAAGCTGGTCGGCAACTCCGATGGGGTCGATCTGCGCGGGGCCTTCCAGCCCGCCACCCGCTACACCATCCGCCTGGCCAAGCCCCCCGCCGGGGCCGACCTGCGCAAATACCCGCGCGGCGGCGTACTGAGCGTCTTCATCCCCGATCGCCCCTGTCGCCTGTGGATCGAACACGGCGAAGGGTATCTGGGCTCCAAGGGCAACCGCACCCTGCTGGCCCATGCCACCAACTACTTCCAGCTCAACGTCACCATCAGCCGCGTCTACGACAACAACCTGGTGCAATGGCGCAATTCCAACGCTACCAACTATCCCGAGCAGGTCAGCCAAATCATCGTGAGCAAGAAGATCGAGCTGCCCAAGGTCAAGAACAAGCCGCAGGATGTGCGCCTGTGCCTCGATGATCTGTTGCCGGAGGGCGGGGAACACGAGGGCGTCTACTGCATCGCCCTCAGCGCCGAAGATACGCCCGTCCCCCAGGCGGACGAGAACGGTTATCCCATCTACTACCGCCGCTACCACAGTCGGCACCGCAATTATGATGAGGACGGCGACAGCAACCGGGCCATCGTCACGCTTTCGGACATCGGCCTGACCGCCAAGCGCACCGGCGACGGCCTGGTCGCCTGGGCCGTCTCGCTGAGCAAGGCGCAGCCTATCGCCGGCACCCACCTGCGCCTCTATTCCAATAAGAACCAACTGCTGGGCGAGGCCCGCACGGACAGCAACGGCCTGGCGCGCATCGAATCCATAAACTGCGCCCGAGGCGAAAGCGCCGCGCTGCTCCTGGCCGACACGGCACCGGCCGAGGCCGGCGCCGGCGGCAGCAACCTCACCTGGCTGGCCCTGGCCGAAGATAACCAACTCGACACCAGCAACTTCGACAGTTCCGGGCGCGACTACCTGCGCGAAGGTTACGAGGCCTTCATTTACACCGAGCGCGGCGTGTACCGCCCCGGCGAGACCGTCCACCTCCGCGGCATCGTCCGCGGCGGTGAAGGCGTCGGCACGCCTCATTTCCCGGTCCGCTGGCGCATCTGCCGTCCGGACCTACGCGACTGGCAATGCCAGGTCGCCAAACTCGATGCCGATGGCAGCACCGGCTGGGACCTGCCCCTGCCCGATGACCTGAGCGTCGGCCGCTGGACCGCGCAACTGGAAATCCCCGGCGACAAACCCGAAGGCAACAAGTCCGCGGATGCCTCCACCGCCGCCTTGCTCGGGACAGCCTCCTTCCAAATCGAGGAGTTCATCCCCAACCGCATGAAAGTATCCCTGGCCCTCAGCCAAACCGCCCCGGCCGCCAACAAACCCACCACCGCTGCCGGCACCCGTGGCGAGGGTGCAGCGCCGGCCCCCGCTACGCCTGGAGAGGGTCCGGACGAGGGCAGGGGGAGCGACCGCTTCGCCCTGGCCAACGGCCCGGTCGTCGCCAAAGTCCAGGCCGACTATCTCTTCGGCCGCCCGGTAACCGAGCGCCCCGCGGAACTGAGCGTCCGGGTCGACCCTTCGAACATGTCCGGGGTCAAATGGACGGGCTGGACATTCAGCGATTCGGCCAACACGCTGGCCACCCTGGCCGGCCCCCAGGCCCTGGGCCACCGCCTGGAACTCAAAGAACAGACTCTGGACGACAACGGCTCGGCCGGCTGGGACCTGGACGGCCCCACCCTATTCCCTGCGGAGCCCGAAGGTCAACACTCGACGCCGGGTCGCCTCCGACGGAACTTGGAAGCAACGCCGCCATCCCGCTGGGCGAGCACTCAGGCGGCCACGCAACCGGCAGCCCCGCCCCCGAACCTCAATGGCCAATTCGTCGGCCCCTGGCGTATCACCCTGGCCGCCACGGTCACGGAGACCGGCGGCCGGGCCATCGTCGCCGGCCGCACCCTGGAACTGGACACGGTACCCTATTATCTGGCCCTGGGCCCACTGCCCATGAGCGTGCCCCCGGGCACGGCCACGAATGTCGAGGTGGCCATGGTGCGCCCCGATGGCAAGATCGCCGCCCAAGACCAGCCGGTGGAACTGACTCTCTTCCGCGATTCATGGAACAACGCCCTGGTCTTGGAGAATGGACGCTACCACTATCAGTCCACACGCATTCTCGAGCCCGTCCCCGAGCAATCGCGCCGGGTGATTCTTCGCGCCGGCCACGCTTCCTGCCCCATCACCACGCCGGGCCAGGGCCAGTTCGTACTGCGCGTGCGCGACCTGGAAACCAACGGCATCGCTTCGCGCAGCTTCTATGCCACTAACGCCCAACAAGGTTGGGAGGATTCCATCAGCCGCGAGCACCCCGACCGACTGGAATTGATCGTCCTGCCCATGCCCAAAGCGCCGATCACCAGCGCCGACTTGGCCGCCGCCATCCGGCAGCGCGACCGCCGGGCTCTGCAACGCCTGGCCGACCAGATCTGGGCCAACGCGGCCCTGTCCCTGCCCCATGCCGAAACTGCCGAAACCGCCGGCATCGATGGCTCGGCCCTGGGCAAATCCGCCCCTGCTTTCGGGGCCGACGACCAGGCCCAGATAATCGTCCGCAGTCCCTTTGCCGGCAAACTCCTGTTGACCCTGGAGACCGACCACGTCATTTCCACCCAGGTCATCGACATGCCCGCCAGCCACATGGCCGTCGGGCTGGCCATCACCGCCGCTTGCCGGCCCAATGCCTTCGTCACCGCCAGCGTGGTCCGGCCCATCGACCCCAACGCCAAATGGCGCACCCACCGCGCCTTCGGGGCCAGCCGCATCGCTTTCGCCAATGGCGACCGCAAGCTCAACGTCCAGATCGCCACCCCCACCGAGATCCGCCCGCTGCAATCGTTGGGCATCGAGGTGCGCCTTAGCGATGCCGCCGGCAATCCCTGCCCCAACACCGCCGTCACCGTATCGGCCGTCGATGAGGGCATCTGCATGCTCACCGGTTTCCGCACCCCCGACCCCTTCGCCTTCTTCACCCAGCCCCGGGCCCTGGGGGTCGGCTGGTGGGACATCTACACCCTGCTCATGCCCGAAGTCGCCAAGCCCGACCCAGTCAGCGCGATCGGCGGCGACGGCGGGGAAGAGGACGTGGACTCCTCCCGCCATCAGACACCTGTCACCGCCCGCCGGGTACGCTCGGCAGCCATGGCCACCGGCGTCCTGCACACCGATGATCACGGACTGGCCCACGCCGATTTCCCGATTCCCGAATTTTCCGGCCAATTGCGCATCAGCGCCGTCGCCTTTGGCCAAAAATCCTTCGGCGCCGGCGACAAGCCCACCCTGGTGCGTTCGCCGTTGCTGGTGCAGAGCAGTTGGCCGCGTTTTGCCGCCCCCGGCGACGTCTTCACCGTGCCCCTGGCGGTCTTCAACAACAGCCCCGTCGCCGCCACCGCGCAGATCACCATCGACCTGCCCGATGATGCCGGAGCCGCCAATCCCCTGGGCGTGGCACCCCATCACGACGCCAACGCCACCACCGTCCCCGCCACCGCGTCCCGCACCATCACCCTGCCGCCGATTCTCCTGCCCGCCGGCGGCCAGGCCAGCGTCGGCTTCGACATCGCCGTCGCCCAACTCGCCGGCGTCGGCCATGCCCGCCTTATGGCCCGCATGAACAACGAAGCCTTCCAGGAATCCGTCGAATTGCCCATACGTCCAGCCAGCCCGGCCATCTCCACCGGCGGCTACGCTGTGGCCAGGCCCGATGCGCCCTGCAAGGTCAGCGTCCCGGCCGGCTCGCTGCCGGGCACGGAACGCTTCATCCTGGGCGTTGGCCGTCGGCCCACTCTGGACCTTCCCCAGGGCCTGGATTACCTGGAGCGTTATCCCTACGGCTGCGCCGAGCAGACCATCAGCACCTGCTTCCCGCTGGTCTACCTCAGCGACATCGGGCAGGAGATCGCCCCCGGGGTATTCGACAAGGAGCGTGTGGACTGCAAAGTGCAGACCGGCATCCTTCGCCTCATAGGCATGCAGCACGCCGACGGCGGCATCGGCATGTGGAGCGGCTCGGGTTTGGCGTGGCCTTGGGCCAGCGTCTACGGCGCCCACTTCCTGGTCGAAGCCCAGGCCGCCGGCCACGCCGTGCCCGAGGACTTCCGGGCCTCACTGTTTAATTACCTCCACGGACTCCTCAAGGCCAACAACGATGATACTTACAGCATCGAATTGCAGGCCTACGCCTGTTACGTGCTGGCCCTGGCCGGCAAACCGGAACGCTCAACGATGAACCGCCTGAGCGAGGTCATGGCCGCGGTCAAGCCAGCCACCCAGCCGGGCTATTTGATCGATGGCGTGATGCACGGTCCCAGCGACCAGGCGCGCTTGCACCTGGCCGCCGCCTGGCTGGCCGCCGGCCGCCGCGATCTGGCCGCCGGCTTGATCCCCCACGTCCTGCCCACGCCGCGCAGCCAGCGCCAGAACTTCGGCAACGTCGGCTCGCCCATCCGCGATCGGGCCATGGTGATCAACACCCTCCTGGCGGTGCAACCGGATCATCCTGAGCTGCCCGCCCTGGCGCAGCAGCTTGCCGACGCCGGACGCAAGGGCCAGTGGCGCAGCACCCAGGACACGGCTTTCGCGGTCATGGCGCTGGGCCATTACCTCAAGCTCACCCACGGCGAGAAGCCCTACGACGGGGCCCAACTCCTACTCGACGGCGTCCCCGTCGCCAGCGCCACGACCGGAACCATCGACTTCAGCGCCGCCAACGCCCCCAACGCCAACGGCCCGGCCACCCGTCCCATCGCCGCCGGCAGCCAATTCGAGCTGCGCATTACCGGCCCCGAGGGCGCCAAGGCTCATCTCTCCTGGCTGCACACCGGAGTCCCGCTGATCACCCCGCCCGACAGCGACCAGGGCATGAAAGTTCGCCGCCGCTACCTGAACGCCAACGGCGACGAACTGACCGCCGCCACCATCCGCAGCGGCGATTTGGTTCAAGTCGAGTTGACCATCGAATCGTTCGCCAACCTGGAAAACATCGTGATCGACGACCTTCTCCCCGCCGGTCTGGAGGTGGAAAACACCAACCTCAACAACACCGCCGACCTCAGCATGGTCAACCAGAAACCCCGCCCCGGCGAAAGAGAGCCGGCACGCTTCAGTGTTCGTCACGTCGAAGCCCGCGACGATCGCTGTGTAATCGTCGGCGACTATTTCTCCGGCGCCACGGCGGCCAAGTATGTCTACCTGACCCGCGCCGTCACTCCCGGCATTTACGCGGTTCCTCCGGTTCGTGCCGAATGCATGTACGACATCGGCACCAACAGTCTGTGGGCCGGCACCCAAAAGACCCTGCAGGTAACCTCCGCGACTTCGTCAACGGTCGCCCGCACTGGCAATGACTGATATGGCCAACTTGCAGCACTCGGCATTCGGTATTCAGCATTCGGCTGCGGCGCAGCCACAGGGCACTGCCAGCCCTTGGCCCCTCACCCCAACCCTCTCCCCGAGTACTGGGCAAGGGGGGAAGAAGAGAATGCGGCGGGACGCCGCCGAGGAGGGCAGCGGCGGCACTAAGCGCAGACATATCCTCCGTCGCCTGGCGATCGTGGCCATCGCCGTTCCTGTGGCTGCCGTCCTCCTCTTCCGCGCTGCCGTTGTCCTGTTCCCCTATCCCGCCGACCTGGCCAACGTGCCTCCTGCCGGCACCTGGATCGAAGACTGCAATCACCATCCGCTGGCCGCCTTCGTCGCCTCCGACGGCCAGTGGCGTCTGCCTCTGGTCTGGGAGGACCTCAACCCGCATCTGCGCGACGCCATCGTCGCCGTCGAGGACCACCGTTTCTACAAGCACAGAGGCGTCGACTGGCGATCCGCGGCCGCCGCTCTGTGGCAGGACGTCCGGCGCCTGCGTCTGGGCCGGGGAGCGAGTACCCTGAGCATGCAACTTCATCGCCTGCGCGATCCCGCCCCGCGCACATTCTTCAATAAACTGGAACAGGCGGTGCGCGCCTGCCAGATCGAGCAGTCGCTGGACAAGCGGCAGATCCTCGCCGAATACCTCAACCGCGCCCCTTTCGGCGGCAATCTGGTCGGGGCCGGGGCCGCCAGTTGGCGTTACTTCGGGCGTCCCTGCCGCCAGCTAAGCCTGGGCCAGTGCGCCCTGCTTGCGGGCCTGCCGCAGAACCCCTGCGGCTACCGTCCCGACCGTTTCCCACAGCGTGCCGCCGCCCGCCGCAACCATGTCCTGGACCGCATGCTCGCCTGCGGCAAAATCACCGGCCAAGAGCATGACGAAGCCGCCGCCGAGCCCGTAGACGCCGCGTGGCTGCTGCTGCCGCAGGATCGGGGGTCGGGGGTCGGGGGTCGGGAGTCGGGAGGCATGGATGGTGGATCGTCGCTTACTGAAGGGCCATTGCTTCTCGCCTCCCCCGATACTCGGGGGGAGGATCAGGGTGGTGGTCAGACTTCCCTCGGCTCTGGCCCCTGGCCCCTCGTCCCTCTTCCTCCTGCACACGCCACTTCCCATTCCTCCATCACATCTCACAACAATCCCCTCCTGCCGGCCCTGGTCTGCCTGGCGCAAAAATACCCTGGCCGCTCGATCGTCAGCACCCTCGACTCCGCCATCGAAGACCAGACGGCCACCGCCGCCTGTGAGCATCTGCAAACTCTGGCATCATCCGGGATCAGCGCCGTATGTGTCGTCGTTCTGGACACCCCCACTTCCCAGGTTCTGGCCTCCATAAGCCTGAGCCCTGGCCACGGGACGACCACGGGCATCGATCTGGCCACCCAGCCCCGCTCCACCGGCTCGACCCTCAAGCCTTTCATCTACGCCGCCGCCTTCGACGCCGGGGTCTGCCATGCCGACTCGATGCTTCTCGATTCGCCCCAGGCCTGGCCCGGCTACGCCCCCAACAACTACGACCACCAGTTCCGCGGCACCCTGACCGCCGCGGATGCCCTGGCCCAGAGCCGTAACATCCCCGCCATGGTCCTCCTGGCCAAGGTTTCCCTCGGCCGGGCTATCGGCGTGATGGAGGGGTTCGGCCTGCGCACCCTGGCCCACCGCCCGCGCAGCTACGGCCTGCCCCTGGCCATTGGCGGCGCCGACGCCACCCCCCTGGAACTGGCCGGGGCCTACGCCACCATGGCTCGCGGCGGCGTCCAGCGCGACCCGAGCCTCATCGGCCAACCCCGGACTTGCCCGCCCGCCGAGGCTCCGGCTCTTCTCCAGGCCAGCGCTTGCTGGGAAACCCTGGCCGCTCTGAGTTCCCCCCAGCGCACCGCCAGCGTGTGCCTCGAAGCCGCCTGCCTTAAACCCGCCTGGAAGACCGGCACCAGCAGCGGCCATCGCGACGCGTGGTGCGCCGCCGTCACCCCACGCCGCACCGTGGTTGTCTGGCTGGGCAACCCCGCCGGCCAGGGCGCTGCGTGCCTGATCGGTCAGGACGCCGCCGCACCCCTGGCCCTGCGCCTCCTGGCGGCCCTGGACCCCGGCGGCCCAACCTGGCCAGCGGCAAGCGACAAAGCCGCCCACGCCCCTTGCCCATCCCTGGCCACTGCGGCCAATGCCGATGTTGGCATGATTTTGATCTCCCCCGCCCGCACGCCGGCCCTTACCGCCAGCGTTCCCCTGGTCATGGTCTGTCCGGCCTCCGGCCAGGAGTTCATCTATAGTCCCGACATGCCCGCCCATTCCCAGCGCATCGCTCTCCGCGCCGCCGGCGGCGGCGTTCCCGGCGCCGCCCCAAGCGATTTCTGGTGGTTCATCGACGGCCAGTCTCTGGGCCGCGCCCCTGCCGCCGGGCCCTTCTGGTGGCCTCCGGCCCCTGGCTCCCACACGGTCCGCGCCGTGGACGCCGCCGGCCACTGGGCCGCCGCCTCCTTCACCGTAAGACGACCCGACCGGTGAAAAATCTGCCGCGTCACCTCAACGATCTCTGCAAGCGGAATACGCCCTTTCACGCGCCGTGAGAACACTGGATGAAGGAGGCCCGGATAGGCGCAGTCCCCACAAAGACGGCGTCCTCGCCTACGACGGGCAGACTGCCTCTGCAATAAGGTTTGAGACCCTTGTCGGCAGCGCAGGCGTCAATGCTCACCTTGAACCTGGCAATCGATGCCACCTTCATTGCCGCCGCCAGATCCGCCATGATTCCTTCCACCCGCCAATAGTCAGAAGATCAGCGCCCGGCGGCGCTTATTTTTCGCTGCCCCCTGTGTTTATTGTTCAATATTCATTGCTTAGCGTTTCTTCTGTTGCTCTTTGGCCCAGGAATCCTTCAAGGATACCGTGCGATTGAAGACCAGCTTGCCGGGCGCGGAATCCTCGTCCACCGTGAAATAGCCCAGTCGTTCGAGCTGGCAGGTCGTGCCGGCCGGCGAGTCTTTAAGGCTGGGTTCGACCTTGGCTCTCACCACCTCCAGCGACTGGGGATTCAAATTCGCCTTCCAGTCCTGGCCTTCGGGAACGTCCTCGGGGTCGGGCTTGACGAACAGGTGATCGTAGAGCCGCACCTGAGCATCAACCGCGGTCGAAGCGCACACCCAGTGAATCGTGCCCTTGACCTTGCGGCCGTCCGGGGCATCGCCGCCGCGGGTCGCCGGATCGTAGGTACAGTGCACCTCGACAACGTTGCCGGCGGCATCCTTGACGACGTCGGTGCATTTGACGAAGTATGCGTAGCGCAGGCGCACTTCCTGCCCGGGCGTCAGGCGGAAATACTTGGGCGGCGGCGCCTCGCGGAAGTCATCAGCCTCGATGAACAGCTCGCGTGCGAAGGGAACTTTGCGGACTCCGGCGGCGGCGTCCTCGGGATTGTTGACGGCATCCAGTTCCTCGACCTGCCCGGCGGGGTAATTGGTAATAACCACCTTCAGGGGCCGCAGCACGCCCATGCGGCGCGGGGCGTGTTTGTTTAGGTCCTCGCGCAGAAAGTTTTCCAGCACGGAAACTTCCACAACGCTGTTGAACTTGTTGACGCCGCTCTGCTTGCAGAAGGCGCGGATGGCCCCAGGAGTGTACCCGCGACGGCGAAAACCGCTGATGGTCGGCATGCGCGGGTCGTCCCAGCCATTGACGATCTTCTCCTGCACAAGTTGCAGCAGTTTGCGCTTGCTCATCATGGTGTAGGTGATGTTCAAGCGGGCGAACTCGATCTGCTGGGGATGCCATATCTTCCGGTCCTGGGGCCGCCCCTCGTTCACGGCGTCGATGAACCAGTCGTACAGAGGCCGGTGGTTCTCGAATTCCAGGGTGCAGATCGAATGGGTGATACGCTCGATGGAATCCTCAAAGCCGTGGGCCCAGTCATACATGGGATAGATGCACCACTTGTCGCCGGTGTTGTGGTGCGACTCGTGGAGGATGCGATACATGATCGGGTCGCGCAGATTGAAATTGGGCGAGGCCATGTCGATCTTGGCCCGCAGCACCTTGGCCCCATCGGCAAACTCGCCGTTGCGCATGCGGGTGAAGAGGTCGAGGCTTTCGGCGATGGGGCGGTCGCGCCAGGGGCTGGTCGAGCCGCCGGCGGTAAGGGTGCCGCGGGTGAGACGGATCTGCTCGGCGGTCTGGTCGTCAACGTAAGCCTTGCCCTTGCGGATCAGCTCCACCGCGAACTCGTACATGGCGTCGAAATAGTCCGATGCCCAGTACTTGCCGGCCCACTGGAAGCCCAGCCATTTCACGTCGCGCTCGATCATGCGGACGTATTCCTGCTCCTCCTTGGCGGGGTTGGTATCGTCGTAGCGCAGGTTGCAGGAGCCGCCGAACTCCTCGGCGATGCCGAAGTTGAGGCAGATGCTCTTGGCATGGCCGATGTGGAGATAGCCATTGGGCTCGGGCGGAAACCGGGTAGCCACGCGCCCACCCCACTTATTGGTGCGCTGATCCTCGGTCACGATACGGCGGACAAAATCCATGCCGGCCGATTCGCCGGCGGGGCCAGGGTTATGGCTTGGGTCGCTGGGAGAGGTCATGGTCGCTGTTTCCTTCAATGGTGCTTCCGCCGGCCAAACACCGCCAGCGGAAATCTGAAAGCATTATTTCTACAGGATTGGGAGACGTTTGTCGCCTGACAGTTCACTTTGCTGAGGTCCCCAGCGGGAATTCCGAGTACGGAATTCCCGCTGGGGACCTACTGCCGCTTCATGGTCGCGCGGCGCAGGTCGCGATCCTGTTCTTTCTTACGGATGGCGGCGCGTTTATCGTGCACTTGTTTGCCCTTGGCCACGCCCAGTTCGAGCTTGGCCCGGCCGTCCTTGAAATAGATGGCCAGGGGAATGAGCGTCGTGCCTTTCTCCAAAGTCGCCTGGGCCAGACGGCGTATTTCCCGCCGGTGGGCCAGAAGCCTACGGCTGCGCACGGGGATGTGGTTGGCGGCGGCGGTGGCCTTGTCGTAGGGATCGATGTGGACGCCGTAGAGCCAGAGTTCCCCGTTTTCGACGCGGGCGAAGGCTTCCTGCAACTGCCCGTGGCCGCCGCGCAGGGCTTTGACCTCGGTACCGACCAGGGCCATGCCGCATTCCAACTTGGCGAGGATGTGGTAATCATGCCAGGCGCGGCGGTTTTCAATCCGCGGGGAGTTGGCGGCCTTGGGGTTGTGGGCGTCTTTGGCGGACATAGGAGAATCATACGCGGTGACGGTGGTCGGAGGAAAGAGGCGCGAGTCGGTGGTCAGCCCTGAAGAATAAATGACCTGTAGACCAACGGAGGCGGAGGAAAGCAATAAGGTGGTGGCACGGGCGCAGTAAAGAGGTCTTCGCAAATCAATGAT
>Ga0316232_1002915_pt1 | contig 16619 bp, 18 predicted proteins | sample TBHtaG_FD_206006 | JGI IMG/M metagenome (GOLD analysis project Ga0316232, IMG submission 206006) | Freshwater microbial communities from Trout Bog Lake, Wisconsin, USA - TBH18025_13 | ecosystem: Environmental > Aquatic > Freshwater > Lake > Hypolimnion/Profundal zone | place: USA: Wisconsin... | reverse complement strand
ATCTGGTCTTGCTATCATTTTTAACCATGTGTGTTCACTGTTTGGGTCCTTACCTCTACATGTAAATCTAGTTGTAACTAGTTCTGGGGAATAATTAGTGTGACCAGATGAAGCAAATATTTTTTGGTTCATAGCTATGGCAGATACATCATCTGGCACACTATTTAAAAGATTAATAAACTTATCACCATTTATGTCTGCTATAAATTCATCCACGTCAGTAAATGATACGAACTTAAATTTACCTTTTAGTTGTTTAGAAGCTATGTTATAAATTTCGTTTTGTGACTCTACTGGTAAAGTGTTGCTATATTTCATAGGCCAGTAGTTATACTCTATAGGATATTTTTGAGAAAGTAACTTTACTATTCTACCGGTTAAGTCATCACTTTCATCATACACTTTAAAGTATGTGGCGCCTTGTGTAAGGTGAAAAGCAAACCATTCTAACAAATACGGTGCTTCATTTCTTACCATTAATACCATTGCTAACGTTTCCATATGTGAATATATATGATGGGTCGAGTATTAAACAATTGTTGTATACTAAGAGTTAATATGTAAATAGTTTTGTAATGATAAGCATACCTACAGCTGTTTATAATAACACATTTAAGTGGCAACTTAATTTATTTTGGTTTAACCACAAAATTGTTTATGGTGATATGGCTGCTAGTAAAACAGCACCAGTGTTGGTAAAACGAAATTACATTCGTGATAAAAAAATGGATAACTTTGACTGGCCTATAGATGTACCGGTTAGAATTTGTGAATCTTATTTTGATTACTTTATTGGGTTGGATAAAGAAAAATATTTACCCATTAATATACAGACTGGGTTGTATCAAATTATTAACACTCTTGATGACAATGAAATAATAGAGTTATTAGATTGTGATATGTTTCATTTAAAACCGGCGCCAATTACAGATATACCTGACGATGAATTACACGTTTCAACTATATATGAAGATTGGCATTTATTCAGTTTAACCAAAAATAGTAACGTTATTAATAAGTTTACTGGGGGTAATAAAAATTACTATAACGGTGGTTTTGTACCAATTATTGGTAAAGTTAAAACATTTAAAAAATTGTTATTGGATTGGATATTTTTCCACAAAAATATTGTTGATAATAGTACAGAAGGTTCTGTTACCAGTTGGTGGGCAGGGATGTATTCTTTACAAGCTGCTTGTGAAGTTAATAAAGTAAAAATGGTAAGTAAAGACTACTGCTATGTTCCAAATGTAAATCACTTAAATGATGATCATTACATAGCCCACTATTCTTGTGATCCTATTTTTAATAAACACAATATTAAAAATATAGATGTTAATAAATTTAAAGATAATTTATTTTACGATAGAGTAAAACAGTGGTTACTCAACTATAATATTGGGTAAAATAGTCTGGTTATATAAAAATGGGAATTTATAAAACGGTAACTGCAAGTTTGATGTTGTTATTTGTATATCAACATCTGAATAGTTTGGATTAAACACCAATAATGAAAGGTTATTACTTGTTACGGTAGTACCGTCTGGTAAAACTCTCATTGTGTAAAATGTTTGTACACCATTAATACTTAAAATTTGTGTAACTAAATTATTAACATCTATTAATTGATTTAGAGTACAGTTTTGCGAGTTAAAGTAATTTTGAAACACTGTGTTTATGTTGTTTGCTAAAGAGTTAGTATCTACTCTTATATCACTTGACTTTTTTATAACTAAAAACGTGCTATTAGATATATCCACTGTTGGTGTTTCACCTGGTTGCACTAAACCTAAAGTAAATGCTGTGTAAACTGGATCTTCTGGTATAAGCTCCATGTTAAGAGCTTTTAAATCTGCCATAGAAGATATAATTATATTTTTTTGAGAATTTTGTAAGAAATATTCGTTATTATTAGCATCAACAGTTTGTATTGACGGTACCATGAAAAGGTATATGTTGTTATCTTGCCCAGATTGTGAGAAATTAACTTCATTAAACAAATATCTTGGATCATCATTTGGTCTGGTGATACCTAGATCATAAAAATATTTTATATAACCATTTATAAAATCATTATTATTAACAACATATGAACTTGTAACAATATTGCTAAAATTGTTTGTAATAAATGATGTAAAATCTTGAGATGTTAAAAGTCTGTTTTGACTAAAGAACGATTTAGGAGCATTATTTTGTATGTCTGTAACCGATTCAGGTTGATTTGGCGGTGATGAAGCAATTGTATTAGTAAAAGATAATAATGTTGCTTGAGTTGGTGTTAGGTAATTTAAATTTGGATTTAAAACCTGCGATGCAATGGTTTGGAATTGCGGTGTTGTGTAAAAATTTAAAGTATTGCCGTTTAACTGGCCTGCAGATATAATACCAGCAGTACCATTACTTTGTACATAATAAATGTAAACTAAATCACCAGGATTTAATACTTGACCAAAAACTCCATTACCAAATTTGATTTCATAGAAACCATTTTCGTTAAATCTTAATTCATATACCGGTGCTGTACTGTTTTCTAAGAATACTGATTGTGTTAAATTAAATTGTGTGTAATTTCCTGTAACTGCACTTTGTACATAAACATTAATACTACCTTGGTCTATATTTACAGGTGTGTTGTTAACATTATCTTTAACAACCAGGGTAAATGTTTCATAAGGTTCACCTGTAGCAGCTTGAGCTGGGTACTCAATGTATGGTCCTTGGTATAAAAGGTTTTCTTGATATAAAGTGGTTAAGTCTTCTAATGCACTTGTTGATTTAGAAAACGTTGCATCTGTTGCAAAAGAATAAACTATACCATTTACTGTAAAATATGAATATCTTGGTATTGTGTATATGTCAGGTGGTAAGGCTGCATTAGCAGTTGTTTGAAATGATAATAAAGATGTTCTATAACCAGCTGGTTTATAATTAATTAGCTTAACTATACGATTCATGTTTTCATAAATCGTGGCTTCATTAAACATTGACTCACTACTTGTTTGGTTTAGGTAAAAAAGTAAGTAATGGTAAGAAAGAGCAATAACATCAGTAATGGCATTTAAGTTACTACCTTCATAATTCTGGTCTGTAAACACCCCACCCTGGTTTAATCTGTTAATTATGTATTGTTTTAAGGTGAGTGCATCAAACGATGTGTAACTCGCTTGCGGTAAAGTGTAGTCTGTTAATTGGTCTGCCATATTAGTTATTTAAATAGAATCCTGATTTATCTAAAGTGCCTATAATAGTAGTTTGTTGTGTACCAAACCTAGGTACTGTTATTGTAATGCTTATAGTATACTGGTTAATGTCTGTGTTTGGTTCAACATTAACGTTATTTACTATTACTCTTGGTTCAAACTGTTGTATGCCTTGCAATATTGCACCACCTATAGCCACTGCTCTATCATTAGTACATGGTAAAAATAAAATATCACCAAAATTGATACCAAATACCGGGTTTAATGGTTTTTGGCCTGGGGTTGTTGTAATAATACTTGCAATGCTGTTATAAATTGCTGCTAAATTGTTATCAGCTTGAATATCAAGTATTTGTTGTTGTTTAAACAGCTGATTACTATATGTGGAACCAATAATTAAGTCTATATGCAGATCTGAATAAACTGTAGCATTATTTCTATTGGAATAGCTGTTAGCTAAAGGACTTAATGAAATGGTTGCCATTTAATATTATTTAGATGGGAAATAGAAATATACTATTAGAGCTTAAATAATAAATATGGCAAAGAAGTTTTTAACTCTTGTAGAGAATAACATTACTCGTTATAATAATGGTGGTATATTAGTTGGTGACGTTGTATTACCTGTTAAGAATTTAAAAAGTCACCCAGCATTTAAAATGCTAGCACCTGAAATACAGAAGTATCTTGTAGACTTCTTTGCAATGAAGAAAAATGTAAGAGTTAATGATATTAAAACAAAATACCCAACCAGTGCACCAAATGATGAAGATAATAGAGGGATTTCTTTCTACTTAGAACTATGCCATGAGTTAGCACCAGGTTTGTATGATCTTGCTAACAAAGTTACCGTGCCTCGTGAGTTAGTTTACGTTAACAATTCATATTCTAACTTACCACCAACTGATGAATACAAGCATAAAGAAAGAAGAACACGTTTAGATCATGTTAAGGATAAGTATGCTGAAGAAGCAGAAGAATCTCCTTACAATCCATATTTACAAACTTTATATTCTCAAGACAATAGCATGACTAATAAAGTACGTCCTACAGACACGACTTTAAAGAATGTAAATGTAACTTTAAAGTCAACACCAGACTCTAGAGCAAAAGATCCTCAAGTTAAAGGTTTCAGTTCTGCTGAAAAACCTTTAAACAAGAAGATGTATAATTAAGTCAGTTCACTTAACTGACAAAAACACGCAAAAGCGTTTATTTCTTTATCTAAGACCATTGCGTCTCTGTATAAATGTTCAGCTATAACAACTATAGCTTTTCTTTTTACATCATCTTTAATTTCTGTATTATCATAAAGAAAGTTAAGATAGTGTTTAAGTAACGCCCCGTAATCGCCTTGAAACTCACTTTCATTTTCAATTAAATGCTTTCTCAGCTCAGTAAGTTTTTTAGATTTAATATATTCGTACACCACTTTAGCAATTGAACTAGTATCCACATTGACGGTAATAGTTAAGGTACCGGTAGCACTATACTTTTGTATTAAGTTAATGGTCTTTCTGATATCTGGGTAGTTATCTTTTATAACTTTAACCAATTTAGTCTTTTCAGTATCAGGTACTTTTACTTTTTCTAACTTAAGAATACTAACAACCCTGCCCGACACCTCCTGTAAAGGTGGGGTTAGGTCAAAGTACTGTGTTCTACTCTGTATGGCAGGAATTATCTTATGTTTGTAATTAGCTGTAAGTATAAAGCGTGTATAACCACTATACTCTTCCATAGTATTACGTAAAGCTCTTTGACCATCTAACGTAATACCATCAGCTTCATCTAAGATAACAACCTTAACCTTACCGTCAATGCTCTTGGTTTGGGAAAAACCACTGACCTTGCTTCTAATTGTATCAATACCGTTTTCGTCTGATGCATTTATATACAAGTATTGACACTTTAATATGTCCTGCACAATTATTTTAGCAATAGTAGTCTTACCAATGCCAGGTGTACCAACAAATAATAAATTTGGTATCTCATCCTTTAAACTAGTGAAATAGTTCCTATTCTCAGGAGACAAAACCATTTCATCTAGTGTCTTCGGTCTATACTTTTCAACCCATAAGTTATTAAACATATTTTATCCTTTAATGTCAGATGAACCAAACCCTTTATCACCACGTGCTGTCTCTGTTACTTGGTCAGCCCACTCAACAGAAGTTTGTATATTTTCAAATATAACAAGTTGAGCTACTTTATCTCCTTTTTTAAATGAATATGTTCTTTCTAAATCTAAGTTTCTAAAAAGAATATCAAGGCTGCCTCTGTAACCCTCGTCTATAACTCCTGGATGCACTGTTAAGTTATGTTTAAAACCTAAACCACTCCTACAACATACAAGAATCCAGTGACCTGGTGTTATGAAAGCTAACTGTAAACCTATTGGTACTATTTTAGATTCACCAGGTTTAATATCAACATTATCCGTGCAGTAAACATCCCAACCTGTATCATTTGAGTGGGCTTTGGTAGGTAACTTAGCGTCTGCGTTTAACGATTTAAAACTTATTTTAACCATGTGTCAATAATACAGTATAAAATATTGAAATCAACTTTTTTTTGTTAAAAATGATTGACAACCCTTACTGAGGTGATAAATAATAAGTATATGAAAGAGTCATATGTTTATATTATTATAAACAAAATAAGATCTAAAAATGATGATTTACCAAAATACTATATTGGATATAAAATGGTAGCAAGAGATAAGGGTGGGTATTATGGGTCATGTAAAATGCTAACAGAAGATATAAAAATAAATGGCATAAACAACTTTTTTAAAATTGTGTTAAAAAGATTTAATAGTGATATTGAAGCAAGACAATATGAAGAAAAATTATTAAACTATTTTAATGCAAGGTACAACAAAAAGTTTTATAATCTTACAAACGGTGATGCAGACTTTGTAACAAAACCGCAACACGGTGCTGTTTGTTTTAAAGGAAATAATCGCACAGAAAAACAAAAACAGGGTGATAAAAACAAATACAAAATTAGATCTGAAAAACGTGTTTTAGCGGATAAAAAACATTCTTATTTAATGCGACAAAAATATAAAGCTGGGTTACTTAATAGATTATTTGAGGGAAGAAAAAATTGGAGATATACATTTGATGGTAGTAGGAGGTGGGAAAAAATAAAACAAGAACTTTCAACAAGAAAAAAAGGTAAAAACAAATATAATGATAATGGTAGACTAATAACAAGTAAAAAATTAAAAAATAATGAAAGTGCCAAAAAAGGGGCAGTTAAATTAGCTAACATGAGTGAAAACGATTTTGCAAACTATTTACTAACTATATCTCAACACCCTAATATACAACAACAAATGAAAACAAGAAGATTGAAAGGTGTTATATATTTAAGTACAGGGGTATGGGAAAAACATAGCCCGGGTAAGAAGTATGTTGATGTTTCTATGTTATAAAATAAATATCTTTATAAGTATTTGTGATGGCTGACGACAAATTAAACAATGCTGTAGATGATTTGGTTAAACAATTACAAGGTAAGGTAGATATACCTAAGCCTGAAAAACCAAAACAAGAGCTTTCTAAAGAAGATATGGAAAAATTCCTCATACAGTACTCTGCTCAATTAATAAAAGGTAGTGTTGAGTTTGTTGAAGATTTAAAAACGTATGTAGCTGGTGCACCTACGCCAGAAGATGTATCAGCATTGGCTACTTTAGTGAGTTCGTCAGCTGCGGCTATAGAAACTCTCAACAAAGTAATGATTAATCAAAAAAATCTTGACGCTAAGTTTCAACTTAAGCAAATGGATATTGATAGTAAGAAGGAATTACAGCAAAATAACATTCAAGGTAAGTTACTAATGAATAGAGAAGAACTTCTTAAGAAATTAGTAGAGGATTCCAAAATAATAAACGTTGAAGTGACTGAAACTCAAATAGGTCCTAACACTGCACTAGAAGATAATAAAGTTTGAGATAGAACATTCTTAAGTGCATCAACTTGCACTTGTAAGTTTTCCATATTAGTAATCGTGTACCTGTAAAATACTGCTTTTCTTTGAGGGTCTTGATCTCTTGGGTTGATACTTTCAAAAAATAGTATAAAATCTGAAATTTTATTCAATGCTACTTGCATTACCACCATAAAGTCATGATGGTTTTGCACTGCTCTTTTATAATATAAAACATCATTTATTAAATTTGTGCCGTGTGAGGTTTGTGCAGTGTTGTTATTAAGGTTTCCGTTTTGTAATCCATATAAATTAGCTCTTAGTAACGGGTCAGTATAAAAACTAAAAGTTTTTAATATTGTTTTTTCGTTTAATGATACTTTGTTTAATAAAGTTGTGGGTATGTTTATTGGGTATAATTGCGTTTGGGTGTATATATCAAAGTAAGGAACGGTGCTATCATCTAATATGGTAGATGTTTCAATAGTACAACCAATATCATCAGAAAAAGGTGCAAAAAAACTATTGTTTAATATGCCTTGATTAATAGTTGTCTTGTATGAGTCGATTAAAGACAAATATTTTTCAATAAAATAGAGAACAAACTGGTTATCCATTGTTTTTACCCCATCAAGTTGTACTTGTCCGTTTACTAATTGATAATTTGGTACTGTAAAACTTGTTGCATTTAATTCGTTATACAATGCTGTATAAGCAGATAAAACATTTGTTGTTACTAAACTTTTATTAAATTTAATGTTTTCGTTAATTTCAGCTAAGTAATTACCAAGTGTGTTTAACAAATCAGTACTATTATTATAAAAATTGAGGCTTGTGTCTTGCACAATACCAACGTAGTCCGGTAGTAATGATGTTGAGCTCATGGTATGTTTTCGTTATATTGTGGATCAGTAAAACTGTACGTTTTAAGGGCTATAATTTTATTTATATACTGGTCATTACCAATAAACTGATGGTCTACTGATAGTATAAAGTAAATGCCTAAAAATTTACTATCAAAATCATTGTCAATATAGTTACCCGTTCTATCTATACTAATAAATTTACCGGCTTTGCGTTGCAAGCCACCTTGCACGGTTATTTCTACACCCAAATTTAATTGTAAAGCTCTCTTTAACAATTCATTTCTACCAACTGCTATTTTTAAAAAGTCATTATCCTGTTGATACACTAAAAAATGGTTTTCAAAATTTTGATTTGTTTTTTGTGTGTTGTTAATAATGAAATGAGGTGCAGGTAAATTGTTTTTACCTTTCATTGGCTGTACATACAAACCAGTAAAGTCTTTTTTAACCTTTTCAACATCACCATCCACTGAGTTAATGTTAAATGTAGCATAATCAAAATTATAATTGTGTACTAAAATAGACTTTATCCTGTCTTGAAAATCTGAACCAGGCGAATTAAAAAACTTAACCTCTTGTACATCACCGGTTTCACCAAACTCTATAGCGTATAAAGGCTTTTTAATATCATTTTGAATAATATTTGAGTTAGTCGTTTGAGCTCCAGCAATGGTTAAGTTTTCTAAGTAGTATTCTTTACCTGAATCTGTACTTTTATTGTATGCTTTAGTAAAAGCACTGCTAACGCTTTCTAAAGTATACTCTCCAGTAAACCTATCTTTAAGTAATAGTGAAAAATCTTTACCAGAACTGTTTGAAACGTGGAAATTTAACACATACATTAAGTCGTCATAAGCAGTATAATCGTTTGGTGACGAGTAAAATATGGTTGAAGCTCCACTTTCAAAATATGGTGTAACTAAACTGTTACCAGATAGTGTACTGAACACTGCGCCTGAGGATTGCAACCCTTTTTGTAAAATATACTTTAAACAGTCACCTGTTTTAGCCCTTCTATTTAAATCATTTAAGTATGCTAAATTATTTTTTGGTAACAAATCGGTGGTGGAAAAGAATATTTTTTTATCTTTAAGTATAATGTAATCTAAATCATGTAAAGTGTATTTTTTAGCTTTACCGGTTGGTGTTTCAACGTCAGTTTCGTCAGTTAAACAAAATATATACTGTATAGAAAACACTCTATTGTAATTTAAACTGTTTTGATTGTATGGGGATTGAGTAGGGCTTTGAGTTGGATCAATTGGTATGATGGTAAGGTAAAGTAAATCTCTTCCATCACCTCTTGTCCTATAACCTACTATATCAGGAGCTGTGTTTGCAGTAAACTCTTTGTTTGTTTGTGGTAATTTAAACCTTTCAATTACATCTTCAGAGTTGTTTATAACTATATGACCTTGTAAAAATGGTGAATATGCAACTTCAGTTAATTTTAAGTCTATTATTGCATCTTTTTGAAAAGTAACGTAATAACCATCAGCATTAGCAAAAGTTGCCTTGAACAAATAGTTCTTTTTATTAATAACTACTTGAAAAGAAGAATAATTTTGTTGCTGTGCTGTAAAAAGCGCGTCATTTCTCATTGTAACTGTTGACTAATTGTAGTTAGTACAAAATTTATATAGTTAGGTTTGATGATTTTTAAAGTTTTACCAGATAGTGCTGGGTCAAACGGATTTTGTATATTGTTTACTATACAAATAAGCCACCAAAGGTAGGTAGTACCATAAATTTGATAACTTAATGTGGTTAAAGGTGTATTAGCTTGGTATACAGTGGTAAAAAAAGCATTATTGTTTATATCATTAGGTACAAATATCTTTTTTACAATATTGTAAAAGTAGTCTTTGTTTTTATCGTTTGTTTGATATGTTTTAAAAATATTTTCATACCTATACAATTGCAAGTTAGGTAAATTTGAATTATAATTTTGATATGTACCAAAGTCCATGTTATGTATTCCTTGTTGGGTTGGTTGTTACACCTTGAGGTGTTATACTGGCGTATAAGAAGTTTCTTGTTTCTTCATTCATGCCAGTTATACCAATTTCAACCTCATAGGCGTCAGGAATGATAGTGGTAATTGGTGTAAAATTATCACCATTAGATGTTGCTACTGGTACTTTAATGGTCATTAAACGTCTAGCTCCAATAAAGTTTACTGTTAAGCTGTTAATATATGCATATGGCATATATACCATGCCTGGAATTGTTATTTCATAAATTACTGGCATGTCAATAATAGCTCTTGTAACTCTACCAGGTTTGTTTTGATAAATTAAACCGAAAAGTAATTGCCAGTTTTGACTAATGCTTGCTTGTGATATAGTATTAAGTAATGGAAATTTTATAGTAATTTGTCTTCCACCATCACCCATTGAAAATTGTTTTGATTTTTCAATATAAGTGCCTGGTTTAATAAAATTAGCTAATTTAAATGCTGTTTCAGATAATATACCAAGTTCTTGTACAGCTTCATTTAAAAAATTATTACTTGTGCCCCCAAAATCATTTGATAAACTGTTATAGTTATCGCCAAAATATGGAATTTGATAAGTAAATCCGGTTGGTTCTGTTGCATACAAATAGTTGTAAGGGGTTAGCACTGAATTTGTAAACGAATTAAACCCTTGGTTTTGTAAAAATGAATTTATTGTGTCGAATGAAAATGAGTTGGACGTGGTTGGATATTTTGCAGCTGTTTGTATTTGCTGTGAAAGATTAGGCTGCACTAAAGGTGAGTTTGCATTAAGACCATTAAACGATTGAAAGTTTGAGAATGCTGGGCCTTGTTGCAACACACCATTACCCACAGCATTGCCTGTAAACGTTGTTGTTTGGCCATTGATAAAATTTGAAATTTGTGACCCTAATGCTTGTACCACAGAACCAGCTATTGTTTCACCACTATCTAACACCGAGAACACTGAATTAGCTATGTTAGAAACGTTACTATTCATTAGTAACCGCTTTTCGTTCATATATACTACAGGTACTTCTACCCTTGAAGATTTAGGTGATACTGTCCAATCAAAGTCATTAACAACATCAATAGGGTTAGCCACTTGTATACCACTATAAACCTTGGTAACTGAAAAAGTAGATGCATTTATGGTGGGTGGATTAAAACCAGCAATTGCTGCACTGTTAGTAAATCTTAACAATGCTGGTAAAGTATCATTGGCATTACGTTTTTTTAACTCCCATAACTGTTTGGGTGCAAGACTTGAAGCAGATACACCAAAAGCAGGTAACTGTATTGGTGATGTTGCTCCTAATGTTATTGGTAGATCTGCCATATATATACTTAGTTCAAATTAATAAGCTACGCCTTGTAAAGCCCTTAATGACCCGAGGTTTCCATAATTAGAAGTTGTTATTTTTGGAGAGTTTATAATGTTTGTGGGTGTGTTAATTTTTTGCAACACTTCTTGTAATAAATTGTTTGTAGTTTGTATTAACTTGACCTGGTTAGACATTATGTTTAGAGACTTATCAGAATGGAATTTTAGTATTTTGTTTCCTTCTTCATTTGCTTCTAAATTTTTATTAAAGAAATTGTCCATTGGACCACCTTGCTTCATTGCATATAGTGTATCACTTGAATGTGGTACAATAACTTTACCACCAGCTGATATAGTAACATCCTTAACGTTTACCATTTCTTTCTTTTTTGCTGCATTTTCAGCTGTTAATTCATTTAAATATTTTTCACCACTTAAACTATGACCTAAACCTAATTTAGCTACTCCCGTCAACGACGTGTAGCTACCAAATATTGTGTTAAATAAAGTGTCTCTTGCATTTTTAGCTGCATCCCCAACTCTGCTTAATCCAGTAGCCCTACCAAAATCGTTTTGACCTATACCCATGCCTTTTTCTAATAATGTTATTAAACCTGAACCAGCCAAATCACCAATAAGTGAACCTAAGAATTGACCACCCTCTTTACCGCCCCATGCTAATGCAGGGGCTATTGGTGCTAAAAACCCTAAACTGGCCCCAGCAGCTGCAGCTCCAAGAGATCCACCTGCTAAACCACCACCAATACCACCTAAAACTTGACCTAATGCACTACCAACCGCTCTAGTACCTGCTCTTGCTACTTCGGTCTTAAATGTTTCCTCGTCTATTTTACCAGACTGGTACTTATTTATTAATGAATTGATATTAGCACCTGCAAATATTGCATCTATTACCCCAGGTACACGTAAAACTTTAAGTAAAAACCCAACTCCTGGTTTTAATTTACCTAAAAATTTTAATATAGTTGGACCATATCTTTCAACCATAGATGCAATTTGTTTATTGCCTGGTATTTTACCAAAAGCTTTAACACCTAAGTTACCAACAAATTCCCCAACTCTTGAACTTATATTGTAAGCTGCTCCACCTATTTTAGACAAAACACCGCCCTCTGTTTTGGTACTAGCTTTACCTAACTGTTCTTGAAAAAGTTTCTGTTCCCTCTCGTATATGAATTTACTGTTAGATCTTTCTAATTGATTACCGGTTCTTAAATCTATTAATCTTTTTTCTGAACCAGGTTTAATAGCATACTGTTTACTTGCTAAATATTCCTCAAATTGTTTAGTTGTAGCTTTTTCACCTGCCTGTTCTGTTGTTTTTAATAAATTTTGTCCAACCTTTTGACCAGCTTTGACTGCCCCTTTACCTAATTTACTTTCAGCTAAGTTTGTTGCAGCTTTTTCAGCAGCAGTTTCCGTTTCCTTGCCTAAAGACTTTTTCATACCATCTTTAATCCCATCAGTGATTTTTTTAGGCAATCCTAAAAAAAGTGTGTTTACTGAACCGTTAAATTTTTTAAAGAATCCTGTTATTAGGTCTGGAAAGTTTCTTATAAACAAACCAAATGTTTGAAAGAAACCACTATCTATAAATTTTTTAATTAACGCAGCAACCCCTATTAAACCTGCAAGACTAAAACTCTTTAACCAATCCATACTACTACCTGCAGTTTTAGTTTCTTTTGTTTCTTTTGTTTGGGCTGCATTAACTTTGAACACCTTATTGAGTTCAGCTAATGCTTTAGTACCAAACGATTCAATTTCTACCGGCTCACTCTCTTCAATAACTCTATCTTTCTTAGCAGTTTGAGCTTTCTTTACGTTATATACAGTGCTCTCTACCTTCTCTAGTCTTTTAGCTAAAGCGGTGTTAACTCTTGTGAATAGAGGTAAAACGTCAGCTAATGTATCGGCCATTTAAATATTTATCATAAGATAAACAATTCAGGGCCTATGTCAATTTGGGTATCTTCTAGTTTTACAAACTCTTCTTCACTGTTTCTAATGGAAGTAATGTAATCAAATATTGGTTTTAAGTTTTTAGACTCTAAAGCCTCAATAATATTCCATTTATTCTTTACTGATTGATTAGATAGATCAAATGTTGTGTTTGAATCTAATGCTGTAATTTTATTAACAAATTTACACACTTCACATACAAGTAACTTACCTAATAACTGTCTTTCATCTCTAAAATTGGTAATTAAAAATGTATTAAATTTAGTATCTTCAATGAGTGACGGTGCAGATATTTCAAAATAAAACTTTTCTGACTCAATTATATGTTCTAATGGTGGCAATACAACCGTTTTGTTTTTATCTACCAATTTTTGCAAGTCAACATCTTGATATGTTTGTGATAAAGTTTTTCTTAATGATACAATAATGTTAATTCTATCAACCGTGTTTAGTTTAGCATATACTGTGCTGTCTGCACAATTTGCTTTTATAATTTCATTAACGTTTAAGAAAAAATCTACTAACCCGTAACCTGTATTACTTACTTTATCTATAATATTTCTTTGCTGTAACAAAGTAAGCGGTTTAAAAGGAACTTCTTGTTTAAGGGAAGGAACATAAATGTTTACAAAGTCTGTAGTTTTGATTTTAGCTAAAATTTCATTTAATGTTGGCTCGCTCATACTATTAATTAATGTTTACACCTTGGTTGTCAACTTTTTGTTGTGCTTTCTCAATTTGTGCTAACTCATCTTTTAAAGACTTAATTAAAATTTCACATTCTGGTAATGATAATGTAGCAAAGTCTTGTGAATTTAAATTTAAGTTCCTTCGTAAATTGTATTCCAAATCATACAAGTTTTTAAGGTTGTATTGTAGTATGGACTGAGAAAACGCTATCATTGACTCGTCAAACAAGTTAATTTTTAAATTAATATACGGAATTGTATATGTTATATTGTTATAGTAGTCAATAATACTTGTATAGAATTCTGATAAAGGCAATGCAGGTAAGTTGTTTGCTGATTCATTACCAGCCATTAACACATCATTGAATGAATACAAGCAGTCGTATATAATATCAAGTGGGTTTGTATTAGGTAACAGTTTAGATGGTGGGTTAAACACGAATTTATTTGTACCATCATAATACTCGTACTTGTCAAATGGGGAATTTAAATTGTCTATAATAGTTTTTACCGAAAACGTTACTGATGCATCATTTGCTACAAACTCCAACCTATCTCCCAATACTAAACTTCTTATTTTTAAAAGTAATAGGAACTTTTCAATGTTGCATGTGGTTAATACCTGTTCACCGCAACAATGAACTAAAAAATCGTTTAATATTTTATCTACAACAGATAAGTCTGGTTGCATTAATGACTTAGCTAAGTTTTTATACTCAAAAAAAGTGGGTTCTTTTATGTCCCACTTTTTGCCTGTTATGTCTGTAGAAAACTTAAAATTAAAACTCATCTCTGTAATGGAGATATTTTAGGAATGTTCCCTTTACTAATTGCTGATATGATATCTGGCAATGGAATGTAAAGACTGTTTTCAATAGTATAGTAATTATAGAGGAAATTTACATCGTAATGCTCAACTTCATTACCTTCAGTGTATACTAAATCTCTTGTACCTACTGATAAAGGAACACAATCATAAAATTGCCACACTTTTCTAGGTATTTGGGAAACATTTTGATATGTTGTTGAGTACTGCATTATGGTTATGTTAGTTTTAACACTCTGTGATGGGTCTCTTGCTACAAAACCTCTATGAGCTGCTAATATAACCCAAGGTCTCATTATCATATCAGTAAATGATGTGTTTGTTTCTCTAAAACGTAAAGTTAAATTGTTATTGGCAAAGGCTTCTCTATTTAATAAAACACTACCTTGTACAAAACCTCTATTGTTTTCAATGTATGCAGTGCCTGGTGTTACTGTATCATTAGGAATATCTACGCCATCAAGAAATATGCAACCCACAACATTTTGAAATGGGTAACTAGCCAAGGCAGTTTTTGCTGTATCAATGTCCCACCCTTTTTTGTCACCAGCTACTTGCTCCAACGTTTGTAGTGAAGCTGTGTTTAATGTTGGTGGAAACTGTTGTATAAGACAAATGAATTGTGATTTAAGTGGAATACTTGCTACCCAAGACTCCATTGATGTTAAAAAGTAATCTCTAAAACTAATTAACGGAATACCAGGAACTGCCACATTTGAAACTATAGTACTTGGTTGAGCAATAGTACCTTGCTGGTTTAACCCACCAATAGTTGCTAATGCTGTTGTAGCATTTCCTACTGCATTTAATATACTACCTGCCATTCAAATATTTATAACAAAAAACGCCGTACAACTATGTACGGCGTTATAATATTTTATTGTTATTACCTATTAACCTGTTTTATTGAAATAATGATATGTTATAGTTACTGTAAATTCTTGAATTTCACCAGTACTTGTAATGTTATATGTTAATTCACCAACTGATTTAATAGCAACACCAACTAGTTGATATTGTGCAATCTTATTCAATTGTTTGTCTAACTGAATTAGATCTATAACAGCATTTTGTTTTGGTATAAAATAATTACCTGTGCTTGTTGCATCGTTAAATGTATCATTAACAACACCTAAGAATTTTTGTCTAATAACTTGAGCAGCATCACAGTAGAATGTAATTGCATAGCCATCACTGTTAGGATATTGAGCAACACCTGGTACGTTGAAATTTAACCCCATATAAGGCACTGCTTTTGACGTAATTTCTTTAGCAGGTAAGCTAGCTGTCTTAGCATATACTAAATCTTCTTGGTTAATTACTTGTGTTGAATTACCAAAGTTGATATTTAGCACCCTGAATAAGTTATCACGTGAAAAATCTCTAGCTTGTGCTGCTGTGTAAAAGTCTTGTATTGTTTGGTTTACGTCTGCCATATTATTATTTAGTTATCCAAGTATCAATTGCTGGTTTTGTGTTGATGTTTTACTGTCTAACAAGATATTCTTTATTTTAACGTCATTTTTTGAATACCATACGTTGTTAATCTGGTAACCTACTGAGGTTACCTCTTGGATAACCCCAGAACGTTCATTTTCGTCAAATGACGTGGTAAAGAATACGGTTTGGCCTTTTGTCATTATATTATTTAATCCAAAAATACTAATTTATAACCTTTGGCTTCGTTAGTTTTGCCATTATACAGCATATTTAAACTCACGTGGTTTATAATACCGATACTATAACAATCCTTCTGTTTCTTAAAAGGTCCATGTACAATACCATATTTATCTTTTAAAATAAATGGTTTGCAT
>Ga0316232_1002912_pt1 | contig 16628 bp, 17 predicted proteins | sample TBHtaG_FD_206006 | JGI IMG/M metagenome (GOLD analysis project Ga0316232, IMG submission 206006) | Freshwater microbial communities from Trout Bog Lake, Wisconsin, USA - TBH18025_13 | ecosystem: Environmental > Aquatic > Freshwater > Lake > Hypolimnion/Profundal zone | place: USA: Wisconsin... | reverse complement strand
GAATCTACCTGATGGCTTAGTAGTTTATCGGCTGCGCGGAGGACCAGCTCCTCCGGGTAAGTGACCACAACGTTGGGCATTCTGGTCATCGCCACGCTCACAGGCAGGGTATTGATATTCTTGCCGGCAAGAGCAGCTTTAAGCATGTCTTTGCGGGACGCCACGCCTTCTAGAAACCCCTCCTCAGATACCACGGCGATCGTTCCGACGTCTTCAACAAACATAGTGACAATCGCGTCATAGACCGAGCAGTTATCGCGCACTGCCACCGGCTGGGACAAGATTTCCGCCACCTTGATGTTGCCCAGGACACCGGCGATCACCGACGCCGGGCTTTTTCCTGTCAGGTAGTAGCCGACCCGCGGCCTGGCTCCAAGCAGTCCGGACATTGTCAGGATCGCCAGGTCGGACCGCAGCGCGGCCCGGGTGAGATGCAGTTTTTCAGCAATGTGTTCCCCGGTGATGGGTCCAAAATCTCTGACGATCGCCAAAATCAACTCTTGTCGCTGCGACAATTCGATGGTTATCACCTGCACTTTTCATGAATAGTGTTATACTATTTAAGGATTATGAAAATATAGTATACGCTTAATCGGCTAAAAATACCTGCTTGTGGTATCATAAATATTTTTGCAGACAATAATTACTAGGCTGGGAGTGCCTGAAGTTCTTGCTTTAATTCCCGCTTTCCGGTAATATTTTCTTAAAGGTAGCTGAGGAGGATAAGGAATGCCGCATATCTGGCGAAAAACGCTTGGTTTGATGTTTTGCCTCGCGTTATTGGTCAACACAGCCGGTTGGCTGCCAACGGCGCAGGCCTCTTGGATCAGTACTCAGCAGGAAATTAACATGGGCCGCAGTGCCGCCCGGGAGATCGAAAAGCAATACGGCCTGGTGCAAGATCAGGCGCTGCAGGAGCGGGTCGCCCGAATCGGCAATCGCATCGCCGCAATCAGCGATCGCAAGGATTTGCCCTATGCCTTTAAGGTTCTGGATGTCAAAGAAATCAATGCCTTTGCCTTGCCAGGCGGGTTTATCTATGTTTGCAAAGGGCTTATCGATTACATGCCCTCCGACGATGAACTGGCAGGTGTCATCGGCCACGAAGTGGGACATGTTGTGAAGCGTCACACGGTGCAACAGATCGAAAAGAATATGGAATACGGATTGCTTCTGGCGTTTCTGACCCGGGGGGCCGGCAGTGGTATTCCGATGCAACTGTTGATGGGGGCAATCATGGCGGGCTATAGCCGGGAGGACGAGCGCCAGGCCGATCAACTGGGTTTTGTACATACAATGCGGGCAGGATATAACCCTTACAGCATGCTGGTCGGTCTGCAGCGGTTGGGTGACCTGGATACCAAGGCCAATTTTGATCTGTTTTCTGATCATCCTGAGCCTGACGTGCGGGTAAAACTAGTACAAGGGTATATCAATGACGCCAAGATTCATCCCCAGGTAGTGCAAAAAGACAAAGCTGCACAAATTGTCGACGACGGTCTCAACCTGCCGCCGCTTTATGCTACCTACAAAGGCTATAAACCAATCTACCGAGCCTATTTTACCGCCGGAGCGCTGTATTTGCTGACAAAGCTGCCTGATCTCAGCGGCGACCGGTTTATCGTCGACAACGACGGAATCTATAACACTATTCTCTACGATGACCGGCCGGTAGTCGTGCTTACTCCGCAGGACGCCAGCGCCAACAACACTTCCCTGGACGGGCTGACCGAACTGTATATCAATGCTCTTAAAGCGTGGGCCGACAAAAAACTAAGGTGAAGCCCCGAGTTTTTTGTCGGTAAATCAATAAGTTTCCATAAAATTGCAGGAATTTCGTCATCAATGAAAAATACTAATAAGGATATCTTAAACGAAGCCTGCCGCCGGCCCGGGACGAAAATCGGGAGGCTGCCGGCCGAATAATATTATGTGTGCTGGAACACGGAAGGGAACATTATGACTAGTCACTTGTATACCGCCGAGAAAACCTGCGTGCTCTGTGACAAGCCGTTCACTGTCACCAAAGTGCGCGGTCGCCAGCCTCTTATCAAACAAGATAGCGATTTTTGCTCCTATTATCAAGAAGTAAATCCCTATTACTATGCTATCTGGGTTTGCCCCAACTGCGGGTATGCGGCTCAAGACACTTATTTCGAGGAATATCCGGCCAAGGCCAACACCATCAAAGAATTTCTGGCGAACCGGGCCGTCAACGTAAATTTTTCTGGAGAGCGAACCAGGGAGCAGGCCATTGTGACCTATAAACTGGCGATGTTCTTTGCCGACCTGGCGGGAATGCTGAACAGCCGGATGGCTGGCCTTTACCTGAAACTGGCCTGGCTATACAGGGAAGGTGAACAAAGCGCCGAGGAATTGGTTGCCCTTGACAAGGCCCGGGAATACTATGAACGGTCTTTTCTCAAGGAAAAAATGCCGATCGGCAATATGTCCGAGCTGACTCTGGAGTACCTTTGCGGAGAACTGCTCAGGCGCACAGGCAAACTGCCAGAGGCGCTCAACTATTTGGGCAAAGTGGTGACCAATCCACGGGCCAAGCAGGAAAAACGGATATTGACAATGGCCCGTGACGCATGGGATGAAGCCCGGGCCGCAAGGAAAATGCAGGTGTCCGAAAGCCAAACCGCCTCGGATACACTTCCTGAAAAAGCGGCTGCAGAATAGAATTTCACAACAAACTGAAAGCGGCTACACAAATTGTAGCCGCTTTTTTGAGCCTGAAGAAAACAGCGCGGTCTTCGGACCGGAGTGTTTGCCAGCAAGGAGAGCAACATGAAAAATCCACCCCAGAACAAGGAGCAGTTCGTCCATGACCTTTTTTGCACCATCGCCCATCGCTATGATTTGCTCAACAGCCTGCTCAGTTTCAACCGCGACCGGTACTGGCGGCGGTTTGCCGTGGAGCAGACCGGTCTACTGCCCGGGCAAAAGGGGCTGGATGTCTGCTGCGGTACCGGGCTGATGACCATCGAACAGGCTAAGCGGGTGGGACCGGACGGCAGCGTGGTCGGCCTGGATTTCTGCCAAAGTATGCTGGATATCGCTGTCGGCAACATCGCCAAGACACCGTATGGGCCGATGATTGAACTGCTGGAGGGAAACGCGATGGCTCTACCCTTCGACGACGACAGCTTTGACTGCGCGACCATCGGCTTTGCCTTGAGGAATGTTCCGGATATCAAGGCGGTTCTCGGCGAGATGCGACGGGTAGTACGCCCGGGCGGGAAAGTGGTGTCACTGGAATTGGCCAAACCCGGAACCCCGGGCTTCAAACAATTGTATTATCTGTACTTTGAGCAAATACTGCCTCTGCTTGGCAAACTAGGGATCGGAGTCGACGGTCCGTATCAATGGTTGCCTGAGTCGCTGCGCCGCTTTCCCCATCAGGCTGAAATCTGCCGTTTTTTTGGCGAGGTGGGGTTACAAGACGCCGCTTACTATGAGCTGACCGGGGGAATTGTTGCTGTCCATACCGGCCGCAAATAATAAATTCAGGCTGCTATAAAAGGCCAATCTGCGGCGTCGGGCGCTTCCTCGCGGCGACCCGCACATATCGCGTAAGCCTATCGCCAGATATATCATGCGCTGATAGGACGTGTATAGTCAGAACGTAAATCTCGACCTTTTTGAACAGCCTAGTTGCGTCTTGAAACGCGCAAAACACCTCAAGACGACGATTTCAGTTTTTGCAGCTCCAGGTATTTCTTCTGCAGATCCTCTTCAATCATCTCAATCTCGCTCCGCAGTGAATCCACGGCGGGACCGACGCAATCGCCGGACAAAAAAACGGCTTTGCCGAAGTCTTTGAACAGACGCTCCTGCTTGGCCTCGAGAAACTCCATCTGCAGCCGGACTTCGGTAACGTCTTTGGCCCACTTGACATCTTCGCTGAGCTCAGCCTACAGATCCTTAAATTTCTTGGCGAACAGGTCGCTGTAGTCTTTTAATTTGGCTTTATCCATACCCAGCCTCCTCAAAATATGTTATATCATTATATTTAGTATTAATTGGAAGTTCTCCTGCTGACAAGCTATCGCCAATCGCCCCAAGATTTGACTGAATTTCTTCTTTGCCTGCTTGTGTTTTTTTGCAAAACACACTTGACTTTGCTGTAGGGATACTTTATAATCAAAACTAACTTTATAACCAATACGATGATCGGGAAACCAAGTGTAACAGGTCTAAAGAGAGCCGGCGGATGGTGCGAGCCGGTGACCGGACATGCGGGTCCGCCCGGGAGTGGCTGATGATGAATCATGACGGGATTCGCCCGATAAAGCGAGTAAAGTTGGCTGTTAGGCAACATGGGTGGCAACGCGGGAAATACCTCTCGTCCCTGATAGGGATGCGAGGTTTTTTTGTAGCAGGGCTCCGATTGACGGCTAAGACTGGGTGGCACCGCGAGAGGTAATCTCGCCCCAATTTGGGGCGGGATTTTTATATATATATATCAGGATATAAGAAAGAGGAGCACCATTTAACCATGCCTTGAAGGCACATAATATATCTGGAGGGATAGCAGTGAAAATACTTGTCGCAGATCCGGTTTCGGACCAAGGTGTCGCTATTTTGCAAAAAGAGCACCAAGTTGATGTCAAACTAAAATTGTCGGCAGACGAACTGGTTAAAATCATTCCCGAGTATGACGCCCTGGTGGTTCGTAGTGAAACCAAGGTAACCAAAGCGGTTATCGCAGTGGCGGATAATCTCAAGGTCATCGGTCGGGCGGGGGTTGGTGTCGATAACATTGACGTTGAGGCCGCCACGAAGAAAGGCATTATCGTGCTCAACGCCCCTGAAGGCAATACCATTGCCGCCACCGAGCACACCATGGCGATGATGCTGGCACTGGCCCGCAACATTCCCCAGGCGCACCAATCGCTGAAAGAAGGCCAATGGCAGCGCAGCAAGTTTGTCGGGGTGGAAATGCGCGGCAAGACGCTGGGAGTACTCGGCATGGGACGTATCGGCAGCGGGGTGGCGAAACGGGCCCTGGCAATGGAAATGAAAGTGCTGGCCTATGACCCTTTTATCAACGTCGAAGCCGCCAAAGCGCTGGATATTGAACTGGTGGAACTGGATGAAGTCCTCGCCGCGGCTGATTTTATTACCCTGCATCTGCCGCTGACCTCGGAGACGAAATACCTCTTGAATAAGCAGACCATCAGCAAGCTAAAACCCGGGGTCCGGATCGTTAACTGCGCCCGCGGGGGTGTCATCGACGAGACCGCCCTGGCCGAGGCCATCGGACAGGGAGTTGTCGCCGGCGCGGCTATCGATGTCTTTGAGAAGGAACCGGTCGAGCAGACTAACCCGCTATTGGATCTGGATAAAGTGGTGCTTACTCCCCATCTGGGAGCCTCCACCGCCGAAGCTCAGGTCGGCGTCGCCGTGGATGTCGCCTGGGGCATTCTCGCCGCCTTGCGTGGCGAACCTGTGACCACCGCGGTGAACATTGCGCCGGTAGCAGCCCATGTGATGAAACTCATCAAACCCTATCTCAATGTCGCTGAAAAAATGGGTTGTCTGGCGGTCCATCTCGCCGATGGGCGGATTGACGCTGTGGATATCGAGTATAACGGCGAAATCAGCGAAGTTGACACCAAAATGCTGACAACCGCAGTCCTGAAAGGGATATTTAATCCCATTCTCCAGGAGGCTGTCAACTATGTGAACGCTCCTGCCGTAGCCAAAGCCCGCGGCATCAAGGCCAAGGAAATCAAGAGTCAGGCATCGTCCCACTTCACCAACCTGATCACCGTAAAAGTCCGCACCGACAAGAGCGAGCATCTGGTGGCCGGGACGCTGTTTGGCCGGGAGGAAGGCCGGATCGTCATGATCGACGGCTACCGGGTGGATATTGATCCCCAGGGGTGGCTGCTGATTGGCCCGCATCTTGATAAACCCGGCATCATCGGCAAGGTGGGCACCATCCTCGGTGACCAGAGTATCAATATTTCCAGCATGCAGGTCGGGCATACCGGTACCGCCGGCAAAAACATCATGGTGATGACGGTGGAGTCCGATATCCCTACTCCGGTTATGCTGAAAATCAATGCCGTTGATGGCATTCTCAGCGCCAAGCTGGTCAACTTTAGCGCCGGTTAGTCCGGGAAGGAGATAGACAATGGCAACAGTCAAACCATTTCAGGGTCTGCGTCCCTCGCCCGAACAAGCCGCGCAAATTGCGGCGCCGCCCTACGATGTCATGGATTCGGAGGAAGCCCGGGCGGTTACGGCCAACAACCCCCTAAGCTTCTTGCGGGTTACCAAGTCCGAAGTCGATTTGCCGACCGGGATCGATACTCATTCGCCCCAGGTCTATCAAAAGGCACGGCAAAATCTGGATTATTACATTGCTCTGGGCTATCTGCGACAGGACCCGAAACCCTGTTTTTACATCTATAAACTGCAAATGGACCAACACGTCCAGGTGGGTCTGGTGGCTGCAGCCTCTATTGATGAATATGAGAACAACATCATCAGAAAACATGAACTGACCCGCCCGGACAAAGAACAGGACCGGGTGGACCATATTCTCGCCACCAAAGCCCAGACGGGTGCCGTTTTTCTTACCTGCAAGGCCGATAAGACGGTAGCCGATCTGCTGGCTAAAGGCAGCCAAAAGGCACCGGTCTACGATTTCACCAGCCCGGATGGCATCAGTCACACCCTTTATGTTATCGACGATGCCGCCGATATAGCTGCCATTGAAGCGGCTTTCGCCCGGATTCCGGTGCTGTATATAGCCGATGGGCACCATCGCTCAGCAGCCGCCGCCCGGGTAAGGGACGTGCGCCGCCAGAGTAATCCACAGCACAGCGGCGAAGAAGAATACAATCGTTTTCTGACAGTCATCTTTCCTGACAACATGGTCCAGATCATGGATTACAATCGTGTCGTCCAGGACTTGAACGGCAAGACAGAGGAAGAATTCCTGGCCGCGGTCGGCCGAAAATTTCTTGTCGAAGGCCGTCAAGGTTCCTCCAAGCCAGACGGGATCCATACCTTTGGCATGTACCTTGCCGGCAAATGGTATAGACTTGCCGCCAAACCTGATACCTATTCGAGCAGTGACCCGGTAGCCAACCTTGATGTCAGCATCCTGCAGGATAACCTGCTGGCGCCGGTTCTGGCTATCGCCGATCAGCGCACCGACCGCCGCATCAACTTTGTCGGCGGGATCCGCGGGATGAAAGAGCTGGAAAGGCTGGTGGACAGCGGAAAATACGCTGTGGCTTTTGCCTTGTATCCGACCTCGGTTCAAGAGCTGATGACCATTGCCGACACCGGACAGATTATGCCTCCCAAATCGACCTGGTTTGAGCCGAAGTTACGCGATGCCATGGTCATCCACCTTATCTAGAATAAGCGGCTGTCGATAAAGGCCCATCTGCGTTGTTGGCCCTGCGCTTGTTTGCTAGCGTACGCCCAGTACGCGTCGCGGCACAAACGCAGGGCCGCCTAGCATATGGACCTTTCTCACCAGCCTTGGTCTGGCTGCAAGCTGGAGGCAGCGGGAAGGGAATTGCCCTCCTGCGTCTATACTTGGCCTATAGCTATAAACAAAAAAAGGCAACTTAACGTTGCTTTTTTTGTTGCTTTGTCCTAGCGGCGGATTTCTTTCGGCAGCCAGTCTTGCTTGTCGCCGCATTCGCAGCAGCCGCGCAGTTCGGTCATCGTTTTTCCTACATTCTGATAGGCGGTCATGATGTCCGGGGAAGGGGCGTCGCCGCACAGGCAGCACTTGACCGCCTCCGGATTTTTGGCCAGCTCGACAGAGCGGACCTGGAAGTTGTTGCGGCATTTGGGGCATTCAAAAGAAAATAACATGATCATCCTCCTCACATAAAACCAGGTATTTGGATAGATGCTAATGGCGGAAAAAACCTTTGACGGCAGTCAGGTGGGCTGAGCCGCCCCTTTCTTATCTTCTTCGACCAGGGTAGGGTTTTTCCCTCCCGGTGGCGGCGCCGGGCGGCGTTTGACCGGAGGGAAGTTCTATCCTGGCAGGCAGGATTGTTGGTGTTTAGGGGCGAAAATAATTGGGAAAGGGAGGAATGTTCCATGGAAAAAAGAATACTAGGCCGCACCGGTCTGGAAGTTACGGCAATTAGTTTCGGCGGATTGCCGATGCAGCGCTGCACCCTGGACGAAGCAGGTCCTGTGCTGCATGCCGCGCTCAACGCCGGTATTAATTTTATCGATACTGCCCGCGCTTATACCGACAGCGAAGAAAAAATCGGCCGTCATCTCGCCGCGCGGCGATCCGAGTACTATCTGGCCACCAAGAGTTTTGCCCGGACGAAAGAAGCCATGGTCAAAGATATCGGCATCAGCTTGGCCAACTTGAAGACAGATGTAATTGACCTGTATCAGATTCATAACATCCAAGCCAGGAAAGACCTTGACGCAGTGTTGGCTCCCGGGGGGGCGCTGGAAGCCCTTCAGGAGGCCCAGAAGGCCGGTAAGATCAGATTTATCGGCGTTACCGGCCATAGTGTTGAGCTGTTGATTGAAGCTGTCAAGACCGATCTGTTCAGCACCGTACAGGTACCGTTCAATTTTGTCGAAACCAAAGCGCTGGATGAGCTCTTACCTTTGGCCAGGAAGATGAATATCGGCACAATTGCCATGAAGCCGCTGGGCGGCGGACAGCTCGACGACGTCGATCTTGCTCTCAGGTTCATCCTCGAACACGATATCACCACCGCCATTCCCGGCATGGATGAAGTCCGTCATATCGAGCAGAATCTTGCAGCCCTAAAAAATTTCCGGCCCCTTTCCCCGGAGGAGCGGGCCAAGATTGAACACGAAATTGCTGCCGTCGGCTCCAGTTTCTGTCGACGCTGCCGTTACTGTCTGCCTTGTCCGGCAGGGGTCGATATTCCCCAGAACTTTATTTTTCATCTCCAGTATACCCGCTACAACATGAAGAAAACCATCCCGGCGCGTTACGCCGCTATGCCAGGCAAGGCTTCGGACTGCACCCAGTGCGGTGCTTGCGAGGAGCGTTGTCCCTATGACCTGCCTATCCGCGAGCGGCTGAAAAAAGTAGCCGCTGACCTGGGATAACGGTCTTAGGCCTCTTTATCGGGAGGATCAGCATTGTCGGGTCCTGCGACAGGTTCTTTATCGGAAACGGTCGGAACGTCACCGGCCGTTTCTGTTGCCTCCCGTGGCTCCAGGCGAATCGCCAGCCCGCCGAAGTGCGGTGCCAGGATGTTGAAAACCCACGCGTAGGCTATGGCGAAGATGCCCGTAAACACTCCGAATAATAGCCCTAAAAGCATGCCGCCGGACAGACCGATACCTTTGTCCATCAGGCCAAGAAGAATTCCGATCATTCCGCCGAGACAGACACCGGCGCAAAAGCACCACCGGAATACATCGGCGCAAGAGAACTTCATAATTGTATAATTATACATAATGCCACCCCCTGCTTTAGGAAAAACCGGACATCAGGATAAATCTCAGCCGTTCCGATGAAGATCCCATTATCGGTGAAACACAAGGGAGGACAGCATAATGGCGGACAAGATATTTGACATCGCCGTGATCGGCGGCGGACCGGCCGGGTTGTCGGCCGCGTTGACCGGACGGGTGCGCAACAAGGACATAGCGATCTTTGAACACCTGGATTTTAGTCAGAAACTGCAAAAGGCCCATTTGGTGGACAACTATCCCGGAATGCCTCAAGTCACCGGCAAAGGACTGATCCAGCAGATAGCCGCCCATTGCCTGGCCCATAACCCTGTGGTCATCAAGGAAAAGGTACTTAATATTTTTCCGGGGGACGTCTTTACCTTGCTTACACCGGCGGCGACCTACGAAGCCCGGGCCGTCATTTTGGCCACCGGAGTCGTGAGCACTCTGCTGTTCAGCGGCGAGAAGGATTTCCTCGGCCGCGGCGTCAGTTACTGCGCCACGTGTGACGGCTTATTCTATCGGGATAAGAAGGTGGCGGTGGTTTCCTATACCACCGAAGGCGAGCATGAAGCCGAGTTTCTGGGCGAGATCTGCCGCGAAGTCTATTATCTGCCCCAGTACAAGACCGATAAGCCGCCGATGCTCAGAGGGGGAAACGTAAAGGTGCTTGCCGCCAAACCCCGGGCGATCAAAGGCGACAGCCAGGTAGAACAGCTGGTTACCGATCAGGATGACCTGAAGATTGACGGAGTATTTATTTTGCGCGAATCCGACCCGGTGGAAAACATTCTGGCTGGAGTCGAACTGGACGGGGAAGTCATCAAGGTTAGCCGCAACATGGCCACCAATATTCCAGGGGTTTTTGCCGCCGGCGATTGCACCGGCAGGCCCTGGCAGATTGCCAAGGCGACAGGGGAAGGCTTGGTGGCGGTACTCAGCGCCATCAGCTATCTCGATACATTAGCCAAGCCAGCTTTGCCGTGAAAAAAAGCGTCGCATAGCCGAACAGCGGGAAGAGCAGTCTTATCAGGTTGGAAAACCCGGCTTGACCGCAGATTAACGCCAGCGCCGTAATCGCCCCGGCGCTGACCAACGGTGAAAGGCTCAGCACCGACTGCACCTTTGCCGAACAGCCGTACAAGCTGGCGATAGCGGTGGTGTACATCGCCGCCAGCAAAGTCAGGGCGTACAGGATGCTGCTGGTGGGGGACTGACTGGTGGCCAGCTGCAGTATCGGTACCTCGTGGTCCAGTATCCCGGGAGAGTGGATCATAATCACCACCGCGATACACGCCGCCAGAAGGCCCAGCGTCAGGCCGCCGATTGCCCCGCCCAGCAGGCGGGTTTTTCGCCCAGGCAGCGAATTTCCCAGCGGTACCAGCACGGTGGAACTGATGACAAGGTTGTAGGATACATAGAGCAGACTGCCGAGCAGCCAGTTGGGCGCCGGCGGATTGATAGCCTCCAGGTCGATCAGCAGACTGACCTCGAAGTCGTGGTAGGACATCGAATAGATGCTGATGCCCAGGATCGACAAGACGAGCAGCGGCGTCACCACCATATTGGCGGCAGCAATGCCTCTTACACCGCAAAGCACCGTCAGGATAATGAGCAGCCCGGCGCCGACCAGACCGTCCAGATAAGGCATCCCGAAATAATCCCGGAGGACGGTTGCCGCTCCGGCCAGCATAACCGCCAGAGCGGTGAACAAGAAGACCGCGGTCACCAGGTCCAGAATCAGTCCCAGGCGGTAACCGCACAGATGGTAAATGACCTGGGGATAGGCGGTGGCGCGCAAGCGGTGACCCAGCTCCAACAGGCCCCCCCCCAGCCAGGCGAACAGAATGCTGGCCACAACAATCCCTGCCAGCCCGGGAGGACCGTAGCTGGCGAAAAACTGAGCTATTTCCTGTCCGGAAGCGAAGCCAGCCCCGATGATGGTTCCGGCGAAAGTTGCCGCCACCCGGAGAACGTCCAGTGGTCTGCTCGGGTTCATGGCCTGCCCCCTATATTTTGTTCTGCTGGTAAAGTCTATGATAGCCCCGCTGTTTTCTGACATGAATTTTCGCTCCCCGGGGCCCAAAAATAAAAAAACCCATGACAGAATTCATCATCTGTCGTGGGTTTTGCGTTAGATTTGGGGTGAGGCGGTTACCGCCCCGGGTTTCCTCCACCTTTGCGGGCCGCGCGGCGGGGGGCGTAAAGACTCAGCAGATCAGGCTTTTGCGCAGACTCAAGCTCACAATCGGGGGCAAGCTCCCGGCATTTTTCGACAGCTGCCTTCAGATCATGGATTATCCATAGTAATGCCTATATATAACACGTTATAAAGTCCCGTGATTTATGGTGTTACATTGTTTCGTGATCCGTCAAAGTAGTCACTACGTGGGAGTTCCACGTTTGTTTCCCTTATTCGGAGCATATAGCGAAAGGAGGTCAGGGGGAGCCTCAGACTTTAACAAATACTCGGGCTTTATTTCCCTACACTTGTTGACCGCCTCCTGTAAATCGTAAAAGACTTCCCATTTAGCTTTTATTAAATCCTTTCCCGTCAACCTAAGTAAGTAGGCGGGGTGATATGTGGCGATAGCCGGTATCCCATATTTTGTTTGGAACCATTTACCTCTGTCCTTTGTTATACGAGCTTCGGAATTGAGTAGGTACTTTAATGCAACACTCCCCAGAGCAATTATAACTCTTGGTTCTATAACGGTTAATTCGTTATCCAACCAACGTGTGGCGCAGAAGATGCCTTCCTCAATAGTAGGCGTTCGGTTCCCTTTTGGACGACATTTAATCACATTTGTTGTATATACTCGGTCTCGTGTAATGCCAACGCTCCATAGAGCTTTGTCAAGCAGTTGTCCAGACTTGCCAACTAAGGGAACCCCGAATTGGTCTTCTGTTTCGCCAGGACCCTCTCCAATAATAGCGATGGGGCTATTGATATCACCATTAAATGATGTAGGACCCAAGTTCCCTTCATTACACAAAGGACATTGCTTACATTTATAGAGTGCATCTATTAGCTCGGTGTGTGATTGACCCACTATAACCACCCCTAACCTTCACTTCTTAATTTTCGGCATGAACAACTGCGCCTCCTTCAAAAAACACATTAACACAAAGTCCGGTAGTTCGAGATCAATCAAGACTTACTACCGCTCTTTGTTGTCAAATATACAAGATTATGGAAGGTATTTGTTGCCGGTTAAAGAAGTACCATAGGGGGATATAACCGGTGTGCTCTGGACGGGATAACTGACATTGGGTTTAATACTCGCAATTAGGTGAGCTTATGAATCGCTGTATATATTTCAAAGATAGCAAAGCAAAATTAACATATACCAAACGCGAACATGTTGTGCCTGCTGGATTGGGCGGCATCATGAGGCTGCCTTGCGGATATGTTTCTGATGAGGCTAATGAGGCTTTTTCCCAATATGAATTGATAGCAATGAGACATTCATTGCTATCAATAAATCGTGATAATAATGGACCGGGACGTAGAGGTTCTTTGGATGTACAACGCGTTCGTGACCCAGTTATCAATATCTTTTATGCGATCAACCCTGAAAACGAATTGGATACCTTACTAGTTCCATTTCGATTAGGTTTTTTATTTTCGGGGAAGGTTCAAATCTTGCCTCAAATTTATATTCGCTTTGATGAAAAGTGGAACATGAAACATCCGCTATATGTAGCAGATAATTATTCAAGACACCCCGAAAGCACATTAAATGACTTTCGCACAATGCTTCCGCAATTTCTTCAAAATAAGCATCGTAAGTATATTTTTATAGAGTCACCAATCTCGACAGCCATCAAATTTGTAAGTATCGGATATCACAACAAGAAGTGTTTTATTGGCTCTTCAATCCAGCCTTTTCGCTTGGATGCTTTTGCCAACCTTCTGCTGTTACGCCCATTACCGGAATTAAATCCGTATCTGTATAGTTCAGTTTCCAATTATAATTATAGACGTACTCTGATCAATATTGAGGACCCGGCCTTCCCGATGCTATATGTAAAAACAGCATTTAATAGTCTCGCGTTTTTAAAAGGTCACTCTTTTATATTACAGTCAATTTTTGACCCAATACGCAGTAGTATTCTAAACGCCACTAACCTAGACAAGTTTTGGCTACATAGAGAAATGCCTAAATGGCTAATTGAATGGGTTATGCTGAATGTCCCCCGAAAAGCTCACTTCATTGTTATTCACGCGAACGGAAGTACAATCGAAGCATATGTGAGCTTCTATAGGGAACCATTAACTTCAACTATTCAAATAACTTCAAAGTATTCTGGGGTAGCTTTCAAATTGGGTATTGTTTGTGATTGGCAATTGCATAAAGAGCAGCAGTTTTTCTCTATAGAATAGTTAGAATCTTCGTGTTTTTTTCAGAAGCGGTTCGATATAATTATGATAAAAGGGAAAAAATTGTAGAAAGGAAGACTTATATGAGTCAGATAGTTCCTCTAATGTTAAGCAAAACTAAAGAATTAGTATCAGATCATCCGGTCACCAGATTGTTTTATAATTATCAATCAGGGCTATGGGAAGACGAAAATGGGACAGCGATCATCGCCAACTTGTTTAAGGAACAAACACATCTGCGTAATTTAGGAAGTACCAACCTTACAAGAACGAGGGAGGGGATTGATCGGGCAGAACAAACTTTTGATGATATTCTGTATCGGACTAGCTTGACCAAGACCAGAGAAGGCATAGATACCAGCGAAGAAGTATCTGAAGGGAGACTATAGACATGAACCAAACTAGTCCATTAATGCAGTTCAAAAAAAGAGAGGATAACGCCTGTCCGGGTCTAGAATCGGTAAATTACAACCATATAACTGGTTTGTGGGAAGATGAAAATGAGGCCCCTCTGATCTCTACATACTTTACGATAGATCGTGCACAGCGTTCCGATTTGCGGCTCCGAACAATTATAACCGAATCGGGAGAGGGAATAGACAGAAGTGAACGCTCAGTGTAGCAAACCACATGTATTGTTGGTCACCAACAAAGATGATTTTGCCGTCGATTTTTTAATATACAGATTAAAAGACACTAGTGTACCATATTTCAGATTGAATTCGGATAATATAACTGACCTTGGAATTACTTACGATCTCCATGACACGACAATAAAGTGTCAAAATTTCCGGGTCAGCTTGTGTGCTTTACGGTCCGTGTACTTTCGCAGGGCACCAACCGTATTCCCCGAATCAATTATAAAGAACGACACGCCTTTCATTAACCGGGAAAGGCGAGATTTCTTCGAGGGATTATATTTATCATATAATAGAGCGAAATGGATAAACCCAATTTTTGCTACATATATCGCCGAACGCAAACTTTATCAATTATTTTTGGCGAAAAAAATTGGTTTTAATATTCCAAAGACTATAGTTTCTAATGATCCTATGAACGTTAACGAATTTATGAAAGAACAAGAGGCAAGCATAATCAAACCAATATCTCACGGTCTTCAAATTTCTAATGAAGGCGTTTTTTCCATTTATACATCAGAAATTAAAGATACGCAAAGGTTTGCGAATTCGGATGAGCTATTCGAAGCACCGGTCTTAGTACAGGAGAGAATTAGTAATTATAGAGATATACGTGTTACCGTTGTGGGGCATCGAATTTTCCCGGTGGAAATTGAAAAAGAAGATGATATAGAAGTTGATTGGAGAAAACCTGATATTAAGAAAATATACAAGAGACACAAGCTGCCAAGTGAATTAGAAAATAAGATTTACTCACTCCAGAAAGAACTAAACCTGATATATTCTGCAGTTGATTTTATTCTAACTCCCAACGGAGAATATATTTTCCTAGAAACAAACCCTGCGGGTGAATGGGTGTGGCTGGAAAGAGAACTAGGTCTAGATATCAGTGGGCAAATAATTGATGAATTAATTGGATGACAGGGAGAAAAAGTAATGGATTGGCAAGATAAATATCTATGTTCGCGAATAGAGCGGGGTTCATATAGTATTGCTTGGCTAATAAAAGAAATAAAGAGTATGTGGTTTCTGTTTGTCCATTCTATATTTCCGCATAGAAGGCCAACTGAGCCAAACTGTGATCTGCCAGAGATTAATGATGGGTCTAATAAAACGTATGATATTTGTCTAGATATATTTAATCAGGCTGATAATAGGATTAACTTATTGGAAGATAAGGCCATAAAGATAATTACATATGTCACTGCTTTGTTTGCACTTGAATCATTCGTGCTTGTAAATTTTGCTTCTCAGATAATAAAGTATTGCATAACTGTATCGATGCTGTTGTTACTACTTTCAATTTTTATATCTTTTAGGTGTGTTAACGTTAAATTCCGAAAAACTTTATTTGTTTTAGATTTATATAGTCTGGAAGAAGAAAACCCGAAGTCTAACTTTGATATAGCAGTGATATCCAGAAATCTTTTGTCGGCAGCTATTTATAATCAAAATGTAGCCGATAACACTGCAGACATATTAAAATCAGCGAGGAATACCTTGGCCCTGGCGTTGTTAGTAGGGACTATTGGAATAACGCTTAGCATGGTATATTCAGATAGGAAGCCCCAAGTAGTAACAATCCAAAACCAAGTCACAACAAGTGGGATTGAGGAAATAGTGAAAGAGCAAAATAGCCTTATTCAAAGTTTAATAGAACAAAATCGCGAATCATCGAAACTCAAAAAGGATGTTGAATTAATCAAACAAGAGCAACAGAGATTGATGAATGAACTACAACAGTTAAAGGACGTTGCTGGAAGGTGAGACAGATGATTTCTTTGGCTGATATCATGTATATGATTAATTCACTTTTTTCTTCGCGTTTATCATCCGTAAGGCGCTATAGATTTAGGTTGAATGAAACATTTTGGAGTGTTCGTGAAAAAAGAACGTCGCTACGATTTTGGTATTTGAATCATATATATCAAATAAGGAACTGGTTTAGTTCCAAGTCACACGCATCCCGAGTTCTTTTCAGTATTTCTACTAGCATCATGAAACAAACAATATTGCTGTTTCTGCTCATCCTGCTGATAATGGGATTCGATAGAAACATGGTTGCTATACAACCTGGCATTGAATCATCATTGCCGGAGAATATTCGTGCAATAATACCAAGAATAACTTTAAAGACGGATGCGTATTTGAATTTACTT
>Ga0316232_1002907_pt1 | contig 16647 bp, 19 predicted proteins | sample TBHtaG_FD_206006 | JGI IMG/M metagenome (GOLD analysis project Ga0316232, IMG submission 206006) | Freshwater microbial communities from Trout Bog Lake, Wisconsin, USA - TBH18025_13 | ecosystem: Environmental > Aquatic > Freshwater > Lake > Hypolimnion/Profundal zone | place: USA: Wisconsin... | reverse complement strand
AACCGTGGGCACATCCGCAAAGAGAGGGCTGGCTGCTGTCAAGACCGCAAGCACGTTGAGCGCGGTCAGCAAAAATGACCGCGCAACTACCAGTGATGCCGTCTTCATGGCTCCATATTATCCAAGATACATTAAGAGAAGATGAAGAAAGGGGGATTTTACGAAACGATTGAATCCGGGCCCAGCCGACGGCTCCCTAACAAGTGACGCCGAAGGTCGTCAGAATTATTGCCCCCAAGCCACGCAGGAACTTCGCGGCGATCGAAATATGGCTGTCGTGGCTCCAACGGGAAACGCCACAATCCAGGCGGGATGCACGACGGTTCACTCCCTTTTTCAGCATCCCGCCCCGCATCGCGTCTTGGCTCGGCCAACCGCCGCCTTCTTGCCCCACGCATTCTGGAACTCAAGCCCGGCGCACGCGTAATGCCGGTCCGCAACGATTCTGGCGGTCGCTGGCATAACGGTTCGGTTGGAGTGGTCCAGGTCTCAGCCCGACTTTCGCAACTGGAGGGGGGGTAAGGCTTGTAAGTGGTTGAAAATCAATGAAGCCAAGCCAAAGGTCTCCCCTACAGGAGCAATTGGCTATGGGGTTAGTAGTTTGCCATCTCTCGTGATTCGTGGTGGGCTCTGGGGCGGCAGGTCGAGGTTGAGTTTGGCTAAGATGAGGCGGTGGTCTTTCTCGGGTTGGGTGTAGCGCGAGAAAATCAGCCAGCGTCCATCGGTGGTTGGAAACCAAACGTCGAGCATCTGGATCGTCGCCAGCTTTTCAAGCACCGCGCGAGGGGTTAGCCCGGGAGCGTGCAGATGCAAGCGGTGGCGCAGGGTCGCCTGCACGCAATAGGCCAGGAAGGCAACGAAGATATGCGCTTCGATGCGTTCTTGGAGTTGATGGTAGACAGGGCGCACGGCCAGATCGCCCTTGAGGTTCTTGAACGCTTCCTCCACTTGCGAGAGCTGCATGTAGAGTTCCCAGAGTCTTGCCGGGTTATCCCCGCTCAGATTGCTGCGCAGCAGGTAACGGCCTTCGCGCCCTCTCGCCTCGCGTAGCCTGGCGCGGTTGATGGCAAAATGAAAGGTCTCCGCGTTGACGGGCTGGCGCGCTTGGGAAAGATGGATGTCCACGAGGTGCCAGGCACGGACGGCCTCTGCTTTGGCCGCTCCGAGCTTGAGCAAGAGTTAGTCCCGTTTAAGGCTGGCCATGGCCCGAAGCTCGGCCAGCCGCTTGAGGAGTTTGCGCAACGCCCGGCGGCGCATTGATCGCTCCTTGCCGACGCGATCACGGCTTTGAGTAAAGACGTAGAGTTCGCCTTCCTTCGGGCAGAGCTTCACCTCGATGCCTTCGCGCACCTGCTGCCACGGCTTGGAGGCAAGCTCCGCTTCGAGCTTGCCCAAACGCCCCTTGGGCGTGGCCACCAGATACCTGAAAGTGTTCAGCCAATAATCATATCGCTCAAGATTACCAGCCCCCTTGATTTGCCCGCGCAGTTCTTCGAGTTCGAGCAGGAAAGCAAACTTTGGCGCGATCTTTTCCCACTCCGTCATCAAAGGCTTGAGGTCTCCCATAGGGTATCCACCCTCGGTCACGCTCGGCGCCTTGCCATCGATTCCTGCGAAAATCTTCCCGGCCTCTGCCAAGCCGAAATTCGCTTGCGCCCAATCGGCATAAAAATCATCCACAGGCAGGTAACGCGGTTTCTTGCCCTCGACCGGTTTGTTCCAACTTTGGTCCCATGCCGCCTGGGCCAGCGCCGCGGCGTTGGGCGAAAGAATCTCCGTGCGCCAGTGCAAGGCCATCAGACCAAGTGCAGCCGTAATCATGCGCGTCCACAGCGTCCCTGCGCATCCGTCCGGCAAAGAGTTGCACGCCCGCCAAGCCTTCGCGATCATCGCTCTCCAACCATGGAATTGCCCATTTCTCGCGCCCAGAAATCCTTCCAAATGCTGCATCGACCTCCGTGGCGCCCATGCTGGGGCTGATGCCGCTCATCGGAATGTTCTTTGGCAGATCCTTGTCGAATGCGGCGCGATCGTGTTGTGGACCGAGCACCCATGGGGTGGGCGTCGATTCGGGGCGACACTAAGTCAGCTATCTTGATCTCGTGAGCCTCATCGTTGTCATTGAAGACGTCCACTCCCATTTCGGGTTGGCGGTGCAAACTCTTGAGCGGCTGGAGGTCCACTTCGGCGCGCCGATTGCGCAGGTTTTTTCGGTCGGCGACCTGGGACTCTTCCTCGCGCCCGAGGACTAGAATTACCTCAGCGGACCCAAGAAATACCGCCGGCCCGAGACATCCGCGGAGATTGCCCGCGCATGGCAGTCGTGGCGCTGGCCCCTGTCGGCGATCGCCGGCAACCACGAGCCGTTCCACCGCCTGCGTGATTTCGACCCGGCATACTTTGCTGGCAAGCTCACCTACGTGGACGCCGGGCCACTCGATCATTCCATTCCCGGACTTACGGTATACGGCCTGAGCGGCATCAGCCACCCCGAGCACCTCCACTTCCAAATTCCCAATGTCCCGAGACATCGGCAGCCGTCCTGCTGGCCGGAAATGGTCGCGGCCGTCGCCAATAACCAGACAAGCGTCAAGTCCCTTTCTTATTACAAAGCGGCGGAAGTCGAGCAAACGATGGCTCTTCCCGAACGGCCCGACTTGCTGCTGCTTCACGACTGGCCGGTTCCTCCAGCCCAAATCGAAAACCTCGGATTCGAGAAGCAGATCGTGGAACGGCTACGACCCAAGTGGGTTTGCTGCGGCCACCACCATCGGGTTCACCGGTCACGGATTGGCGCCTCCGAATGCGTCGCCCTCAACGTCATTGCCCATGAACACAGCCACGAGTTTCTTCCGGGCTGGGCTGCGGTGTTCGAGCAAACCGCAAACGCCCTGGGACTCCTGGGAGTCTGGCCGCAGTGATGTCGTCGCGCGGGTAATGGAAGGCTGGGAACAATGATCACTGCGAGTCGTTTCGCGTGATACTTGGATTCAAGCTGACACTCAGTCGTAACCCTCGGCAACCGCGATCTCCGCCTCCGCCATGCGGAAAGTATCTTCTTTCATGAACCTCGCGCACTCGAAAAAATCCGTTTCGACCTCACAATCGACGATTTCGAACATGGGGTCCAGGCAGTGGTGTTGGCACTCCGGCATCGCCACTACCCTGATCTGGAATCCAATTCCGTCCCGGATTGGAACGCATTCTACTCTGGGTTGAATAGGTATGAGTCTTCCTCGATTTCTTAACCGCATCAATCTTGCAGCCAATCTCAAGCATCACTTCCATGTTTAAGCCAATCAACCAAGATATTTCTGATCAACTCGTAGAAATCGCTCGAAGTATCCTGCCCGGTACTGACCTGGCCTGGTCGGCTGTCTCCGTGCTTGCTGGCGCCGAAAAACGGCTTCAACTCTATCGTCCGATCGGTGCGTTGGAAAAATCCTCGCTGCGGAACGAGTATAAGCTCGCAAAAAGCGCTCTGGCCTTAGCGCTCCAAAACGCGCGGTGCGCCGGCTTTGGTGATCGTCTTTCCGCGCTAATTGATACTGCACTTGGCGCTGTGCATGTCATCCCCGGCACCGAGAACCCAACTGAGTGCGCGATAATCTCGACCGCCGCGCTAGAAACGATCAAGGGAACGATTCACAGTATCGAATCCCGGCAACCATTCCATCACATAAACCAACGCTCCGTACTGGCAGAGCTAATCGAGTCCTTTGACTGGTTGGAACAAGCCACAGCGGAAGTGGATAAAGCGGCATACAATCTTGCTCCATCCCAGTTCTTTTCCACCCTTTCGCTCTTACCCCGCCGCTACAGCGTGGTTTTTGAAGTGATGGACGAACACTATGTTTTGAACCATTTCGCGCGAGCCAATTGCAAAGAGCCGCACCGAAAAGCGGTCGGCTCAGCAAGGATGCTGATCGCCTGCAACAGCCCGGACAGCGAAAATCTTCCCCGCCTTGCCAGCGAATGCGGTGTGAGGTGCACGATGTCATACTACATGAAGCCTCTCGCCCTCGTTCTGTTTCAAAAGCCAGACATCTCCGACAATGACGATCACTACTGGTTCACCTCGTGGTAACAGAGGCAAGTGCCAGAAGCGCCCGCGGAACAGCCCTCAACAAGATCCTTGGTATGCGCTAAGACATCTCGCACTGAGGTGATGCAAGGAATTCTTTAGAATGTGCGCCTTGTCTCAGTGCCGGTCGGAAAGTCGCGCCCTCCATCGGCCGCATTTGGCGCTCCCGGTGCCGCTTCCTGGTTGAACGGTCGGTATCATAGCCGACCCATCGGGTCCGTATCTTCACGCGTGTTTACACCGTTAGATCATCACGCAGTACCCCGGCCCCTCGCAAATCTCGCTTTGGAAATGCTTCCCGGTGCCGCGCCGGGATGGAGCACGGTCGCAACGCTGGCCGATGGCGAGGCCGCAGGGCACCTCTGGCGACCGCTCGATTACAGCGAAAAGCTCCGCCACTGGGATGAGTATAGCATGTCAGGAAGCGCCTTGGCGCTGGCCGCGCGCAACGCACAGTGCGCCGGATTTTCACCCGACGCGGCAGCGAAATGCGGTGCAATCATTGAATATCTGCACGCGCTGAATAATACCGAGGCACCGCAGGAGCGCGCGAGCGTTGCGAATACTTTACGAGCGACGGCAAGCGAGGTGCTCTTTCAGATCAGAGAGAGCAAGCTCGCAAGCAGCGGCCCACAGCATTGGGCTTGGGAGGATCTGGACGATGCCCTTCACTGGTTTGAAACAGCGACGCTGGCCGTGTGGCGCGCCGGTCGTGACCGGGCCGAGTCCGAGCTATTCCGCACGCTAAATTTCTGGGAAAAGCGCTACGGTTCCGTCGTCTCCGAAACCTGCCCGCTTTACGTCGCAAACCATTTTCCGCGGACGTGTGACGAAGCTGAGATTATCGAGCCGATGGGCGCGCGGTTGATGCTCATCGAGTGCGATCCAGCGGACGCAGCGAACCTGCCGCGGATTGCGGACGAATGCGGCGTGCCGTGCGTGCTCGTGGAATACCGCCGCCCACTGGCCTTGCTCCGATTCCGCGCTCCGGTACTCGGCAGTGAGCGGGATGAACCGATCGGCGATTTGCTATGATCGGTGCATTCCGACCAATCGGCGATCCCGCTCTCGCAAATATTGCGCATCGGCTATGGATGCCGACGCTCCAATTTTGCAGGCAGATATGAGCACAGAGAACGCATTCTTTCCCCCTGCGGAAACCCCGTTTTTCGGGGCGGCGCGCGCCGTGTTTGGACTGGATGTTGCGCGCTGCAAGGCCGCGACCTTAGGAAACCTGGCGCAAATGGAATTGGATTCGCTTGTTTGGCGTCCATGGCCGATGCACGACCTGCGCGACATCGGGACCGACTACCTCGACGCGGTGAAAGAGCTATACCGCGCCTCGCGCGACCTGCAATATGTCGAGGCGGGGCAAGTGGCTGAGGAGGCGAGGGCGTTGCGGAAAGTGATTCAGGCAGGACCGCATCGCATCGGTCCAATCCGTGCTCATGCGTCCGTACTGCGGCGTGCGGCGCAGGAAGAGATGGAGCAAATCGGAATGCGGCTTGTGGCGCGGCTTACAGAGGCTTGCCTATCCCTGCGGCAGATCGTGAACGACCGCGAAGCGATTGTGTGGGGGTGGAGGCAGTCGTGGCTTTGGCTTACCCTGCGCGACGCCTATGGGCCGGAGATAATCGCCATTGCTCGGCAAGATGCCTGGACCTGGTGTAATTACTTCGCAACCTGCGACCTTGACGATATCCACCTGGCTCCCGGTCCAGTCGGGTGCCGCACAATCCTCCTCATTCTGCCGCACGGGCAAATCGGCAATGTCCGGGCCATCGCCCGTGAGTCGGGGATTCTGGCGGTCGGGCGCATTGGGCCAATGCGGGCGCTGGACATGGTAGTGCTGGAATTGCTGCTGCCGAGGCCGCCAATGATCCGGCTCTGACGCGAATAGAGGCGCGAACGCCGCCCGTGCGGGTGGAAGGGCCATCCGAAGGGGTCCGTATCTTTCGCGCATATGATCCCTGCTCAGAAAGGCGACAAAATCAACCTCAGTTTGGAAAAAGCGACGGCACGCGCGGAGACATGGAGGTGTCTGAATCAGGCCGGAGCGCCGCTGTATTGGTGCCCGTGGTCCATCGATGCAGCCCTAAATAGTACCAGCGCAAATCGCCCTATCACTATTAAAGCGATTGCGCATTCGATCGCCGCCGATCCCGAAGCTCTGTTAGCGTCCTCTTCACGGTTCGATCGAATCCAGCCCGTTTTGGATATGGACCGTGAGGCGGATGGCTGCCAAGGAAACAGCCCTGTTTCGGGGCCGCTTCCCACAATTGCTGCATGACGCCCAGGAGATGATCTGGTCGGAGGCGATTCGCGCGGTTTCCGCGTATGTTCCGGTGGGTCGCTGCCCGGAAGGTTATAGGCCCCACTATTTCTATTATTACCTACGAATCTCCCTGAAGCCATCGGCGGCGGCGATTCGCGCCCGCATCGATGAACTCAAGCTCGCCGTGGTCGACGACTTCGAGGAAGAGCTTGCGCTTCGGGATATCTGGCCAGCAACCGCACCGCATTCCTGGTGCGCTGGCCGGGCGTTACCAAAGCCGGCTCCGTGGATTCACGCCACTTCGTCTCGGAGGTCGATTTTTTCTCCACCTTCATGGAAGCAGCAGGGCTCCCAATTCCAGCGGGACTCGACGGACGTTCCCTCGTCCCGCTTCTCAAGGGCGGCGAACAAGAGGGTCGCGACTTTGTTTTCACCCAGATCGATTACAAAGCCGGCGGAGGCCCAACGCCGATGCGCTGCGTTCAGGACAAGCGCTACGCATACATCTTCAACGCCTGGTCCGACGGCAAATCCAATTACAAGAACAACAACGAGGGCGAGACGTTCAAGGCCATGGAGCGCGCGGGCCCGACGCATCCCGACATTCAAGCCCGAGTGGACATGCTCCGCCACCGCGTTCCACAGGAGTTCTATGAGTTGGAGAGGGATCCCTCGGGCTTGAACAATCTCATTCACGATTCGAAATGCCAGGATCTCATCTATCCTGCGCCAATGGATGGTGAACACCCATGATTTCTGTCTCCCCTGCTTTGATGTTCGGGATAACCCTGCCCAGCTTGCCGCCGCCATGCTCAACTACCCGAAGCTCATTGGGCCGCCAGCCACCGACAACGAAGGCGACCCGACGACGCTGGCTCGATAACCGGTTTGCTTCGTAAAGGCCGTTTCCTGGAACAGACGGTCGAACGCATTGCCATCGATGAGATTCACTTGGGCAAAAAGAAAAAGTTCTTCACGCAGCTCATCGATCTCGATACCGGGCAGATCATCCATGTGACCCCAGGCTGCGCAAAGAGGCGTTCCTCAAGTTCTGACGGCAGGGTCCGCCTCCCCCGAACAAAGATCGAAACCGCAGCCTGCGGCGTAGCAGCCGCCTATTGGAGCGCAATTCTGGAGAACCTGCCCCAAGCGGCGCTGGTATTTGATCGCTGTTCTCAAATGACCTCGACCGCCGATGCCGCGAGGAATTGGCGCCAGAAAAGCTCAAACGGTCCTTTTGGGCTAGCTAGCAGAAAAAATCTCTCGAAAAAGCCAAATTACCCCTTGTCGCGACTCTGAATGCGGCGCTAGAGGAAGTATAATCCGCCGGGACGGTTGGCTCAAAAATGGCCCGTATCCTGGCGGAAAGCCCGTCCATGCGCCACGACCCACAGCTTCCGCTTGAGCCGCTGCAGGTGAGCAAACGTCAGTTTGCCCAGTTGCTGTCGAGTCCTCGCCTTGCGCAGCGTGCTCTTTACCATCGGTTGGTTCGGGTCACGATCGAAGGCGGTCGCGGTCGCGAGACCCGTATCGATTATCAGAGCATCAAGGACTTCTACCGGGACTGGATCCTCGCAGGCCGTGATGTGCCGCTTCTCCCGTCGGAGATTCGGCGGCAAGACGCTTTGCGCTCGATCAAGACGATTTCTACACCCAAACAAGATGGCGGGAAGCGCAGGAACCGCTCGTAAAGCGAGTTGCGCCCTGCCGACAACATTCCGCAGGTGTCAGAAATGACAAGATTCCCGGCAAGATGGAACATCACACGCCCCGCCAGATCAAAACTATCCGCAACTCCGGCCGAGGATGCGGGCCGCTTCAGCCACATGCGGATTCTCAAACGCACTCGAATAGGCGTCCAGAGTTGTGGCTTTGATCCTCAGGCTGACCCCAACCTTGCGCCATGTGGTGACTGCGGCAAAGACCTCACCGAGAACGACTCTCGCTTCACTCGGTTTCAGTCCGAAACGAGGGGACGCGGCCAGCGCACCTTCAATTCCGGCTTCCTCTTGGTCCTCGGAAATGGGTGTCTTGTTCATACGCGCCCGGTCAATCTCAGGCACTGGATTGATGTCGTAGGCCGGCGACAGACTCCAGCGACCAATTTCCCGCATGAGAAAACCATGATTGCGCAGATGGTCGTCGCAATTGCTCGCAAGCAGGGAAAAAACCATGCGCCGCCACAATTCCCGGAGGTCGTCCACAACGGCATGTCCGAATTGCCGAATGGCGTCGGCGATCATCGTGTAGGCTCCCTGTTCCCCCGCAGGCATCCCGAGAAGAGTGGACGCGGAGACGAATGGAATCCGTGCACCATCGACCCGATCGAAACGGCCAATGACAGCAACGCTTCGCCCCCCGACCGAAACAAGCCGGTGATCGACGGTGCGGATGCCAGCCTTGCGCGCCAGGTGAAGCGCAAGACTTTCCCCGGCGCCGATGTCCCGGATGTCATCGGGTTTGGGGAATTTGGCGATGCCCAGGCTGCCATCGGCCAGGGTGACCGCCGATTTTGGGCGTGCTCCGCCCAAGGGGGAACCCTCACCCAGCAGAAAGCGAAGATCAGCCGCCGTCTCTGATTCCCCATGAACCGCATCGGCGGCACGCAGCAGGGCGTTAAGCCGTACAATGGGCGGAATTACTCCAATTGCCGCCGCCAGAAATGGACCAGCGGGGCCGGAACGAAAACGCAACGCGCCAATCCGCGAGTTATCATCGATGGCCAGCACGTAATGGATGTCACGATACGGCTTTTGAGGAAGGAGCTTTTTGCGAACCGCCCGCTCAATCAAAACGCGCCCCCAGCGGTCTGGACCGCAATCTTGAAATGCCCCAAAAAGCGTCGCGCCATGGTGCAGCCCCGGTCGCAGAGGAAGCGCGGTTGGATCGACCGCTAAGTTTCCGGGTTTTTGCAGCCACTCGGTGGAGTATTCGAACGAAACCGTGGAGCCTCGTTCCGCGTAGAGAGTGCCGACCTGGTGCGTCCGACCCTGCCAGTCGATGTGGACTTCAATGCTCATGGTTTGGTTCGGCGGATGCGCTTGGGCAGACGCTGTTCATCAAGACTCAATGCCAGTGCATCGGCCGAAGGCGCCGCGAGGTTCGCGAGCCGGTCGTGAAAGCCAAGGACGAAAGCTGCCGTGGCCAAGGTTCCCGCGGACACGGTCGGATCGCCGCGTTCCAGCCTCCACAGTGTATCGCGGCTGACGAACAGCCGGGCCGCCATGTCCGCGGTGGCGATCCTGCGTTTGCGACGCGCGGTCGCAAGATCGCGCCCAAGCTTGCGCAATGCATGGCTGGCTGGAAGCGGTATGGAAGAGACGCTGGGCATGCATTCAACGTCCTTTATGTCGGGCTTAAAGTCAAGCGCCGTCCGCTATATCCGACTTACTCTGACAAGAATATCAATAAATTATCGCCTGCAGCTTGCTTAGATTGGCTGGCTTGACTCTGGTGACAAGTCGCGGCCTCAACTCGTGGAGATGGCCAATGATTCAAGCGGCGCAAGCACCGCCAGCATCAGATTACCTGTGATCGCTGGGTATCCAGCCTCATTGTGAACGACCGTTACGCTGAGTGCCGCGTTCGTCGCGCCCTTTGCGCGCATAACTTTGTTCCAGAAAGAGGGCGCCGGGACGGTCAGGCTCGTTTGGAATTCGTTTTCATCCATTCTGCGTAGGCGACCTCCAACATTTTACCCGCAGCCAGCGCCAGCGTGTTCAACACCGCGTCCACTTCCGCAGCATAAAACTCGAAGCCGTTCCGCTCAAGAAATCCGGCACCCATCATGAATCCGGTTCGTTTGTTTCCGTCGAGGAATGGATGGTTCTGGACGATGCCAAAGGAATACGCTGCCGCCAGTTCCGGCAGGGTCGGGCTCCCGTAAAAGAAAAGCTGCCGTGGATGAGCAAGGGCGGATTCAAGCAGGTGTTCATCACGAAGACCCGCGATGCCGCCGTACTGCGACAGCATCATATCGTGCAGAGCGAGACACTCCTCCCGCGTCAACCAGTAAGGTTCCTTCATTTCGCCAACTCACGCAGTGCGTTGCGATACCGGCGGTTTAGGCTTTCGAACACAGCCATGGACTTCGCAAATTCAGGATTGCTCGCCGTGAGGCGCACGCCGTCCTGCGCCTCGGTCAGGGTCACGGTGTCCCCCTCTCGCAACTTCAGGTGCGCCAGCGCCTCCTTCGGGAGAACAAGACCAACCGAATTGCCGACTTTGCGGATTTTTAGCTCCAGCGTCATAATAGAAGTGTAGCTACACCTGTAGCCACGTCAAGGCACGTTTGGAACGGGTCGGTTTCGTCAGGCGATGTTTGGCCTCGGTTCATGGAGCAAATCCGCGGGGCTTTTGATCCCGATACCTCAAATAACGTAGGAGTCTAGTAGGTGTTTCATCTTCTCCTACGACACTCACTCGACTCGAAATCGAGTGCTTTTGGAGACGTCCTGGCGTGTTCGAGTTCCAGGGCTGCATACGCAGGCCGGTCGAACTTCGTTGCCAGCCAGAACAACTGCGGGGCTCCCTCAAATTTGTGTTCGCCCGCATCGGCGTAGTTGAACGGTAATCCCGTCGGGCCGGTAAACTGGACAGGGAATCCGCCCGCCTCGGAAAAGCCGGGAATTTTCGAAAGCCCGAAATCGGAGCCCAACGCGGTGTCGAGCGCCGCCAGAAACAACACATTGTATTCGGTGGCATAACTCCAGTATCCCGGTCCCTCGCCCCACGCGCCGTCCGGGCCGAATTCCCGCATAGCCAGAGGAATCGAGGCGACGGCATCGTGAAGAATCTCGCCGCAAAGGGCTGATTCCTCATCGGCAAGGGCAAGTGCACCCAGTCCGATTCCCCCATTGCACACCTGGTTCCAGTTCATCCGCGCTTTTGCCCACCAAACGCCCTTCCGGTAAATCGGGAGGGCGGCGTTCAAGCCTTTGGTCACGATGGCGTTGTGCAAGGCGGTCCGCTGTTCGGGCGTCCAGAAATCATACAGCCAGTCGTAGCCGATCGCGAATGCCGCCGTCATCTCCGCGGTATCCAGGAAGTGGCGCGGGTTCCAATCCGGGAACTCCGCCGCCGCGCGCAGTTCTATCCATGCGCGTTCGGCAAACCGGCGGTCGTCGGTCAGACGGAACACGAGGGACAGCAACTGCACCCGGTCGCGCACCCTGCGGCTTGTGGCGAGGAGGCGAAGGCCATCGGGTATTTCGTACTTCGACGGTTCCTGGTGGAGCGTTTTTTCGGCCTTGCCGCGCAGCTTATCCAGCCAGACGCGCACTGTCGGCTCAGAGGCCGCCAGGGTCCGCAGATGCGAGAAATCCCCGGATCGCGCCAGCAGTCGGGGATGTCCCTGAACCAGGGACGAAAGGATGGTTTTCGCGTTTGGCGCGAAATCGGAGGCGGCGGAAATAGCGGTATCGGCAACCGCGGGTGTTATCAGGGCGGTCCCGATGCCGATGGCGAGCAAAGCGGTTGCGGAAAGGAAACGGGTGAACATGTGCGGGCAAGGATAGCGGGTCCTGCCGGCGAGACCAAGCCCGTTCACCGTTTTACACGCCGAGGGCGAGATCCGGATTCTTGGCGGTTAAGCGGCTTGTTAAACCTTTGTTAAACTCCGGTTGATAACTCGCTGCCAGATGTGCGTCAACCAGTAAAACAACTCAAGACATTTGCCGGATCGATAAGTTTTTCCTTGCGAAAAGAATGAGGTTTTGCCAAATACACACCCTACGGTCTTTGCCGACCGGTGTAACCAACACTCAAGTCACATTATGAAAACAAGCAGTTTGTGCTTCCGGCATATGAACACTCTCGTCCTCTCCACAGGCGGAACATGGGCTAAACGATGGTTTCTTGGATTAATCGCGCTGCTTTGGCTGGCGGGCGTGCAGTGGGCGGGCGCCCAGACGGCGGCCGACGGTTTCAATCCCAACGTCAACGGCGCAGTGTACGCTTCGGTTGCCCAGTCGGACGGACGGTTGGTGATCGGCGGCATTTTCGCGCAAGTGAGCGGAAGCACCTGCACCCGGTTGGCGCGGATGAACCCGGACGGCACGCTGGATGGAGCCTTTAACTCCAACGCGAGTGCCGATAACGCGGTGACAGCCCTCGCGGTGCAGTCCACGGACGGGAAGATTGTGGTGGGTGGCAGCTTTGCCAACCTTGACGGAACGGCCAGGGCTTATCTGGGACGCTTGAACGCGGACGGAACCCTGGACACGGCATTTACGACGCAGGCGAACGGCCCGGTTTACGCAATTGCGGTGCAAGCCGACGGAAAAATCCTGGTTGGGGGAAATTTTACGACGGTGGGCGGGGTCTCCTGCCAGGGGATGGCCCGGTTGAACATCGACGGTAGCGTGGATGGAACGTTCAGCGGTTCAGTAACGGGCATTGTGTACGATTTGTGGGTGCCGACGACCTCAAGCACCGATTCGAGTATTTTGGTGGGAGGGAGCTTTTCGGCGCTGGGCGGTCAGGCTCATGTTAATATCGGTCGGCTGAATTCCAACGGAAGCCCCGATGCCACCTTCACGCCCTCGGCCAACGGGCCTGTATATTCGTTCGATCGCCAGGCGGACGGAAAGATCATGGTCGGCGGGGCGTTCAGCACGCTGGCGGGCGGGTCGCGAAGCAATTTTGGCCGATTGAACGGAAACGGCACACTGGATACTGGCTACGTCCCGTCTGTTTCGGTTTCCGGCAGTGTCTTTGCGGTCGCGGTGGAGCCGGATGGGAAGACTGTAATTGGCGGAACTTTTTCGCTCTTGAGCGGTTCGTGCAAGAATCTGGCGCGGTTCACGACCAGTGGAACTCTCGATACCACGCTGGCTTTGAATATGGTGGGCGCTCCGGTGAGAACGCTGACGGCGCAGCCGGACGGCAAGATCCTCTTTGGCGGGGTGTTCACCAGTGTGGGTGGGGTGACGCGAAACAATCTCGCCCGTATCTACAGCGACGGCACGCTGGAGGTGGATTTTAACCCCGGCGCCAACTTTGGCGTTGTGTATTCGTTCGAAGTGCAGGGAGACGGCAAGATTTTGGTGGTGGGGCAGTTCACCACATTGGCCAGTAAAGTTCATTACCGCATCGGGCGGTTGAATCAGAACGGGACGAGCGACGATACGTTCCTGCCATTTGCGAACGCCGAGGTGGACTCTATCGCCCTTTTGTCGAGCGGGACAATGTTGGTGGGCGGCAATTTCACCCAGTTGGGCGCGCCGGTGAGCGGGACGCTCGCGCGCAGCTATATCGGGCGACTGGGGCCTGACGGTACTGTGGATAGCAGTTACAATCCGGGAGCGAACGGTCAAGTGTTGGCGTTTGCGGTGCAGGCGGACAACAAAGTCCTGGTTGGCGGCGCGTTCACGAATCTGGCCTCGACCGCGTGCAATTATATCGCCCGCCTGAGTGCCGACGGGACGTTGGACACCTCGTTTACCGCATCCACCAACGGCACGGTCAAAACGTTCGCGGTGCAGACGAACGGCAAGATCATCGTGGGGGGGGCCTTCACGACTGTGAGCGGCACCGGTCGAAACGGCATAGCCCGGCTCAATGCCGATGGGACGCTGGATGGCACCTTCAATCCTGCGTCCGGCGCTTCCACCAGCATTGAGAGCGTTGCGGTTCAGGCGGATGGCAAGGTGCTCGTTGGCGGTCAGTTCGCGATGCTCGGCGGATCGAACTATAGCTGTATCGGACGGTTGAACGCGGATGGTAGCCTCGACGCGACCTTCTCCAATAGCGCGGGAGCCGATTCCGACGTTCGTTCGATTGTGGCGCAGGCCAACGGCCAAATTCTGGTCGGTGGCGCGTTTGGCAACCTGGGTTCCCTCAAGCGTTCCCATATTGGAAGGCTCAACGCCGACGGAACCCTTGACACGAGTTTTGTCGCCGACTGCTGCGCGGTTTCCAACACCGACGGTTACGTGACGGCGCTCGCGTTGCAGCCGGACGGGAAAATTCTGGCCGGGGGCGACATTGGCACGCTGACGGGCTTGACCCGGATTTTCCTGGGCCGCATTACCAGCGGTGAGACTGCCAGCCAGAAACTGACGCTCACCCGGACGGGGAGTTCCAACTCTACGGTGTCGTGGACGAGCAGTGGCGCCACCCCATCGGTGAATTTGGTGTACATGGACTATTCCACCGACGCGGGGTCAACCTTCTCGCCGATCGGTAGCGGTTCGGCGGCCCGGGTGGGTACCAATTGGCAAATCACCGGGTTTAATCCGCCGGCGGCTCAAACCATTCTCCTGCGGGCGCGCGCCACGACCAACGGGGGCGACTACAACGGTTCGAGCGGGGTGATCCAGACGGTGGCACAGGTGGAAATCCCCACCACTGCCCTCACGGGCTTGACGCTGAGCACGGGGACTCTGACCCCCGTTTTTGCCACCAGCACGACTAATTACACGGTTACCACGGCGCTTGGCACTGGCACCATCGGCAACAGGCCTTCGCTTACCATTACGCCGACCTCGCAGGATCCGAACGCGACCATTCTGATCAGCGTCAACGGCGGAGCATCCATGGTGGTCAATACCGGGGCGGCCAGCGGAATCGTGCCGCTCGCCGTGGGCAACAATGAAATCGATATCGATGTCAATGCGTGGGATCCGCTGGTGCCTTCCACCCGTTACACAATCGACGTTTACATGTTGCCGAGTTCGGACGCCACTCTCTCGAATATTGTGCTCAGCACCGGAACCTACAGCCCGACGTTCTCTTCGGGGGTGGTGGCTTACAGCGCAACTGTTGCGAACGCGGTGACGAGCGAAACGGTGACGGCGACGCTTTCCGACTCGACTGCGAGCATTACCAGCATCACCGGCACTTCCGGGTTTGTTGCGGGTTCAAACACTATCAGCATCAACACGCTGGCGCAGGATGGCTCGACTTCGAAGACTTACACGGTGGCGGTGACGCGCCTGCCGAGTTCGAATGCGGACCTGTCAAATCTGACATTGAGCAGCGGCATCCTCAGCCCAACGTTTTCCTCCAGTGGAACGAGCTACACGGCGACGGTGCCGAACAATGTTACCTCCGAAGCGGTGGCGCCGACGCTTGCTGACAGCACGGCGACGGTGACGAGCATCACCGGCACGTCCGGGTTTGGCGTAGGATCGAACACGATCCTGGTCAACACCCTCGCGCAGGATGGTGTGACGGCCAAGACTTACAAAGTGGTCGTGACGCGCCTGCCCAGCACGATCGCGACTCTGTCGAATCTGACGCTGAGCAGCGGAATATTGAGTCCGGCATTCTCTTCGGGCGTTTTGACTTACAGCTCGACGGTGTCTCACGCGGTGACGAGCGAAACAGTCACGCCGACGCTCTCCGATCCGACTGCTACCGTAACGAGCATCACCGGAACGTCCGGCTTCGTTGTCGGGGCGAATACGATCACGGTTAACACGCGGGCGCAGGACGGTGTTACGACGCTTTCGTACACAATTACGGTGACGCGTCTGCTCAACCCGGACGCACACCTCTCGAACTTGGCGATGAGCACAGGGACCCTCAGTCCGACGTTCTCCTCGGGAGTGCTTGTCTACAGCGCTACCGTGGCAAACGCGGTGACGAGCGAGACTGTAACGGCGACGCTTGTGGATCCAAGCGCAAGCATCTCGAGCATTACGGGAACCTCGGGGTTCGTTGTCGGGGCGAACACCATCGAGGTGCGTACGCTGGCTACTGACGGAACGACGTCCCTGACTTATAATGTGACGGTGACGCGGCTGCCGAGTGCGAATGCGGATCTGTCGACTCTTGCATTGAGCGCCGGAACGCTAAGCCCGACGTTCTCGTCGGCGGTGGTGGCCTACAGCGCGACGGTGGCGAATTCGGTGACGAGCGAAACGGTGACGGCGACGCTCTCCGACACGACGTCTTCGATCACGAGTATCACTGGCACGTCCGCACTTGCTGTCGGGACGAACACGATCACGGTCAACACCCGTGCGCAGGATGGCGTGACTACCAAAACCTACACGGTGACGGTGACGCGGTTGCCGAGTGCGAATGCGGATCTGTCCAACCTTGTGCTGAGCAGCGGCACATTGAATCCGGTATTCGCGTCGTCGGTGGTGACCTATAGCGCGACGGTGGCGAATTCGGTGACGAGCGAGACGGTGACGGCAACGCTCTCCGACACGACGACCACGATCACAAGTATCACTGGCACGTCCGGGTTTGTTGTCGGGGCAAACACGATCACGGTGCATACGCTGGCGCAAGATGGATCGACATCGAAGACCTACACGGTGACGGTGACGCGCCT
>Ga0316232_1002899_pt1 | contig 16677 bp, 5 predicted proteins | sample TBHtaG_FD_206006 | JGI IMG/M metagenome (GOLD analysis project Ga0316232, IMG submission 206006) | Freshwater microbial communities from Trout Bog Lake, Wisconsin, USA - TBH18025_13 | ecosystem: Environmental > Aquatic > Freshwater > Lake > Hypolimnion/Profundal zone | place: USA: Wisconsin... | reverse complement strand
CCACCGCCCCGCAACGATTTTACACGCTCCAGGCGCAATAGGCGGCGGGAATGGACAAACTCCCGCCTGCACAGCGTTTCGGAAAGCCGGTTGGATGGCGCGCCAACCCACTTTCCTCAATCACTCCCTCCCCAACCGCTCATCGAAGGAACTTGGCCACCGCTTCTGCCTGGGAGTGGACTTGGAGCTTGTCGTAGATGCGGCGCAGGTAAGTCTGGATAGTCGTGACGCCGACATTCAGTTCGGCCGCGACTTCCTTGACGCGTTTGCCCCGGGCAATGCGCTCCAGCACCTCGGTCTCGCGTTCGCTCAGCGAATCCTTCGCCGCCGAAGATCCCCTCTTGCCGTGAAAGGACTCCACGACGCGGCGAGCGATGACTGCCGACATAGGCGAACCGCCTCGCGCGACGAGTTGGATGCCGTCTAGGATTTCAGCGGGGGTTGCGGCCTTGAGGAGATAGCCGGCCGCGCCTGCTCGTAACGCGGCAAAGACGCGGTCGCTGTCGTCCTCGATGGTCAGCATCAGCACCTGTGCCGCGGGGCGCAAGCGCTTTAGTTCGCGCGTACATTCGATGCCGGAGAGACCGGGCAGGTTGAGGTCCATCAAGACCACGTCCGGCGCGACGCGGGGAAGTTCACGCAGCGCTTCCTCGGCGGTCGCGTACATCCCCACGCACTCCAGGCCCGGCGTCAGTTCGACGATCGCACGCAGGCCCCGGCGAAAGGGGAGGTTATCTTCCACGACAGCAAGCCGGACGGCGGCGGCAGCGTTGGGTGAGGGCATGGGTCAGGTCTCCTTTGGTTCGCCCAGCGGCACCGCAACGGTGATGATGGTTCCCCGGGCGGGCGAACTCGAGGCCGTGAAGCAGCACCCCGACTGGTTCATGCGTTCACGCAGGTTTTGTAACCCGCTGCCGCCAGCCTTGGCCGGATCAAGTCCGACGCCGTCATCGCTCACCTTCAGACGCAGTTGAGCCCCGACAACCGAGACATGCAACGTGACACTCCGCGCGTGAGCATGCCGCGCAACATTGGCCAGTGATTCTTTCACGACCACGAGCAAATCGTGCCGAACTCTGGCCGGCACGACCCGGGCATCGTCCGCCGATGGCAGTTCCAGCTTGCAGTCCAAGCCGGCGGCGGCGCAAAAGCGCTCGGTCAATTCACCCAGGAACACGCCCAGGCTGCCGACGTTGTCGCAACGCGGGTTTGTCGTCCACGCCATTTCTCGCACATCGAGGGCGAGGGATCGCACCTCGTCGGCCAGCGTCGCGAGTTGCCCGCTCTCAGCCCCGCCGCGCCGGTGAGCCGCCTCCAGTTCGAGCGCCATGCCGGTGAGGCTGGCGCCCAGGTCATCGTGCAGGTCGCGGGCAATCCGAGTGCGCTCCCGCTCGACGGCCGCGGTTTGCTCCGCCTTGAGCGCGCGGCGTTGCCAGCGCAGCCGCCAGGCGGCGAACGCGCCGCTCCCCATCAACAAGGCCAGCGTCCAACTCACGGGAAACCAGGGCGTCTGACTGAACTTGGGTGCCAGCGAGAAGGCCAGAACCACCGGGGCGGTGCTCCACACTCCGTGCTGATTGGCCGCCGTGACTTCGAAGCGGTAACTGCCAGGGCGCAAGTCCGTGTAGTGGGCCACCCGGTCGGCCGTCTCGTCGCACCAGGCGCTCTCGTGTCCGACCAACCGGTAGCGGAACCGCGTCCGATTGGGCGCGCCAAAAGTGTTCGCGGTGTAGTGAAACTCGACCAGGTGCGCGCGCCCCGGAGGCAGGCGCACGGGCGGTTGGTTGGCGGCGCGCCAGGTGGACGCCCCGTCGCCATAAGTGATTTCCGTGTCCGCCTTCATTTGCTCGATGACCACCGGCGGCGGAACTCGGCTGACTTCCACCGTCTTGGGGTCAATGACCACGAGGCCGCGCGTGCTGGGAAACCAGAGTCGCCCATCGCGCGATTTCCAACCGGCGGGTTGGTGCTCGCCGTTGGTCTCGCTGCTTTCCATCCCGTCGGCTGTACCAAAAGCGGCGCATTCCACGGTGCTGGCGCGGCCATCAGCTACGGCGTTCAATTGTTCGCGTCGCACACGGTAAATCCCGCGCAACCCGCTGAGCCAGAGAAAGCCGAAGTCGTCTTCGAGAACGCAGTTGACGGCGTTTTCAAACAGGCCGTGCCGTGTGCTGAGAGCAAAGCAGCTCCCCTGTAACTGCCCGGCTGATCCCGCCCCTCGCGGGAGGGGAGAGGATCGGACTGAGGAAAACCCCGGCGCTGTCAGGCGGTTTAGACCGTTCTCTGTCCCGATCCAGAGCGTGCCCTCGGCATCCTCATGAAGCGACCAGATGCGGTCACTGCTCAAGCCGTCGCGCGTGGTAAACACCTCGAATTTGCCGTCGCGCAGGCGCGTCAGTCCTTGACCCTGTGTGCCAAACCAAAACGTCCCGTCGCGGTCTTCCAGGATGCACCTCACATCGTGGCCAGCGCGACCAGCCCAGTTCGTGTAGCTGGCCGTAGCCCGGCCGCCTTCGAATACGGCCACGCCGTTCCCCGCGCCGACCCAGAGACGGCCCAACCGGTCCTCATAGAGCGCGGTGGCGCTCGGACCAGGCAGCTTGCCCTCATCGACCCACGGACCAAAGTCGTCGCGAACTCTCAGAAAGCCGACGACCGATTTGGCGACGAACACACCCCCTTCCCGCGCCGGCCAGACGCAGCGGTCAGCGTAAGGAACGAGGGGCTCAGCAGTACTGAGAGGAACCACGCGACCATTCTGAATGCGACTCAGGCCGCGGTCGGTCCCCACCCAGACCGTCCCGTCTGTCCCTTCACAAACGGACCAGACGTTGTCATCGGCGAGACCGTCGCGCGTCGTGTAAGCACGCACGCGCCGCGGTTGGAGTTGAACGAGCCCCTGCTCGGTGCCCAGCCAGACATTCCCTTCGCGATCCTCCTCCATGCAAGTCAGGGGCGCTGGTGCCAAATGATCTCCCAGGTTAAGGTGTGTCCAGTGCGCGCGGTCCCATCGATACACCTCGCCTGGTCTCGCGGAGGCCCAGAGATTGGCGGCGGCATCCTCGTAGATAAAGTTTACCGTGTGCGAGCGCAGTTCCTCGTTCCCGGCCTCTTTCCAGCCCCCTTGTTCCCAACGGCGCAAGCCTTCGACCGTGACCGCCCAGAGGGCGCCGGGTTCTTTGCCGGGCAAACCCGCCAGCCAAAAAGAGTCCGGCAGCGCTCCGAGCCGGTTCGTTCGCATCTCGTCCGCCTTCGGGGATAAGGTCTGCCAGGCGCGGTCCATGATCACGCCGAGCCATCCGTCCGCGCCTTCGCGCAGCGAAAGAACCGCCCGCGGCAGGTTCCAGGCCCGCGAGAACTTGCCCGAGTCCAGACGCGCCACGGAAGCACCCGCGTGAAGCCAGATGCCGCCAGCCCGACTGGCCGTCAGCCGCCATACCTTTCCGTCAGGCAATCCGTCCCCCGTAGTCAACCGGTGAAATCGATGCTCGCGATAGCTTACCAGACCATCCGCCGTGCCTATCCAAAGCGTGCCATCGCGGTCCTCCGCCAGCGCGTTGATCGCGTCGTTCACGAGTTCCGGCGTGTTGAATTTGTCGAACACCGTAAAACGCCCACCATCGAAGCGCGCCAGCCCGAACCAGGTGCCGATCCACAAGTAGCCGTCGCGCGTCTGCGTGAGACAGGAAATACGGTTCTGCGGCAGGCCCTGGTCGGTGGTCCAGCGCGTCACGCGAAAGGGTTGCTCCGCGGCCGCGCCGAGGATGGCTGCCGGCACCACCGATGCTGCCGCAAGACCGGCGAAGGCCAGCCATGCGGGGGTCACTCGGTGAAACGGGTGGCAGCACATGCGGTCTTATTGTTAGCACGAGTTGGGCTTCAGGGGAACAGCGATCCTGCGCAAAGGCGCAAAGGCTCGGCGCCTGAATGGCTTCAAGGCAGCATCACCACTCGATAAAAGCGCTGGCGGTCGGGATTGACGGCGTCGGACGCGCTCGCGGCCGAGTTGGTGGCGGTGATGACGCTTCCGAGATCGGCCCAGGCGAACTGGTTCAAATTGGTTTTGTACTGCAGTTGATAGGCCCGTGAAGCGGACGCGCTCCAGGTCATGGTGACGGCGTTCCCCATTCGAGTCACCACTTGGAATACGGGGGGCGGTTGGACGGGTTGGAAGATGAGCGTACCGCCGGAGTTGATGAAGGCGCCGCCGCAACCGTTGGTCACGATGGCATCGACGACGAGTGTACCTCCATTGAACAGGAAGATGCCCTGGCGCACGTCGAGGGTGGCGGTATGGGCCGCGTTGGTGATGTACAGCGCGCCTCCGCTCATGGTGAACACACCGGTCGAGTTGCTGCCGCAATCGCCGACAATGAGGCTCTTCGTCACGCCGACGGCCCCGCCGGATTGGGTGAAAGTGCCGGTGAAACCTGGGCTGTAACCGACGAACAGAGTTCCGATATTAGTGGCCGTCCCGGCTGAAACCACCATATTGGCGCTATGGTTTTGGCCGACGATGACGGTCCCCCCGCTGCCATCCAGTCCGCCGCCATCGACCCGGATGAAATTGGCGCTGGCATTGGAGAGGATGGTCAGATGCCCGCCGGCCAACAAACTCAGTTCGCCCGAGGCGGTGGTGGTGGTTCCACCCAAGGTGACCTGTCCCAGCGTGACATTGCCGCCGGAGATGGTCAGCACGCCACCTCCGGCAGGGCCGATGAGTACGGGGGAGTTGGTGGCGATGAACGTGCCGCTGGCAAGGGCCAGGACGCCGGTAGAACCGGCGGTCTGCCCGATGCTGGTGCTTCCGCCGATTTCGTAGTAGCCTGCATTCGTGTAGGTCCCCGCAGGAAAGTCGAGGGTCGAGTCGGCCGCGGTCAGGAGCGTGCCGCCGTTCAGGCCGCCACCGTTCAGATGAAGGGCCCCGCTCAGAACTTGGGCGACAGCATCGTTGACGAGAGGGACGTAGCACACGAACCCCCACCGGGTGCTCGCCCCGGTTACCTGCATCAGGCCGTCATTGTAGATGGCCCCGCTGGCGCCCGCGGAGGTGCGCGCGACGATGTTGCCCCCGTTACTCGGGATGTTGATGAGCATGGCCGCTCCGGCGCTGTTATTGATCACGGCTCCGTTGTCCATTAGGAGGGTGAGGTCACCTTGGCCACCGGCCCCGTTGATAGTTGCGGGTGCTGTGCCCTCGTTATTGAGCACGCGGCCGCTGAGGGTCAAGCTGTAGGAAGGAACGCCGATGTAGATCATCAGCTCTCCCAGCACGTTCACGGCCCCGGCGCCACTGAGCGTGCCCGCTGACCACAGGAAGGTGTTGGCCACGTCGAGCGGATCGGTCCCGCCCAAAGTCCCTGTCCCAATGGTCAGGCTCTGCAATCCCTGCCGCACCCCGGTGTTCAAATTGACTGTTCCGCCAGCGACCGAGAGGCTGCCCAGACTTAGCACGTTAGCTCCCGGATTGAAGTTGTTCGTGCCGCCATCCACCAGGGTGAGGCCGGTCACATTGTAGGTGCAATTGATGTCGCACGGGGTGGCCGAAAACGCCACGGTTCCAGCCCCGGCAATGCTAGCCGAGGCAGTGAGGGTCTGCGGACTTCCGTTGAAGCGAAGCGTCGTGCCATTGGTTGCCGTGAAACTGCCTGTCTGGGTGCCGCTGCCAACCCCGAACCCGCCCTCGAGCAACTGCACGGCGCCGGCATTGAAGAACGGCACCGTGCAATTGAAACTGCTGGGCCCGGTTACCTGCATCAGACCATTGTTGTAAATGGCGCCGGTGGCGCCGGTGGTGTTCCTAGCCACGAGGCTGCCCCCACCAGTTGGGCTGACGATGAGCAGGCTCGCTCCCGCCTGGTTGTTGATCACCGCGCCGTTGTCCATTCGGAGGGTGATGTCACCTTGGCCCCCAGTTCCGCTGACAGTGGCCGTGCCGGCGTTATTGAGCGCCCAGCCGCTGAGGGTCAAGCTGTAGGAAGGATACCCGATGTAAATGCTCAGCGCCCCCAGCACGTTCACTGTCCCGGAACCACTCAACGCGCCGCCCGACCAAAGGAACTGGCCGCCTATGTTGACTTGACCGCTGCCCCCAATCAAACCGGCGGGCACGTTCAGGACAGCGTTGGAGGAGAACGAACCAACTCCGTTGATGGCGAACGTGCGGCCGGCAACCGAGAGAGTTTGCTGGCCGGTCGATCCGCCCATGGTAATGTCGGTTAGGGTAACATCGACATCCACAGTTACGGTATAGGTGCCATTGCTGAGGATAAATACGGTGTCATCTGCTCCTGGTGCCGAGCCGCTACTCCAGTTAGCCGGGCTGCTCCAGTTGCCGCCGGCGGTGTTAGTCCAATAGTTGCCGGCAGGGGGTGTCGCCGTGATTGGGCACTCGCCGTTAGCGCCAGCCAGGTAAATAGCCCCAATTTCGCTGCCCGATAACCCTCGATTGAAAACCTGGATTTCGTCCATGAGGCCATCCAGATAATAGTCAGCCCCAATGGTATGGCCGCCAATCTTCAATGGGTTTGAGGAACTGGTCCAGACTGGCGTAGTGGCTGAGGCAACCACGCTGCCGTTCAGATAGAGGCTCGTGGCGGCGCCCGCCTTGGTCACCGCCACCAAATTCCATACCCCGGGCGATATGACCCCGCCGCCGCTGGCAATTTCATTCACCCCCGCATGGCCGACCGCCAGCCGGCCATCCCAATATACGTACACTGCCCAATTGTAATCGTTGTCTATTTGACTCATGAAGCCTGACGCAGCGGCTGCTACGGAGGGCAAGCTGCTGACGTTAACCCAGAAAGCGATTGTCCCATCATGCGCGGTAAAATCCCAGGCAGCCCGGGCTGGCACTTGAACGAACTGGCGGTTCCCGTTGAAGCTAAACGCTTGGCCCACTTCTCCCGACGCGAACGTCGCGCCGTTTTGCAGGACGCCGTTGTTGGTCCCCCCCACGTCCGCCGCGCTCCCCTCCGCCGGCCACCAGGCCGTCAGGCCCGCAGGCGCCGGCACACAATTGCTGGCCATGACGGTGAGCGTGGCGACCGTGCTCGTAACGGAGTTGAGCGCGCTGCTTACCACCACATCGTAATTGCCGGCGTCGGCCGCTTGCACGTTGGTGAGCGCGAGCAAAGCATTGGTAGCCTCAGGCAGGTTGCCGGCGTTCTCCCGCCACTGGTAACTGAGCGGCGCCAGGCCACTCGCCGCAACGGCAAAAGTAACGTTGGAGCCGAGCGGGACCGCCTGGCTCTGCGGTTGCGTAGTAATGGTGAGAGGAATTCCCGTCACCACCCAGGCGTAGGCTCGGCTGCCAGCGCAACCGTTGGCGTCGGTCGCCGTCAGCGTAAAAACGTTCGTGCCCATAGCCGCCAGGGTGCCGGTCAAAAGTCCGCTGCCGAACAGGCTCAAGCCGGCGGGCAAGCCGCCATCCGTGACGGCATAAGTGTACGGCGCCGCCCCGCCCGCTGCACTCAGGTTCTGGTCGTAGACCTGGCCTGCCGTGGCCGTGGGCAGAGTCGCAGGACTCAGCGCAACCGCCCCGCAGACCACCGCCAAAGTGCCACTCGTGAGCGTGACGGCATAGTTGCCTAAACGAAGGTCCGGGTCGTTTAGGCTGGGCACGATGAGATAGGCACCCGGCGGACTATTCGACACAGCGGCGCATGTGTAGCCGACGGTGATATTGTCATTGTTAGTCAAACCCTTCATGGTCCCGGTGAAAACCGGATTCGCGCCGCCGTACGGCCGCGTGGCGTTGTCGGCCTTGACGGTTAGCGGGGCCGGCAGGACCACCAGGGCCACCGTCCCGGTTGCCAAGCTGTAGCTGTTCGTGTCACCGGGGATGAAGAGGACCGAGAGGATGTTGGTACCCGCGTCCATGACAACGGCAGAGCCTGGGGCATAGACGAAAAGGCCCGGCACACTGGCGGTGGCGTTCAACTGAAGGCTGCTGAGGGCGGTCCCATAGGTGATAGCGGCGGGCATGGCCCAAGTCAGCAAGGGGATGGCGGGCTGCACGGTCAAGCTGGCTATCGCGCTAGTGGCCGCGCCGGCGGGATTGCTGACGATGGCCTGGTAATTGCCGGCATCGGTCCAATTCACGTTGGCGAAGGTGAAGCGGTTGCTTTGGGAACCGTTGATTCGCGCATCGTCCGTCAGGTTCGTGCCGCTGAATTGCCATTGGTAAGTAAGCGGCGGCGTGCCGCTCGCCGTTACACTGAAGTTCGCCGTCGTGCCGACCTGGTTGGTGGCAGCCTGCGGTTGGGCGGTGATGCTAGGCGGGATTCCCAGGACCACTAGCGTGTAGGCCTGGCTGCCGGCGCAACCGTAGGCGTCCGTCGCCGTCAGCATAAACACGTTCGTGCCCATAGCCGCCGGGGTGCCGCTCAAAAGTCCGCTGCCGGAGATGCTCAAGCCCGCGGGCAAGCCGCCATCGGTGACGGCATAAGTGTAGGGTACCGCCCCGCCCGTGGCGCTCAGGCCCTGGCTGTAGGCCTGGCCCGCTGTGGCAGCGGGTAGAGTCGCGGGACTCAGTCCAATTGCCCCGCAGGCCACCGCCAAGACTCCGCTGGTGAGCGTGACGGCGTAGTTGCCCAACCGAAAGCCCGGGTCGTTCAGGTTGGGTACGATGAGGTAGGCGCCCGGCGGGCTATTCGACACAGCGGCGCACGTGTAGTTAACGGTGATATGGTCGTTGTTCGTCAACCCCATGATGGTCCCGGTGAGAACCGGATTCGCGCCGCCATAGGGCCGCGTCGCATCGGTGGCCCTAACCGTCAGCGGCGTCGGCAAGACCAATAAGCCTACCGCTGCTGTCGCGCGGTTGGGGTTGTTCGTGTCATTCGGCGTGAAGATGACCGCGAGGGTGTTGCTGCCCGCGTCCGGTACGGCGCCCGAGGTTGGAGTATAAGCGAAACTGCCCGCCACGTTGGCGGTGGCGTTCAATTGGGCGCCGCTGAGCGCGGCGCCATAATAGATGCCAGCGGGCGTGGCCCAGGTGAGCACCAGCGTGGCGGGTTGCACGGTCAAATTGGCGTTCACGCTGGTGGCGACTCCGTTGGCGCTGCCGAGGATCGCCTGGTAATTACCGGCATCGCTCCACCCCACGTTGGCAACAGTGAGGCGGTTGCTTTGGGAACCGCTGATGCGCGCGTCGTCGGTCAAGTTCGTTCCTTTGAACTGCCATTGGTAACGGAGCGGCAGGGTGCCGCTGGCCGTCACGCTGAAGCTCGCTGTTGTGCCGACCTGATTCGTGGCATCCTGCGGCTGGCCCGTGATGACGAGAGGAGGGTTGATTCCGGTTGCGACCAGGCTGAAGGCGGTGGCGCCGTAGCTGGTTTGCCAGGAAACAGCCTCAGGCAGATCGACATTGGTGAACAGGCCACTCAGGGAACCGTAAGTAACCACGGAAAAGGAATTGCTGATGGCGGGGACAAATCCGCCGAGCAGGACCGCGCTCACCGTGCCGCCGAAGGTGGCGCTGCCAGGAAAACTGAGTTGCCCGAAGGTGGATGGGCCGCTCAGGCCAAAACGGAGCGTGCCGCCCGTGGGCGAGAAACCACTGCTCAGGACGATCGTCCCTTGCTGCGCCTCCAGCAAGCCCAGGTTGTTGAAGCTCAGGTCCACGTGAGTGGCGCCGGCGCCACCGGTCTTGCGAAATGTGCCCGCGTTGTTGAACGTCCCGGGAGCTCCCGTGTAATCGATGAGGCTGCTGTCGCAAGTCACCGTGAACACCGCTCCCGTCAGATTGTTGAGCATGCCGCCATTCGCGACGAAAATCACCCCCGGCCCGCTCCAGGTCGTCGCGTTGCCCAGATTCAACGTGGTGGTATCCAGTACGGCCGCGGTTCCCGCCGTGGGATTGATCGTCAGCGGCCCGTTTACTTTCAGCGGCCCGCTACCGGACAGGGTCGCTTGGCCCCATGAGGCCGGGCCGTTCACCGTTACCGCTCCGTTGCAGTTAAGGGTGCCGCCGATGAGGTCGAGCCCCGCGAGGCTAATCGGACTGCCCGTACTGAATATCACCGTTCCGCTACTGACGGTCAGGTTCGTGCCGACGTTCACTACGCTGCTGCCGGGTTGAAACGCCACCGTACCGCCGGTCACCAGCGTACTGCCGCCGATATTGTAAGAACCCAGAAAGTTGGCCGTCGCGCCCACAAAACTTACCGCCCCCGCCCCGCTGAGACTGGCGCTGGCCGCGAAAGTATGGAGGCCCCCCGCGAGAATCAAGGTCGTCCCGGCATCCGCCATGAAGCTGCCACTTTCAACCCCTCCGGCCAACAGCCTCACCGTGCCGCTTTGAATCTCCAGCGTGCCGCTGTCGTTGAACGCCACACCAAAGGTGGTGGCCCCCGTGCCGGTGGCCTTGCGGAAGGCGCCCGCGTTGTTGAACGCCCCGGCCGCTCCCGTATAATCGCCAGCGAGACTATCACATGTCACCGTGAACACCGCTCCCGCTAGATTGTTGATCACCCCGCCATTCCCGAGGTAAATAACCCCCGGCCCGCTCCAGGTCGTCACGCCCCCCAGATTCAAGGTGGCGGTATCCAGCACGGCTGCGGTTCCCGCAGCGGGATTGATCGTCAGCGGCCCGTTCACGTTCAGCGGGCCGCTACCGGACAATGTCGCCTGGCCCCAGGCCATCGGGCCGCTCACCATGACCTCGTCATTGCAGTGAAGGGTGCCGCCGTTCAGGTTGAGCGCCGACAGGCTGATCAAAGCGCCCGAGCTAAAGGTCGCCGCCCCGCCAGTAACCGTCAGGCTGGCACCGAGGTTGGCCAAACGGCTGCCGGGCTGAAACGCCACCGTCCCGCTGGTCACCAGCGTGCTGCCGTCGATATCGTAGGAGCCCAGGAAGTTGACGGTCGCGCCGCCAAGCACCACCGCCCCCGCTCCACTGACACTCGCGCCGGCTGCGAAAGTGTGGAGGCCTCCGGCGAGAGTCAAAGTCGTCCCGGCATCCGCCATAAAGCTGCCGTTGTGAACCCCTCCGGCTGCCAGTCTGAGCGTCCCGCTTTGAATCTCCAGCGTCCCGCTGTCGTTGAACACCACCCCCAAGGTGGTGGCTCCCGTACCGCCGGTCTTGCGAAATGTGCCTGCGTTGTTGAGCGCCCCACCCGCCCCCGCGTAATCGCTGGCGCCGCTGTCACAAGCCACCGTGAATATTGCCCCTGCCAAATTGTTGACCACTGCGCCATTCTCAAAGTAAAGGCCTCCCCCCGGCCCGCTCCAAATTGTGACTCCGCTCAGGTTCACCGTGATGGTGTCCAACGCTACCACGGATTCAGAAGGGGGGGTGATCGTCAGCGGCCCGTTCACGTTCAACGGCCCGTAGCCAGAGATCTTCGCAGAGCCCCAAACCATCGGGCCGTTCACCGTCAGCGCTCCACCGCAATCAACCACGCCCCCGTTTAGGTTGAAAACCCCGTTGCTCCCGAATAGACCTGCGCCGCTCAGGCTGAAGGTGTGACCATTCATCGAGAAGGTTTGCAGGCCAGCAGAACCGCCCACCGTGAGGTTGCCCACGGTGACGCTCACGTCGAGCGTCACCGTATAGACGCCGCTGTTGATAATAAAGGCGTTGTCCCCGGAACCAGGGACCGTATTGGGGCTCCAGTTGGCGCCGTTGCTCCAGTTGCCGCCGTCCGTATTGGTCCAAGTGAGGTCAGCGGCTGACGCGGCCGTTGCCACGAGGAGGCAAAGCAGGATTAGCGGAAGTCTGATTCGGAACATTGCGTTAATCATACGGAGCACTGTTGGATCTCATTTGCTGGATTCATGAGGAGAACATCATCTAGTGCCCATGACTCCGCCATCCCTTAATTGGGGGACAAACACCAGCCCAAGACGCGAAAAACGGCTCGTTTGTCCCTCATTTAGGGGACAAGCCAACCGCAGACCGCCCAAACGTAGGCGGCCAATTCCTGCCGATGCTGGGGATCCTGCCTCATTCCAAGCGCTGCGCTTCATGGGAAGGCAACAGTTTAGCTCCTGGGAGCGGAATTTCTCAGTAATTTCGACGAACGCCTATTGACAGGCTGAGTGTTATCGCGTAAAGTGTGCGTATATATACGCATGCTTATGAGCAAACAAGCCGAACTCCTCCGCTTCCGCCAGGAACAACTCAAACGCCAGATCAACGACGCCTTGGAACTCCTCCAGGGATCCATCCACAAGAATCCTTCCCAGCGCGGCTACCACCTGACCTTTAAGGTGGACCAGAAGACCCTCACCAGATATGTCCGCAAAGAACTGGTGCCCCAGGTCCGCGCCATGACCGCCAATCACCTTAAAGTTCGCAAACTCTTGCAGCGGCTATCGGACACCAACTGGCGGCTCCTCCAACTGCCCCCCGACTGACCATGCCTCAGTTCCAAGACCTGCCCGACGATTGGTCTTGCCCCCATCGGCATGGGTGCCCCTATCTGGAGGGGCTGTCCACCAGTTGGGTCTTTCATCGCTACCAGGAGGTCGCCGGTACCGAGTGCCACTACGAATATCAACTGGAACAAATCCACCACCAGTTGGATGCGGAGCGGCAGCAGCGCAAGCGACTCGAACTGGAAAACCAGCAACTCCGGGCCCAACTCCAGGCCCTGCACCGCCGCCAGTTCAAAGGCCGCAAGGCTCCCCCCACCCCGACGCCGGACTGCCCCTCGGCCCAGCCCAAGAAACGCGGCGCCCCCGTGGGCCATCCGCCCTGGCAGCGAGCCAAACCCAAGCAACTGGATCGGATCGTGCCTGTGCCGGCGCCCCAGACCTGCCCCCACTGCCACGGCCACGACTTGCAACCGGTCCAGGAAGTCCAGCACCACGTGCAGGAGGACATCGTACTGGAGCCGCGCACTGTCGCCACCTGCTTTGTCCACCAACAGGCCTACTGTCCGGTCTGTGATCGCCACGTGGGGCAACCCGGCCCCGGAGAGTTGCTCGGCGCTTACATCGGGCCGGCGGCCAAGGCCACCGCCCTCTACCTGCGCTACGAACTCAACGCGTCCAACCGGAGAATCAGCCGCTTCTTCGCCGAATTCTTCGGCTTGAAGTTCGTCCCAGCCAGCGCCTTTGGCTTCGAGCGTCAGGCCGTGCGCCGTGGCCGGCCTCTGTATGCCGACCTGCTCGATAAAGTCCGTTCCCTAGCCGTCGCCCACGCCGACGAAACCTCCTGGCGCAACGATGGCGACAACTTCTACGTTTGGTTTGGCGGCGATGACGACCTGGCGGCCTTCATGTTCCAAAAACACCGTTCCATTGAGGCGGCGCAAGAACTCCTGGGCGAACACTTCGGCGGGGTCGTGGCCGATGAGCACGAGATTGTGGAAGTGTGGGAAGTCCTCGAAGCGAAGGCGCAGTTTGCGCTAGCAGTCGGTCTGCATGAGGTGAGCGTCGTCAATGATGGGGACGAGCATTTTGGCGGTGCGGTGGAGGCGGAAGGCTTCCTGAACCAGGAGGCGTTCGCAGTGGTGGTCGCGACCCTCGAACTCGATCTGAAAGGCTTCGCAGAGGATGCGCAGGGTGTTGTGATAGGCGTGGAGGGTGCGGTTGACCACCGGGGTCATCATCCGCTTGGGGTCGTGGTTGACCAGGGCTTGCTTGAGGATGGATTTGCCGGTGCCGGGCTCGCCCAGGACCAGGCAAAGGCCGCCTTGCTGGGCGTGAACGCGGAGAATGTCGAGGACCTGCTGCTGGTGTTCGAGCAGGCTGAGGTTTTCGGTGTCGAAGGGATTGCGCTGGAGGCCAAAGTGAGAACGGATCATAGGGAGTGCGGGGTGGAGAGTTCGGCGTGCGGAGTGATTTGCGCGGCGGTGACCGGCGAGGACGGCGGGTGCTTGGGGCACTTGGCCGCAGCGCCGGCGGCGCCGCCGGGTTCGGCGCCGGGTCCTCCTGGGGGCTGGCGGAGTGGGTGGGCGGCGCCGCTGGCGGGGCGGTCGTTGGCGACGGGGTCCAGCAGCCTGGCGGGACCCATGCGCTCGCCTTTATAGTAAACGATAACGCGGGTGGTGGGGTCCCGGCGCTGGAAGCGCACCTGGATGGTGCGGTCGGGCAGATGGCGCGGCGCTATCTCAGCCGCGCTGCCGTTGTAATGGATCGGAACCGTACGATGTCAGTACGGCACAAAAACGGCACTTTTTACGGCGGCGCTACGGCCCGTAACAGAATACCTTTGTTGGCTCGCTACTTACCCGCGAAACTGTTACTTCACCTTCATTCGTTGAGGAGATTCATTATCGGCCCAGGTGTCGGCGGTCGTTGGGGGGCGCAGTCAGGGTTGTTGCACGGCCCGATAGAACTGGCGACCGGGATCCGCCGCCAGGTCGGCGATGATCAGCGTGCCGGTGGAATTGGTTTTGAGGAACTGGCTGGTCCAGTTGACCAGGTCGGCGCTGGATTGGATGTCCAGGATCTTTCCGGGTTGACCGTTGACCGTGAACTGCAGCCCCGCGCCCGGCAGCTTCAGCAGTGATGCCAGCAGGATGACCGGGCGCGTAACCGGGAGGGAAACCAGCACCGTAGCGTGGCTGCCCACCATGAGGTATTCGCCGTTTTGCCGGGTGATGTCGGTGAGGTCAGCCTCGGTGCCCGAAGTTTTGCCGGTCCAGTGTTGGCCGTCGGTGGAGAGCCCTACCCAGCCCGCGTTGCCCACGACACTCCAGGTGCCGTCGAGATAGCGGATGCGATTCCACGGGTGACCGTCACTGATGCGCACGGTTTGCCAATCCAGTCCGTTGGTGGAGGAGAGGATCCGGCCTGCATTGCCGATCGCCAGGAAGCGACCGTTAGCCCAGACGATCCCGGTGAGTCCCTCTCCCTGCAAGTCCGGCGCCAGCCCGGTCAAATCGACGGCGGTGTAGGCTTGGCCGTCCGTGCTGGTGTAGATTCGGTTGGTTGAGGTGAGGGGGGTATCGAAGGACGCCCCCGGGGCGGCGCCTTCGCTCACGGCCACAAAACGGCCGGCTCCCCAGGCGATTCCCCGCATGCCGGGGAAGTTGGTGACGTCATTCAACCCAATGGCTCGCCGGAGCCAATTCGTGCCATCCGAAGAACTGAAATGGCCCCAATGGACCCGGCTGTAATCCCAGTAAGAATACACTTCGGCGAGCAGTTCATAGCCAAAGGGAGTGGGGGCGAGGCTGGCCCGGACGTATTCCTGATCATAGTAGCGCGGCACATTGAATTTGTAGGGTTGCTCCCCCACTTGGCGGCTCAATGCCGGCAGCAGGGAGGACACGGTCACGGAATAGTTCGTGCCGGCCAGAATATCGGCCCAGAGCCGGCCGCCATAGGTATCGCGGCTCCCTCCCGCCGCCAGGATGCCATTGGTGGTGGACAGGAGGTCCGCGTAGGCCCGTAAAGCATCCTGAAGGCCATTTCGCCACTGGGCGTTGCCGGCGCGAACCGCCACGACGGAAGCCTGCAGGAGCGGCGGCCAGACGTTGGTCCCCCGGTCATACGGCCCATTCAAGCCGGTGCGATAAGTTTCCTGGCCGGTGACGACACATTCGTTACTCACCGTGAGGACACTCAAGTAACGGGGCCAGGGGGAGATCGCGCCGGGGATGACATAGGCCCAAGTGTTCCCGTCAGTGGAGCCCACCACGCTGGAGTTGTTGGCCCCGGTGCCCAGATACTGTGGGTCCACCCCGTCGGGGGCGCGACTGACCGGTCCGACGGGATAAACCGACGAGATCGAGGGCAGTCTCGTCCACGACGTCCCATCCGCGGTGGTGTAGGCCTGAGTAAAATCACTAAACCAGTATTTACCGTCGGCGTAAAACGACTGCCAAAAGGTGCTGCTGAAGGAGGAACCGGTTCCGTCGAGCTCGGTCCAGGTGGCGCCATCCGTCGAACGCAGCGTGGCGCCGGCGAAGGAGGAGGGAATAATCCACCCCGCGGGCCCGTGACAGATACCATGCAGGTCCCGCGCCATCCAAACGTCGTTGGTGTTGCCAGGGTCGGTGAGGGGCTGGAGTTCCGCCCAGTCGGAGCCGTTGGTCGAGGTCAGCAACGTGCCTCGATCGGCTACGGCCATGAAGATATCATCCGCGAAGGCAACCGCGTGGATAACGCGCTCAGTCGCATTGGTGCTCGAGTAAGGCAGGCGAAATACCCGCCTCCAATTGTAGCCGTTCGTCGAGTTAAAGATGGCGCCCTGGGAGGGCTCGCCAGCGTAGGATTGATCGCCCACGGCTACGTAAACGCCGTGGCCATAGGCGACCGAACGGAGAAAGCCTTGGCCGGGCAGGAACGGATCGGGATGCGCATCGCCCAGGACGGGCTGGGCAAACTTCCACGAAAGACCGTCGTCGGAAATCATCATGGTTGGCTGAGTGTAGGCGTCAGTCCCAAACCGCAAGAAGAGTCCGCCGATGTAAGCCAGCCGAGACCAGCCATCCGGGCAATAGGGAAGCCCGCGAGGATAGGTCAATCGGCCTCCCGGTTCCAGGCTGGTGGTCCAGCCGAAGGAGCTGGCCAACCACCGGTTGGCGCCGTAGGCCAGGCCGGCCACATAGCCTTGGTCCAGGGACTGAGGCCCCACAAACAACCACTCGTTGCGGGCCGGCAGAAAGGCGGTACCCGCCATCGGCTGGGTTAGCCCGTCGAAGGTAACGCTGCCGGTAAACAGGACGGAATTGGTGAGTCCTTGAAGGCTCGCGACCTCATAAACCAGCGTGG
>Ga0316232_1002894_pt1 | contig 16694 bp, 15 predicted proteins | sample TBHtaG_FD_206006 | JGI IMG/M metagenome (GOLD analysis project Ga0316232, IMG submission 206006) | Freshwater microbial communities from Trout Bog Lake, Wisconsin, USA - TBH18025_13 | ecosystem: Environmental > Aquatic > Freshwater > Lake > Hypolimnion/Profundal zone | place: USA: Wisconsin... | reverse complement strand
CCGCCCCATTGATGGCTACCAAAATAACCTGAACTACCAGTAGGTGCCGCGGCGTATGGCCCAATACCCCATATCAGATCAGTTGAGTTTGATGGAGCGAAAAAGGTTTGTACTGAAAATGGAGCCACATCAGCATTGGTTACCCCGTTCACATTGGTGAGATGGGTGAAAGTAAAGTTGGGGCGCCAAATTAAGTTGTAGTCACTTGAGATCTTTTGGGGAATGACTGGCTGAAAAGTAAGCGTTTGGCTTGTGCCTTGCTGATTTGGGCCAAGTTTTCCATAGTAGTTGTATTCAAGTGGCGCAGTAATAAGATCAGCCACAGGATTGGTTAGGTCTTTAGCAAGACTATCAAGATCCGTTTGAGAGGCTTTTTCACCAGCATAAGCTGAAAGGCTAATCGCAAAGCCAATAACAAAAATTTTCTTTATTAGGTTTGAAATAAGCATTTAATGGGATCAAGCTAATTTGGGCACCATTCATGTTATAGACTTTTTTCATAGATTCTTTAATCCATCGAATCATTTAGACCTTAATTTGATATAGGTCAATATCGCGAGTTCGAATCTCGCCCGACCCACCAGTAATACCAAAACCCTTGAATGCAAGTTCAAGGGCTTTTTCTTTCTGGCAACCAATTCTGCAAAAGGTATAGCGGGTTAGCTCAGATTGACGAAATCCTCTTAAAGAGATTAGAGTAAGGCGACCTTTCACAGACCCTTTTATCCAAATCCCGGATTCCCACAACTTCCTATGAAACTGTATTTCTCTACAGCATTATCTGCGTGCATCCTCATATTTTCGGGATGGGCTCAAGCAGAAGCACCCATTGCCCCACTCAATCCTCCCGCAGAAAGCAGTATTCCAAACGGCCCGAAGGGTGCCTCGATTCTGCTGGGCAAAAAATTGCTCAACCAAACACATGACTTGCTACCTAAAAATGTTGGCAATGGTTTGAACTGTAGCAATTGCCACCTCCAGAATGGAACCACACCCAATGCAGCCCCCTTAGTTGGTTTATGGGGTGTGTTTCCAGAATACCGCTCACGCGATGGCAAAGTCATCACATTGACCGAGCGGATTAATGATTGTTTTAAGCGCTCAATGAATGGGCGTCCCCTTGCTGACGACTCAGAATCAATGATTGCCCTGCTCTCCTATATCCAGTGGCTTTCAACCGGCGTCCCAACGGGCGAAAGTGTACAAGGACGAGGCTTTGGAAAAATCAATCAAGCGCTTGTACCTAATAGCGAAAACGGCAAGATCCTGTTTTCCCAAAAATGCGCAAGTTGCCATGGTGAGACTGGTGCCGGCTTAAAGGATCCCGCTGGAACATATACCTTTCCGCCACTGTGGGGAAAAGACTCATTTAATGATGGCGCAGGGATGGCTCGAACCTATACCGCAGCAGCATTCATTGAGCACAACATGCCCTTGGGTCAAGGGGGTACATTAAGTGACCAGGAGGCGATAGATATTGCGCAATTTGTCACACACCAACCACGGCCGGTCTACACCAAAAAATCGGGAGATTGGCCAAAAGGTGATAAGCCTAAAGATGCCAGAAACTAAATAATAGAGAATTGGCTAAAGAAAAAGCCCTTGGCAATTGAATGCGCAAGGGCTTTTATTTTGCTTACTCACTAAGCAACCGACAGCTACCTTAATGCAAAACCGGTGGGATATAAGACAAGGTATTTCCCAAAAACCACAATAGGAATAACACCATTGGTACATGCACCGCAAATTGCACAAAAGAAAAACCAATCACTTCACGAGCTTTAATTCCCAAGATGCCGAGCAAAGGCAACATGAAGAAAGGATTAATTAAGTTTGGCAATGCCTCAGCGGCATTGTAAATTTGCACCGCCCATCCCAAGTGATACTGCAGATCATTTGCAACCTGCATCACATATGGAGCCTCAATGATCCACTTGCCGCCACCCGATGGAATGAAAAAGCCCAAAACCGCCGAGTACACACTCATCACAATTGCATAACTATCGTGAGAAACAATTTGCACAAAGAAGTTTGAGATGTGTTGTGAGAGAGTATGTGCATCCACACCTTTGACTTGCGTCATCAACGCAGCGATGGATCCATACAACGGAAATTGAATCAATACCCCCGTAGTAGTTGGCACTGCCTTCGACACTGCATCCAAGAAACTTTTTGGGCGCCAATGCAGTAATGCACCAACCATCAAAAACAAAAAGTTATATGTGTTTAAACCAGAAATAGCAGTGATAAATGGCTTAGTTGTAAATTCGTTATATAGCCAACCAGCGGCCAACACCGACAATAAAATAATTAACACTGGGCTGTACTCCAACCACTCGCCAGGACGAGTACGCTCAAGGAGTTTTGGAGGTGGCAATGAAACATCAACACCACAATCACTAGCATCGCGTGCCGATGCTGGACCGGGGGCAGACATGTACGACACAAGCAGAGAAACCACCAGCAAGACAGCCAACAACACGCCGGATTGCCATAAGAAAATGGTCTGCGTAAATGGGATGACTCCAGTGATTGCTAGCAACGAAGGTGGAAGGCTGGCTGGATTTGCTTGCAACTGAGCTGCAGAGGAAGATAGGCCAAGGGCCCAAACGGCACCAAGACCCAGATAAGCTGCAGCGCCAGCGGCACGGTAATCCATCTTTAAATCTTTACGTCTAGCCAATGCCCTGACCAACAAGCCACCAAAAACCAGTGAGAGTCCCCAATTTAGCAATGATGCTGCCATTGAAATCGCCGCCACCCAACATACGGCGGATCGACCATTCTTGGGAATCTTAGCCATTTTTTCAATTAACTTGGTAGCCGGTGGTGAACTCGCAACCACATAACCTCCAATAACTACGAAGGCCATCTGCATCGTAAAAGGAATTAAAGTCCAAAAACCGTTACCAAAAGCCATGGCGGCATCCGTTGGTGCAGCACCAATGTACAAAGTAGCCAAAGCCACCACTATTACAGCAACAACCGCAAACACCCAAGAGTCTGGAAACCAACGCTCAGCCCAATTTGCACATCGAATGGCAAATCTCGCAAAAAAACTATTCTCAATTGAATTATTCATACGCCTCCATGCTTATTTTTATAGTGGTCAATCATCGACTTCGCATCCGCAATACCCAAACCCCTGCGAATAACCCGCTCAAACCGTACATTACCATCATTTTCTGGGGCATGTGAGCACCCACGAATTTCCCACAAGGTCAGCACTGCCCCTCACAAAATCGCATAATCTTCTAGACCTATAATCAAAACAACACTAATAAAAAACATCTGGAGAAACACTATGCAAGCAAAATGGGGTATTCGTGGCATGGCGGTAGCGCCCCACTCCCTAGCATCTGAATCGGCCTTAGCCGTTTTGCGAGAAGGAGGCAATGCTGTAGAAGCGATGGTGGCCGCAGCGGCAACGATTGCGGTTGTTTACCCTCACATGAATTCCATTGGCGGTGACTCATTTTGGGTCATCCACTCTCCAGGAAAAGCGATGGGGGGAATAGATGCCTGCGGCGCAGCAGCTGGACTAGCCACAAAACAATGGTACGCAGAACGTGGGATCACCAAAGCCATCCCCTTTCGAGGAGCGGTGGCAGCCAATACGGTAGCAGGAACCATTTCAGGATGGGGAGCGGCCCACCAACTATCGAAACAGGCCTTGGGCGGAAAAATTCCACTCTCCCGCTTATTGGCAGACGCTATTTATTATGCAGAAAAGGGTGTCCCAGTCACCCACAGCCAATCGAGCTTAACCGCTAAAAAGCGAGAAGAATTAAGCCCTATACCGGGGTTCTCTGAAACATTTTTAGTCAATGGCAAAGCGCCTGCAGTTGGCAGCATCTTTCAGCAAGAGCGCCTTGCCAAAACCTTGCGCCAAATTGCCCGCAAAGGAACAGATGATTACTACCGTGGAGACTTGGCAAATCTACTGGCCAAGGAACTAAACGAGCTTGGCAGCCCCCTCAGATTGAGCGATCTCCACCGTCACCACGCAAAACTCATTGATCCGCTTGAATTGAAGCACAGCATGGGTAAGGTTTACAACATGATTCCGCCCACTCAAGGTGTGGTATCTCTGATGATCATTGGAATATTAGATCAGTTAAATTTAAAGCGCTTCAAGGTAGATAGCGCTGAATATGTTCACCACTGTGTAGAAGCCACCAAACAAGCCTTTAAGGTGCGCGATCAATTTGTTACGGATCCTGCTTACATGAAACGCAATGCACAGCATTTTTTATCGCCAGCCTTCTTAAAAAAACTAGCCAAAAATATTGACCCACAAAAAGCCTTACCATGGGGCCAAGGCAAAGGACCGGCTGACACCATCTGGATGGGTGTGATTGACGGGCAAGGCAATAGTGTGTCGTTTATCCAAAGCATTTACCATGAATTTGGCGCAGGAATTGTCCTGCCGACTTCTGGAGTCAATTGGCAAAATCGCGGCTGCAGCTTCTCTCTTGACCCTAAAACACTCAATCACCTTGAGCCCTATCGCAAACCCTTCCACACCTTAAATCCAGCGCTCGCATTATTCAAGGATGGGCGCTCCATGGTTTATGGAACGATGGGCGGCGATGGTCAGCCTCAAACACAATGTGCGGTATTTACACGCACGGCAACCTATGGTTTAGACCCACAGGATGCAATCAGTCGACCTCGCTGGCTGCTGGGCCGCACCTGGGGACAAACGAGCGATAGCCTCAAACTTGAATCCCGCTTTAGCCCCTGGGTTGCCAAGGAGTTGCACGCCCTAGGCCATGAAATTGAAATGCTAGATGCTTTTGATGAAACGGTCGGGCACGCTGGTTGCATTATTCGAGAACCATCCGGAACGCTTCGTGGAGGCTGGGATCCCCGCAGCGATGGCGCAGTAAGCGCGTTTTAGAACTACCGATCCATGAGGAGTCAACTCCCCATGGATCTGCAACACCTCAATTCTTAATCAATCCCTCTACGTTACACCGCTTGTCGCATCATGTATTTCGCACGCATTGGGCGCAAGACAAAAAATGCCAACAATGCGGCACTAGCATCCAAGGCAATCATGATGCCAAATACCGGTATCCAGCTGCCAGCTGCGCCATGAATTAATGCAGCAATTGGGCCTCCCACAATTGACCCAATTCCTTGAGCTATATATAAAAAACCATAATTGGTTGTAGCGTGCTTTTGCCCAAAGGTATCGGTTAAGGTGGAGGGGAATAAAGAAAAGATTTCTCCCCACCCAAAAAAAACTACACCCGACAACAACACAAACAATACGGGATCAGAGCGTGTGGCGATCCACACAAACATCGCAATTGCTTCCAAGCCAAAAGCGATTGTCATCGTATATTCACGCCCAATCCGATCCGACACCCAACCAAACAACGGTCTAGTCAATCCATTGGTAACTCGATCTATGGACAAGGCCAAAGGAAGAGCAGCCATACCAAATACCAATGCAGAGGTCACTCCAAAATCTTTGGCAAAGGCACCCATTTGGGAAATGACCATAAGACCCGAAGTCGACATCATCGACATCATCAAAAACATTAACCAGAAAACAGGGGTCTTTAGCATTGCTTGGGGCGTCACTCCAGAAGTTGCTGCTTCGAGTTGACTGACTGTTTGTACGCGATCAGCATGAGGAACCCGTATGCCCTGGGCAGCCAAGAGTCCGACTGCCCCTATCGCATATCCAAAAAAAGTTAATGTCCCTTGAAGACCTGAGTTAATCAAACTGTTAGCAATTGGGAAGGTCGTTAGTAAAGCACCCACTCCGTAACCGGCAGCCACCATACCGACTGCAAACCCACGATTCTGAGGAAACCACCGCACCATGAGCCCCACAACACCAACATACACAATGCCGGTTCCAAGACCCCCTAGTACACCGTAAGTAATATACAGACTCGAAACTGAGGTCAGGCTTGCAGAAAGAATCCAACTTAAACCTGTCAAGGCAGTGCCAATGGACAATAAAAGACGTGGCCCAAACTTATCTACTAAATAGCCCTGAAACGGGGAAAAGAAAGTTTGCAAAACAATTAGTATCGAAAAGGTGATTTGCAATTCTGGCAAGCTCACACCAAGCTGAGCCATGATGGGCTTTGTAAACAACGCCCAAACATATTGCGGACTAGAAATAGCCATCATACAAATGACGCCTAGAGCCAACTGAACCCACTTCGACTTCAAGGGACTTTTACTCGCGGAATGCGAGCCCATTGCTATAGAACTCATATGGATCTCCTATTTTCTAATTTAAGCCAAATCATTTTGGTCATTTGATTATGTGCCTGGGGCCTAGGGTATACACCAATGCAATCACATTTCTGGTGCAGAAAGCTATCTTTAGCCAAGATTTCGCACCGTTTTGGTGGTGCGGTCTACGCACCACTCGTTCACCGGGCAATGGACATCAGTAAATGTCTTTAACGCTAATCAACTCATCATCAATTAAGATGTTTAAGCATCCAACTACTAACGCAGAAAGAAACCAGTGGCATGATCAAGCCTACAAAAGTACTTGCCTTTGATGTCTTTGGCACCGTGGTCGATTGGCATGGCTCGATAGCGGCAGAGGTGACAAAATTACAACTCCCGGTAGATCCCCATGAATTTGCAAGCGCCTGGAGAAACGGTTACAAGCCGGCAATGGCTCGCGTTCGCTCAGGAGAATTGCCTTGGACCAAAATTGATGATTTGCATCGCTTGATCCTCAATGACATCTTGAGTGATTTTGGAATTCATGGATTATCGGAAAGCCAAATCTGCGACTTGAATCTCATTTGGCATCGCCTGACTCCATGGGCAGACACAGTAGAGGGTCTGAACAAGCTCAAGCATCAATTTATGATCGTCACCCTATCAAATGGTAATTTGGGCTTACTTGCCGACATGGCCAAGCACGCCAAGCTACCGTGGGACCTTATTTTGTCTGCCGAAGTATTTCGGCACTACAAGCCCGACCCAGAAACCTACCTTGGCGTTGCCGATATCTTCAATGTCACCCCTCAGGAGGTCATGCTAGTTGCGGCCCACAAGGATGATTTGAAATCAGCTCATGCCTGTGGACTACAAACTGCCTTTATTGAGAGACCTCTTGAGTTTGGCCCCCGCATCAGACGCGAAGACCTGCACCCAGAATCCTACATTACCCACCACGCCAAGAACTTAATAGATCTGGCAACCCAATTGGGCTGCTAATAGCAGCCCCCCTAATGCAGAGGGATTGAGCGCATACCTAGTGAAAGTGCTTAGTAGACTTTCAGTAGGTTTTGATTAGACTGAGGGAATTCCATCCTTTACTAACAATTCAAATGATTTGGTTAGGACTTGCCACCGCTATCTTTGTAGTAGCCCTCTACCAGAGTCCTCCAACTATTTTTTTAGAGCAGCCTCTCAAAAAACTCGGATGGCTGATCATCATTTTTCTAGCCATTGCTTGGAATATGTCTCCAACCTTTCCAGGGCAATTACCTGGAAAATTCTATGGACTCATTTTTCATTTTTATGGCGCTTCACTACTAACTGCGATGTTTGGTCCAGCTATTGCACTGACCATTCTTTTTCCAGTTGCCATGTTGGGAATATTTGTCGTCCAAGGAAGCTATATTGATGCTAGCCAACAATATCTCATCGTGGGGGTAGTGCCAACCCTATTCTCCTATCTCAGTATCCGAGCCATTCAACGCTATATTCCACGCCACCTTTTTGTATTAATTTTGGGAAATGGCTATGTTGCTGCATTTGCTAGCGTCATGCTGTCAGGTGGATTCCTATTGGCACTCCAATTTGCATTGGGATATCACCCACCGAATTTCGAATTCGAGGGCTGGCTTTTGGGACTGATCATCATTGCCTTCATGGAAGCCTCTTTATCTGGAATGTTGCTAGCGATCTTCCTGATCTTTAGACCAAACTGGGTATCAACTTATAACGAGGCTGCCTACATGAGCCGCTAAGTGCTCGCCCTAGGGTCTGTCACCTTATAAATAATCATCAGGCGTTTCCGCCAAAGAATCCCTGGTCAGATCTGAACCATGGGTAATGTTGGGTAACTTCATGCTGGCATACATGGCCATCACCGCAATGCCAATCGCCAGCCAGAGGGCATGATGAATACCATTGATCAGATAGAGGCGCGCTTGCTCAATCAGTTGATTGGCGTCCAACCCAACCTGGCTTGCTAAATCCCGTAACTGAACTTGATCACCCTGCCGAATCAAAATCTGAGGATTTTGGAATAATTGCGCTACTCGAGCATCACTGATGCCAATGTTGCTTAAGTGTTTCGTCACGGCATGATTAAAGGAGAGATTTACCACGAGACCTCCAATGCTAGCCCCAAACATACTGCCAACCGTTCGCAAAGTTTGCACCAAAGCGGATGATGAACCTAAGTCGGCTTTTGCAACTGCTGACTGCATTTGCAAAGTCAGATTGGGAATCTGAAAGCCAAAACCCAAACCGCAACACGTAAATGCAAATAATAAATAGAGTCTGGCAGTCTCTTGATTGGCTTGCGTCAACATCAATAAACCCAAGAGCAAGCTCACAATGCCGCCAATGTAGACATAGCGCGTATGGTGAATACGCATAATCAAGCGGCCATTAATAATGCTGCCTACTGTAATGCCAACCAAGATAGGCGTTACCATCCCGCCGGATATTTTAGGGGAGAGGGAGAGGCCTGCTTGCAATAGCAGGGGCATATAAAACACCAAAATAAATAACATTAAACCGCTCAAAAATGACAACACTGATAGCAATTGAACGGTAGAGTGCCCCAACAGATGGGACGGCATGATGGGTCTCTGGGTCTGAAGCTGGTGACGATAAAAAAGATAAGCCAACACCAGAGAGGAAACCACTAGCGCCCAGAGGATGGGACTCATAAACCCTAAGGCAGCCCCTAACTCCGATGTCATCAGCAAGGTAAACAGGGTGAATACGAGTAAAGCCACCCCCAACCAATCAAGGCCAGACTTTTCTGCCCGATGGTGAATCGTTAATGGCAGGTAACGCCACACCATACCCAGCGCCAAAATTCCAATCGGCAAATTGACAAAGAAAACGCTACGCCAACCAAAATGCTCTGTCATTACTCCACCAAGCGCAGGGCCAACAGCAGAAGAAATTCCAAATGCTGAAGAAAGCATTACCTGCCAGCGAACACGCTCCTTTAGGTCGGGAAATAAGTCGGGCACCGATGCAAATGCAGAACCCACCAACATCCCCCCTCCCGCCCCTTGCAAGGCTCTAGCCAACACCAGCTGCAGCATCGACCCTGCCATGCCACAAAGCATTGAGGAAAGGGCAAAAAGTGCAATCGCTCCAATCAGAAACGGCTTTCTACCATGGATATCCCCCAAACGACCAATAATGGGAATAAAAATAGCATTGGTCAGCAGGTAAACAGCAGCGATCCAGGGATAAAGGGTGTAACCCTGCAAATCCGCCACGATACTAGGCAAGGCAGTGCCAACAACGGTTTGATCCAGAGCGATCAGCATGATCACCAAGGAAATTCCAAGCATGGCAGTAACGGGATGTTGTTTCATGAATCCAAATCAAAAGGTGTATCCGCATTTTGACGGATAAATACTTAATAGGTTGATTTTAAAGAGTTCGGCAGGGGCAAGCACCCCCAACACCAATCATTCGGCTTTCCTCTAAAATAAGCCCATGACTAAAACCCCTGAACTATTAGCCCCCGCGGGTAGCCTGGACATGCTCCGCACCGCATTCGATTTTGGCGCGGATGCCATTTATGCAGGCCAACCACGCTACTCCTTGCGGGTACGCAATAATGATTTTGGGAAGAATGAGGTACTTAAGCAAGGTATTGATACCGCGCACGCTCTCGGTAAGAAATTTTATCTAGTGTCCAATGTCATGCCACACGGGTCTAAAACCCGTACCTATATCAAAGACATGACGCCAGTCATCGAGCTCAAGCCTGATGCCCTCATCATGTCTGATCCTGGGCTGATCATGATGGTGCGCGAGGCATGGCCTGATATGCCGATTCACTTATCGGTCCAAGCGAATACCGTCAATGGAGCGGCAGCAAAATTCTGGCACTCCGTTGGCATTAGTCGCGTCATCCTATCGCGCGAACTCTCTTTTGATGAGATCGAGGCTGTAAGACAAGACTGTCCAGAAATGGAAATTGAGGTGTTTGTGCATGGCGCCTTGTGCATGGCCTACTCAGGAAGATGTCTTTTATCTGGATACATGTCGCATCGCGATGCCAACCAAGGCGCCTGTACCAATGCCTGTCGCTGGGACTATCAAGTCCATCCAGCAAAAGAAAATGCAGCTGGGGATGTCTATCTCATTGAAGAAGCTGATCGGCCGGATGAGCTAATGCCCATTGAAGAAGATGAGCACGGCACTTACATCATGAACTCCAAGGATTTGCGAGCCATTGAGCATATCGAAAAATTAACCGCCATGGGAATCGATTCATTCAAAATCGAAGGCCGCACAAAATCCCCCTACTATGTAGCACGCACATGCCAATCCTATCGGACAGCAATTGACGATGCAGTAGCTGGACGCCCATTAAACCCAGCATTATTGGGGCACCTCGAAGGGCTTGCCAATCGTGGATATACCGATGGCTTTTATCAACGCCATCACGATAAGGAGTACCAACTATATCTCCGAGGCAACTCGCTATCTGGCAGAAGCATGTACGTTGGCGAAGTCATCGAAACCGACGCCGCAAATGGCAGGGTGAAGGTTGATGTCAAAAATCGTTTTGCAGTGGGAGACAAATTAGAAATTATTGAACCCGAAGGCAATCACGACATTACCCTAGATGCTATCTGGAACCTCAAGGATGAATCGGTAGAAGTAGCGCCGGGTTCCGGGCATGTTGTATGGATCAAACTCCAACCCAAGGGCAAGCACACCTTTATTGCTCGCTATATCAACGAATAAGCAACGTTCGCCTCAAACCGGATCTACGTGGGTCATCACATTTAAGACCGGGAGCGCCATCAACACGCGATTCGCGGCCTCCTGGGCAATGTCATGCCCCACTTGAACGCTGGCTTGACCATCTACCTCAATGTGAACATCCACCAAAATCAGGTCGCCCATTTTCCGAGTACGCAAATCATGACAGCCCCGAACACCAGGAGTTGACTGAATAATGCCCTCGATTTGCTTGTACTCCCCCTCTGTAACAGCGCGGTCCATTAAATCATGTAGCGCCTCCCAGCTAAAACCCCACCCAGTCTTTGCGATCATGAGACCAACCACCAGCGCCCCTACAGAATCCAAAATGGGGTAACCCAATAAAGCCCCCACGATGCCAACCGCCACCACCAAAGAGGATGCAGCATCAGAGCGCGCATGCCACGCATTGGCTATTAACATTGACGAACGAACGCCCTCAGCTTTGCGCAACATATATCGAAACAACAGCTCTTTCGCCAGAAGCGCGCCGAGCGCTACATACAAAGCCAGCATCTGAATGGAATTGGGGGCGAGCGGATTGACAATTTTCTGACCAGCCGACCAGAGCATTCCCAAGCCAACGACCAAAAGGGAAACCCCCAAGAAGAGGGAGGCAGCCGTTTCATAACGCTGATGGCCATATGGATGATCTTCATCTGCACCCTTATTGCTGTGATGATTCGCAAAAAGCACCACAAAATCCGACACTAAATCAGTGAGAGAATGAATGCCATCTGCAATCAGACCTTGTGATCCTGAAATCACCCCCGCCGAGAGTTGACTCAGTGTGAGGCCAATATTGACCGCTACGCTCACAAGCGTGCTTTTTTTGCCCACCGCTTGTTTATCCAGGGAATTAAATTCGGGGTTTTCGATTAAGTCATTCATCCCCAAATACTAATGCTCTTGGGCATATTGCTCAGAAAGTCTCATCCATCCCTATACCCAAACCCGTTCTCCCGAAGGCTAATATGTCGAGATTGAGCATTAAAACCCTTGCTCGAGGTAGGATAGAGGCTTACTAACCAAAACATGATCATTGATATGAGCCAACCCAAAAATTCCGCTGCCCGGGTACTAATTGCCAGCTTGATCGGCACGACCATTGAATTCTTCGACTTTTATATCTATGCTACCGCTGCGGTTTTAGTTTTTCCAAAACTCTTCTTCCCCTCAAGCGATCCGACCTCAGCAATACTCCAGTCTCTAGCAACGTTTGCTCTAGCATTTTTTGCGAGACCTATTGGAGCGGCACTCTTTGGTCACTTCGGAGATCGCGTAGGGCGCAAGGCCACACTGGTTGCTGCCTTAATGACAATGGGGCCTTCAACCGTAGCCATTGGCTTATTGCCTACATATGCCACCATTGGCGTAGCAGCTCCACTGCTTCTGGCATTATTCCGATTCGGACAAGGTCTTGGCTTAGGCGGCGAATGGGGTGGCGCTGTTTTGCTTGCCACTGAAAATGCACCCCCTGGGAAAAGAGCATGGTATGGCATGTTCCCCCAACTGGGAGCCCCTGTAGGATTTTTACTGTCTAGTGGCACCTTCTTAATTCTCAGCAATGCCTTAAGCGATGAACAATTCTTTAACTTTGGATGGCGCATCCCATTCATTGCCAGCGCCCTGTTAGTCTTCGTCGGCTTATATGTGCGCTTGAAGATCGAAGAAACACCCGACTTTATCGATGCAATGAAAAAAAATGAACGCGTAAAAATGCCGATGCACGACGTCATCTTTAAAAATAGTCGGGTCTTATTTTTTGGCACGATTGCAGCTACCACCACTTTTGTGATCTTCTATCTCATGACTGTCTTCTGCTTAAGCTGGGGCACCTCGGTATTGCACTATCCCCGCTCCACATTCTTGCTAGCGCAAATGGTAGGTGTACTCTTCTTTGCCATTGGAATTCCAATCGCCGGCCTGCTTGCGGATAAATATGGTCGCGGCAATGTACTGATTGCAACAACCGCTGTTATTTTCCTATTTGGTCTAGGATTTGCACCCTTATTTACGACAGGCAGCTTGTCACTCACAATTGTCTTCCTATCCATCGGCCTACTATTGATGGGTTTTACCTACGGGCCACTGGGAGCTGCATTGGCAGAGGTATTTCCTACTTCAGTACGCTATACAGGTGCATCACTCACCTTCACCTTGGCAGGTATCCTGGGGGCATCGATTGCTCCCTACTTGGCTACTGCTCTAGCCACCCAATACGGTCTAGAGTATGTTGGCTACTACCTCTCCACTTGTGCGCTACTCTCACTCATTGCTTTTATTGCAGTACGCCCCTTAATGCAGGATGGGCCTCGAGCGCTTTAACACCGTCTATTGGATGCAATAAAAAAGCCCCGATGAAGGGGCTTTTTTATATAGCAAACACCGTTACTGAACGACAACGGTAGCGCCTTGTCTCAGTTGCGACAAAAACTCATATTCTCTCTTTTGCGTTAAGCCAGCACGAATCGATGCTTTAGCCTGATCAAAAGTAGGCGGCTTGCTGGTCTTTTTGTCTTCCACCTTCACGATATACCAACCTTCCGGCATCTTGATTGGCTCAGGAGAGACCTGCCCCTTAGACAGCGTAGCCAGAACTGTTGCAATTTGTGGCAACGTTTGACCAGCCTGAATCCAACCCACTGCGCCACCATCCACTTTATTAGGAGCTAGAGACATGCTGCTTGCAACTTTCGAAAAAGGCTCTCCTTTCTTAATTCTTGCTAAGGCCGCTTGCGCATCAGCTTCAGTAGCAACAGCAATATCAGAGACCTTGTACTGCACAATTAATCCCTGTGGCCCCAAAGAGCCCACTTCACGATCGTACTCAGCCTGTACTTCACTATCAGTTACAGGATGCTGAGAAAGGTAGTTAGAGAGCTCTAAATCAGCTAAATAATTTTGACGAATCATCATTAATTGATGATTTGCTTTCTCTGAATTAGCCAAGCCGTCTTTATCAGCTTGCTGAGCCAACAAAGACACTTCAATCAACTTTGACAGGACCGCCTTACGCAATTCGGGCGAATCTTTTTGCCCTTGGGCCAGTGCAGTCTGAATACCCTGCTCAACCGCCTCATTGCTAATGATGACACCGTTAACCGAGGCAGCAGCATTTACCGGAAGACCGCTTTGCGCTTGGGCGCTGGCAACTAATGCACCAGCAAATAAAGTTGCTACAGCTAAACGAATCAAGGGGGAGCTCATTTTTTCCATTTCTCTTTCTTAAGGTAGATTACTAATGGTAACAGGAGGGCAGCAGCAAACCAGGGAGCCCCTCAAGAAGGGGCGCATCATGCCTGAGCACCCCACTTAAAAGGTAAAGACTGGCTTGATGGGGTCATAAGGGGTGCTGGAATCAGTCTGCAATGACTCCGCCTCCTCTTCTCCCACTGGCTGCGAAACATAGCCAGCATCAGTGGCAGATGATGGATCCACATATCGCCCCTGGGGGCTGGGATCAATTGGTCCTAACGGACCCTCAGGAAGAGCAGCTGGTTGACTATTAAATGCCTTTAATTGGGCTGGGGTATAAGGTGAGTAAGTAATGGTTTGCGCCACAACAGCAGCGCTCAACCAGGCCATCCCCAAAAGTATTAGTTTGCTTAGAGCATTCATTAGGAAGATTGTAGGTTACGGAGGTCAGTTCAACAAAAAACCACTCCGAAGAGTGGTTTTGAGTGGAAGCAACAGTCAGCGATTATTTGGCCATCGCATCATGCTGTCTATCCAAAATAGCCTCAGGATCTTGAGAGGCTACCCAATTTGGATTATCGAGACGCTTTTTCAATACTTCTTTATCTAACTCCCCAGTCCAATTGGCAACCACAATCGTTGCAACACCATTGCCAACTAAATTTGTGAGAGCGCGCGCTTCAGACATAAACCGGTCAATACCCAAAATGAGTGCCAATCCAGCCACAGGCAAATTGCCTACTGCAGATAAGGTAGCTGCTAAGACAATAAATCCACTACCAGTGACTCCAGCAGCACCCTTGGAAGTTAGCAATAACACCAACAACATCGTGATCTGTTGCATCAAAGACATTGGGGTATCGGTTGCTTGGGCAATAAATACAGCAGCCATCGTAAGGTAGATGGATGTACCGTCCAAGTTAAAAGAATAACCTGTTGGAATGACGAGTCCAACACAGGTTTTGTTGGCACCCAAATTCTCCATTTTCTCCATCATGCGCGGCAAGACAGACTCGGAAGAGGATGTGCCCAAAACAATTAATAACTCTTCTTTGATATAGCGCACAAACTTAAAGATGCTAAATCCATTAAATCGCGCAATCAGACCAAGAACAAGAAAAATGAAAATGAGGCATGTTAAGTAAAAAGACCCCATCAACTTACCCAAAGAGAACAGCGAAACGATTCCATACTTACCAATCGTAAATGCCATTGCACCAAAAGCGCCAATAGGCGCAAACTTCATGATGAAACCAATCATGTCAAACAGCACATGGGAAGTCTTCTCCACCATATCAAATACCAGTGTGCCGCGCCCGCCAAAACGGTGTAGAGCAAAACCAAATAAAACGGCAATAAACAGCACCTGCAAGATCTCTCCCTTTGCAAATGCCTCTACTGCAGTATTCGGAATAATATTGATCAAAAAGTCGGTGATCGTCCCCAATTTTCCGGGGGCTGTGTAAGCCGTGATAGCTTTAGTATCGATGCTAGCTGGATCAATATTCATGCCGGCTCCAGGCTGCAGGATATTGACCACCATCAAACCGATAATCAAAGCCAAGCTACTGACAACTTCAAAATACAAGAGCGCAAGGCCGCCAGTTTTACCAACTCGCTTCATGTCCTCCATGCCGGCAATACCCAACACCACCGTACAGAAAATAATCGGGGAGATCAGCATCTTGATCGCCTTAATAAAGGCATCACCCCAAGGCTTCATCGCCACACCCATTTCAGGATAGAAGTGTCCAAGCAATACGCCCGCGATCACCGCGACAATTACTTGAAAATAAAGAACCCGATAAAAAGGCAATTTTTTCTTGGTCAGAGTAGATGTACTCATGGAGCTCCCGGAATTTTTATTATTAAAAGCTCTATTAAATCAGATTTGAAGCACAAGTTCGCATTTACCAAGCTTGAATCATATTGCTCTGCAGCATAAGCAAAGTATCGAGGGGATTGCAAGCCTGGATTACAAGGTGGTGGCGTTTTATTTGCTATTCTCAAGACTCTACCAAGGATAAATATGACAAACGAACACCAAGCGTCCAACGACGAAGATTTTGATTATGGCTGTGAATGTGCCATGACCCTGCTCAACGAACCTACTGAGGACTGTTTAAATGACCTCATTGATGAGCTGGATGAAGGTGGGATGATTTCGACTGAAGTCGTTTATGGCTTACTGGCGACTATCTTGATGAGCATCACCTCTGAAGATGAGGAAGAGGAGCAGCAATAACCTTTGGTTATTTATTTGGCATCAATGCTTTTTGATAACCTTTGTAAATCATCTGGATAGAGCCAACGCCATTCCCCTTGAGCAAGATCTGAAGGCATGGTGTATTGACCGATTTGCGTGCGGTGCAACTGCACTACGTGATTGCCTACTGCCGCCATCATCCTTTTGACCTGATGGTAGCGCCCTTCCACAATCGTCATTGCTAACCTCTTGTCACCAAGCTGCTGGCAGGCGCTAGCAAAGCATGGTTTAGGATCGTCATCCAAAATGACGCCCCCTA
>Ga0316232_1002891_pt1 | contig 16711 bp, 13 predicted proteins | sample TBHtaG_FD_206006 | JGI IMG/M metagenome (GOLD analysis project Ga0316232, IMG submission 206006) | Freshwater microbial communities from Trout Bog Lake, Wisconsin, USA - TBH18025_13 | ecosystem: Environmental > Aquatic > Freshwater > Lake > Hypolimnion/Profundal zone | place: USA: Wisconsin... | reverse complement strand
CCGGCATGGGTATTCTGGCGCCATGCGGAAGGGGACGGAGCCATCGGGTGGGCCCCGTTGCCGGTGGGCGCAGTGTTTGTGGGCGACGCCTTCTTTTTCAACGGCGTCCGCGTTGGTGTGGATTTTGAATTTGGCTTGGGCGAAGGTTGTTTCACCTTCGTTAGCTACGATCATTTCCATGAAGGATTTTTTCGGATGCGCGGGCACGAATGGGGTTATCACATCGCCCACGAACGGTTGCATGGCTTTTATGGCCGGAGCGTGATCCACAATGAATTTCGCCGGGATGAACACGGCCGGTTTGTCAACAATGGCATTGGACGCGAGCGCATGGAACAGGTCACCCACGGACGATTGGCGCATTCAGGTTTTGAGGAACGACATCCGGTTGGAGACCGCAATCAACTGGCCAAAGAACGGGAAACCCGTTCGGTAACGGCTGGTGCCGGACATACCGGGGTAGGCGGCGGCGGACACGGCAGTGAATTGAACTCAGGAGCGCATGCGGGCGGTAACGGCTTGGGCAATGCCGGACATTCCGGAGTTGGCAGTACGGGACATGGCAGTGAGGTAACCACAGGAACTCATGCCGGAGGCACTGCTGGCGCGGGCAATACCGGACATACCGGCGTCGGAAGTGCGGGACATGGCAGTGAAGTGACCACAGGAACTCATGCCGGGGGCACTGCTGGCGGCACTGTCGGCACGGGAAACAGCGGAAATGCCGGTGCCGGTCATCCAGGGTCCGGGGCTTCAAGTTCTTCAAGTTCCGTCAGCAAGGTATTCCGGCCGCCAGTGAGCTCGACCCCATCAAGAACCTCCAGTGGAGGTAATGTCGGCGGCGGCGGCGGCGGCGGCAACACGGCGGGTGGCCACACGGCCGGAGGCAACGCAGGTGGAGGCAACGCCGGTGGTGGCGGCAAGGCGGTGAAGAAGTAACCAATGCCAGCGCAGAAAACAAACTAGAAAGCGACTGACTGTGAATATCAAGCATGGAGCAATTGGTCTAACCCTGGCGTGCCTGGGGTTGGGATTGACCACCGGCTGCGTCGTGGACCGGCATGGGCGGGTGTGGATTGCCCCGCCGGCCGTGGTGGTCGCGCCAGCGCCGGTCGTGGTCGCGCCGCCACCGCCGCGGGTCGTCATTGTCCCGCCCCCACCGTCGCTGGTACAGAAGGCCGAGCGAGGCGACGCCGTGGCACAGTTTACGCTGGGTTCGTGCTATGCCAGCGGCCGGGGTGTCCCACGGAATGACCAGGAAGCCGTGAGATGGTTCCGCCTCTCGGCCCAACGAGGCTACGCGCCGGCGCAAAATCGCTTGGGCGTCTGTTGCTACCGGGGTCTTGGCACGCCTCAAAATTACGCGGAAGCCGTGCAGTGGTATCGCCAGGCCGCGGCCCAAGGCAATGCGTCCGCACAAGATAATCTGGGCATTTGCTATTACAGCGGCCGCGGGGTGCCGCAAAACTTCGCCGAAGCCGCGAGATGGTATCGCCTTTCCGCCGCCCAAGGCGACGCGGCAGCGGCGATTCATCTGCGCCAAGTTCAAGGCCTTCGCGTTCCCCCCCCCGTCGCGTCTCACCAGCCTGCGCCGAGTTCGCCGACGACGCCTCCAGTCACCGAACCGGCGGAGCCATCGTCCGGCGCCCCAATAACTGTGGACGAGATCAAGGAGCTCAGCAGTGCCGGCGTCAAGCCCGACACGTTGACCAACCAAATCAAATCCACCAACTCCAAATTCAGTGCGCAAGACATCGCATCCGCCCAGCTTGCGAAGGTTGACCCGGCGGTCATTGCCTGCATGCAGGCCAATTCCAAATAAAGCCAGCTTTTCCATGCCCCTTAACCGGGAGCATAAACCGATGAACTGACAATGTCAGTGCACCACAGAACAATCATACCATGAACATCAAGCAACGAATTATTGGCATCACCGTCGTTTGCCTGTCAATTGTGATGACGGGCTGCGTGAATCCGGACGGCTCCCCTAACAATACCGCCTCGGGAGCCTTGCTCGGCGGCGCGATCGGAGCCCTGGCTGGCGCAGCCGCCGGTGGCCGGTATCATGGCGGTCAGGACATGCTCATTGGCGCCGCCATAGGAGTCGCCGCCGGAGCTATCGCCGGCGCAGTCATGGACCGCATCAATGCCGATCAGCAGGCGAAATTGCGGGAATCTTCGCCGCACACATTGCAAACCATCCAGCACAATGATCAGGTGGCCCAACAACCAGCCGCGCCACCTCCCGCCGGCGGACAACCGGAGCCGCCGGCCGAAGCTCCCACCCCGCTAAGAGTGGAAGACATCAAGGCCCTTACCGCCGCCGGGGTGAAACCCGAGGCCATCATCAATGCCATCAAGGAATCCAAAGTCTCCGGCTACAGCGCGGCGGACATTCAAGCCGCGCAACAGGCCACCCCTCCTGTGGATTCGTCGGTAATCGCCTTTATGCAAAATCCCGCCGCCTGAAACCCACGCACATGCGTGAATCCCGAGCGCCGCGACCGGGGACCGGTCGCGGTCCGGTGTCTGCGGACCGCGCGCCGTCCCGGCGCGCAGCGGCTGGAAAAACAAGCGACGTTCGGCGAACCTCTGGAGCTTTTGCGTGAATCCGGATCTCTGCGACCGAGGGACCGGTCGCGGTCCATAGCCCGTGGTCCCTCTTTGTTCCTTGGTTCCTTTGTTGTTCAACCGCTTTTGGACTTCTTCAAGACGCGTTCCACCACCGCCGCAAGGTCGGAATAGGAGAGCGGCTTTTCCAAGCGCTCGCAGATGCCCGCTTCACGCAGGCTGTCGTCATCCACGACGGCGCCGTACCCGCTCACCAGAATGACCAGCAGCTCCGGCTGGATGACGCGCAGTTGACGCGCCACTTCCAGGCCGTCCATTTCCGGCATGGTCAGATCGGTGATGACCAGATCAAATTGCGCGGCGTTTTCGCGGATCAGGCGGATGGCTTCGCGCGCTTGGGTGGTGGCGGTGACTTGATAATCCAGCCGGCACAACATCTTCTGCAGCACGGAGGTCAAAGCCGGTTCGTCATCCACCACCAGGATCTTCTGCCCATGGCCGTGTGGCGCCGTGCTGGCAACGCCGGCGGCCAAAGATTCCACCTGGGCTTGCGCGGGAAAATACAGGTGGAACGTGGTGCCTTGGCCGATCTGACTTTCCACCGTGATGACGCCGCCGTGCGACTGGACAATCCCATGCACCATGGCCAAGCCAAGGCCCGTGCCTTTGCCGGCGGGTTTGGTGGTGAAGAACGGTTCAAAAACACGCTCCAAGGTTTTGGCATCCATCCCGTGGCCGGTGTCGGCGACGGTCAGACGCGCATATGGCAACGGTTTTAGTTCCGGCTGCGCATGCAGCAGTTTCGCATCCGGCTGCACCACCTCGAGCCGAATCAGCAGCTGGCCGGGCCGGTTTTCCATGGCATGCAGCGCGTTGGTGGCCAGGTTCATGGTCACTTGATAAATCTGCGTGGGGTCGGCGAGCACGGCAGGCGTCCCGTCGTCCAGATCCAACTCAATCATGATTTGCGCCGGCAGTGAGGCGCGGAGAAACTTGATAGCTTCCTTGACGACGAGGTCCAGCTTGATGACCTGCGGCTTTGGTTCGCGCTGGCGGCTGAAGGTCAGAATCTGCTGGACCAGTTCTTTGGCCCGGTTGGTAGCTTTGAGGATCTCCTCGATGCTTTCCTGGGCCAAACGATTGCCCACGGTATCCTGCTGGAGCAGGTGCGCGTAGCCGAACATGGCCCCCAGCATATTGTTGAAATCATGCGCGATACCGCCGGCGAGCGTACCGATGGCTTCCATTTTCTGTGACTGCCGGACTTGGGCCTCGAGCTGCACTTCATGCGTCACATCGCGCTTCACGGCCACATAGTTGATAATGGCACCGTCCGCGTCGCGGATGGGCGAAATGGTGGCTTCTTCCTCGAACAGGGTGCCATCCTTGCGCCGGTTGATAAAGTGGCCGGTCCAAACTTCGCCGCGCTGGAGAGTCGCCCACATCTGGCGGTAAAAATCAGGGCCATGTTTGCCGCTGTTGAGCAGGCGCGGATTCTGGCCCAGCGCTTCGGCGCAGGCATAGCCGGTGGTCTTTTCAAACGCCGGATTTGCGTAGAAAATCGTGCCTTTCGTGTCGGTGATCACCACGGTTTCGGCCGCCTGCTCAATGGCCTTGGCGAGCCGGGCATGGGATTCATCCATCCGTTTGCGTTCGGTGATGTCTTTGGCTGCATTCGGCGTCCAGTGGTCCCGGCCGCCGGCCGTTTCCAACTCCGCCCGGGCTGCCCGCAGTTCCTCGTGCTGTAACTCCAATTCCATCTGACGCACTTCCAGCTCGTGCTGGAGCACCCGTAATTCCACCTCGTTTAGCGGTCGGCGCGGTGCCGCTTTCGCTTTGAGCGGCGCCTCGGCAACCTGGCGCGGGCCGGTGGCGGCATGGTTGTCAGGAGACGCTTTCAAATTGCAAAACTTGAAGGGCCTGGCGATTGGCTTTAACTTGCATCAATAAGTACCATGTTGCTTTCGGCAGGTTCGGCCATCGGCTTGAAGTAATGATCAAGAAATAATCCCCCCGTCAGGTTAGTTTCTCGCGCAGATGCTCCAAATGGGCCCGGATGCTCGTGGGCTCGCCCGTAACCCGCTGCATCAATTCTTGGGGACGATACCGTGAGCCGGCCTGATGCACCTTCTGCCGCAGCCATGTCAAGAGCGTTTGATATTGGCCTCGGCCCAATTCCTCGTTCAACGACGGGTGCTCCTGCCGCGCTCTTTGCATTAATTGTGCGGCGTTGAGATTGCCCAGCGTGTACGTCGGAAAATAACCAATCCCGCCCAGCGACCAATGCACGTCTTGCAGACAGCCGTCCGCGTCTTTCGTGACTTTCAAACCAGACATTTGCTCAAATTGTTCATTCCAGTACCCCGGCACATCCGCCACCGCCAACTGCCCGGTCACCAACTTCAGTTCCAAGGCAAACCGCAACATGATGTGGAGATCGTACGAGACCTGGTCCGCTTCCACCCGGATGAACGACAACCGCACCCGGTTCACTCCCGCATGGATCTGTTCCACCGAAAGCGCTTGCAAATCCGGAAAGTATTCGCACGCAATCGGATGCCAGTGTTCCCAAAACGACCGGCTCCGGCCCACATGATTTTCCCAGAGCCGCGACTGCGATTCATGAATGCCCAGCGACACCGCCGCCCCGGCCGGCCGGCCGAAATGCTCCGGCGGCAATCCCTGCTCATACAAACCATGCCCCGCCTCATGTAAAACGCCGAAAAGCGAAAACGTAAAATCATTTTCGTTGTACCGCGTGGTCAGCCGGCAATCGCCCGCACCCAATGTGGCGCAAAACGGATGCGTGGTCGTGTCAATCCGGCCGGCCGCGAAATCAAAACCAATGGCTTCCGCCACCCGCCGGTTGAACAATTGCTGCGCCGCGAGGGGATAAGCACCCGGCAGCCAATGGTCCGGCACCGCCGCCGATTTTTGCAGAGCCGGTTGCAGCACCGATACAATCGCCGGACGCAGGTCCGCAAACAAACTCGCGATCCCCGCGGCGCGCGCGCCCGGCTCATATTCTTCCAGCAGCGCGTCGTAGGGCGAAACTTCGTAGCCGAGATAATCCGCCTTTTGCCGGATCAGCGCCACAATTTTGGCCAAGTGCGGCCGGAACAATTCAAATTTGGATTGGGCGCGCGCGGCGCGCCAGGCTTCGTGCGCCAGGGCCTTAACCCGCTCAAGTTTCTCCACAAAAGCCGCCGGTACTTTTGTAGCTTGCTCAAACTGACGCCGCCACTCCCGCACATTCGCCCCCTCCACCGAGTCCGGCGCCAAGCCCTGCTGTTCGCATTCCGCAATCCATGCGCCCACCGTCCGTGCCGCAAAGAGCCGGTGCGCTCGTCCGCGCAGGTATGCCAATTGTTCCGCGCGATACGCCAGGGCCTGCGGCGGCATGTACGTGTCCTGATCCCATTCCAGCGCGCAGGAGGTGCTTTTTAAGCCGGTCACCTCCCGCATGCGCCGTAACAATTTTTGGTAGGCCGCGGGTGGATTCGTCATAGTGTCTGTCATCATCCTCGAAGCACGCCGCCGGTCAATCCAAAAGCCGCAAAGTGGTCGTGGCCTGTGATCCAGAGCATGATGATGGGTGACTCTTCACCCAGGTTGCTTGCGCCAATTTCCGGTGCGCTATTTTCCGGTTGCACTTCCCGGGAGGACGGCGCACAGTCACAGTCGTTCCCCAACGATAATCGCAATAAATATGAAAACACAACTCTTCTTCAGCCTCACCCTGCTCGCGGCCGGTTCCTTGCTCGCCGCCGATGCCAGTCTCAAGGACGACGTCACCAGTGCGGCTGCCGCGCTAGGCAACCAGCCGAATTATTCATGGCGGACGACGGTTGAAGTCGGCAACAATTCGCGCTTCCGGCCTGGCCCGACGGAGGGTAAAACGGAAAAAGACAGCTATACGACGTACTCCATGACTTTCAACGACAATGCCACCGTAACCAACCCGAAGGGCACCGTGACCTTCTGGATCGCCGACGGCAAGCTCCTGAAAATCCAGACTCACGTCAGTGGCACCGTCAGCTTCAACGGCAACGACCGCGACGTGGACCGCACCACCACCACGGTGATCAGAGCCGTCGGCACCACCAAAATCGAAATTCCCGATGAGGCGAAGAAGAAGCTGGAATGACAGTCATTTTTGATGCAGAACCTGTCTCGATAACACTTGCTCTCCATTTGGTGTCAGGATCAGGCATACTGGCATGGTGAAGGTGGTCCATTCGTTTTTCTGTATGCTACGAGCGGTCTCAGCTGCCAGCGGACAAGCCACGAGTTTACTTTTGCCCCTCGAACCGGTGCCGCCATTTCCGGAACTCCGCGTGGCCGCAACTGCCGCTGGCATTCCGGTGGATGGTATGAATTAGTAATAGTCTTCAGACCTTGAGCGCATTTTGGATTGCGGCCTGAATTTGTTCGGTAGTGTATGGCTTGGCCACAACCCCCTTGAAGCCGAAAGCAGCATAATTAGCCATGACGGGGTTGTCGGAATAGCCGCTGGACACAATCGCCCTGGCTTGCGGGTCAATTTCCAACAGCCGCTGGATGGCTTCCTGTCCACCCATGCCGCCCGGGATGGTCAAATCCATGATTACCAGATCGAAAGGTCTTTGTTGCGCGGCAGCCTGCTGATGGAGCTGTAATGCGGTTGCACCATCGCTGGCGGTTTCCACCTCGTAACCGATTTTGGCGAGCGTCTTGGACAGAACTTTGCGAATCATCGCCTCGTCATCCATGATTAAAATGCGGCGGGACACCAGGGACGGCGACTTTTCCGTCAAGCCGGTGTTGCTTTCGGTTTGCGCTGCGGCTGGCAGCAGCAGGGTGAAGGTGGTGCCGACTGCAACCGCGGATTCCGCCGCGACCATGCCGCCATGATTTCGGATGATCGAATGAACGACGGCCAAGCCCAAGCCGGTGCCGGATTTCTTGGTCGTAAAATAGGGATCAAAAATTCGGCGCAGGTTTTCCGGGGGAATGCCGCCGCCTTGATCCCGCACGGCCACTTGGACATAATCGCCGGAAGGCAGGCTGGATTTGTCCGGCAGGATGAGGGACTGGTTTTGCGCAGTGATGGTGATGTCCCCGCCCTCGGGCATGGCCTGGCAGGCATTAATGACGAGGTTGTTAAACACCTGGGACAGTTGGTGTGGGTCGGCATTAACAGCCCACAGTCCAGCGGCCAACTGCAGGTCGCACTTGACCTGCTTCCCGCGCAAGGCAAAACCGGTGCTGTCGCGGATGACCCGATCGAGGTTGATCGTGCGTTTGACTGGCTGACCGCCTTTGGCGAAGGTCAACAATTGGGAGGTCAACCCTTGTGCCTGGCCGGACGCGATTTCAGCCTCCTTCAGCAGCTCGAAGGCTTCCGAGGAAGGCGACAGATCCATTTTGGCCAGTGAGATGTTGCCCAGAATGGCTGTAAGTTGATTATTGAAGTCGTGGGCGATGCCACCGGCAAGGACGCCGAGGCTTTCGAGCCGCTGCAGTTGCTGGATTTCCAATTCATGTTGCTGGCGCTGTTCAGTCAGGGCAACCCGCTCGGTGACGTCTGCGCCAACACAAAGAATCTCCCGCAGCCGGCCTCGCTCGTCGTAAATGGGCTTGTTGGTCCAGGTGACCCATATGCGTCGGCCATCTTGGCAGACGTTTTCATTTTCGGTCAGTAAATATTTTTCCGGTTGCCGGATGAGGTCGGCATACTTCGCGGCCAAGTCTTCACCCTTCGCCGAAAATGCCGGCACAATGCAGCCTACGGCATGCCGGCCAATTATTTTCGCCCGCTTAATCCCAAACAGGTCTTCTGCAAACTTATTTAAAAAAGTTATTTTGCCCTCCGCATCAATTCGCAGGATGATATTTATGGCGTTCTCCACCACGCTGCGGTAATTCTCCTCGCTCATGGCCAGCTCGCTGGCATAATGCGCAAGCTGCTCCTGTTCCCAATCATAATTGCTCAGAATCACCCAGACCAGCAGCATGGTCGCAACGGAAGTGAATACCATGCCCGTGAGCAGATCCAAGGTCTGGGCCCAGCGCGTGGGGAACCGGGTCACTAGTGAAGGATAAAAGTGGTCCGCCAAAATCAGCCCGCAGACATTCAATACGATCAGGCTGAAGACTACCCATCGCACGCGGCCGCGGAAGAACATCAGCGACAGTATCAACAGCGGGAAAAAGTAGAAATTGACGCAGCCGATCATCCCGTTGTTGAAAAACCAAACCGGATTCAACGTCAGAACAATCACCGCCAAAAGCGCGCCAAAATAATATTTGCCTTTGCTCGATTCGCGGTGGCAAAAAAGGCCGAACAGCCCCAGAAAGAGCGTCGCCAAATTGACCAGGAAAGGCACATCGGGCAGCAGCACATTAATCGGCAGAATAATGCCCAGGCATAAGATCGCCTCGACCATACACGTCAAGCGGAACAACCGCTGCCGCAAGGTCAACGACTTGTCCCGGGCCACATAATTCCATAGTTTTTCAAGCAATAAATCCATGCAGCACCTGCGCTGGCGCCATTGCCTTGCCCGACATAACTGCCGCATGGCAGCGGAGGGCCATGGCGCTCTCCCCTCGGGTATCGGCAGATTCCGAATTGGCTTGAGCCCAATGTTGTCGCCTCAGCCAACACCTGTTAAGCTGTCGCCATGCGCTCGCCAAACCTGGTCGTCATCCTGGGAACCAATGCCTCCGGCAAGAGCGAGCTGGGCATTCGCCTGGCCAACCATCTCGGCGGCGAAATCGTCTCCGCCGACTCCCGCCAAGTTTATCGTGGCCTCGACTTGGGCAGCGGGAAAGTCACCCCAGCCCAAGCTGGCACGGTGCCACACCACCTCCTGGATGTTGCCAACCTGTCCGAGTATTACTCATTGGCCCAGTATCAGCGGGCCGCATACCGCGCCATTGACGCCATTTCCGAAGCCGGCCGGCGACCCTTCCTCGTCGGCGGAACCGGGCTGTACCTCAGCGCGATCATCGAAGGTTATGAACTGGTGGATGTTCCCCCCAACGACCCGTTGCGCACGGAACTCGAGGCGCTTTCCTTGCCGCAATTGGTCGAGCGGGTGGAAAAATGCGCCCCGGACGCCGCCGCCCGCATTGACAAAAGCAACCGGCGCCGCCTCATTCGGGCCATCGAGATTGCCGCCGGCGGGCGCGCGCATGCGGCCGCCCACCAAAAGTCCCCCCGCTACCACTGCCTGCAATTAGGATTGACCTGGCCGCGCGATGTCTTGGAAACCAGAATCGAGAAACGCCTCCGGGAGCGCCTGGCCAACGGCATGATCGAAGAGGTCGCCGGACTCCGGGCCCAAGGCGTGTCCGACCTCCGGCTCGAACATCTGGGGCTCGAGTACCGCTACATCGCGCGCTATCTCCGCGGCGAGTTGGCCACCCTCGACGACCTGCGCCATGAGCTCGTCATCGCCATCCGCCAGTTTGCCAAGAGCCAGATCACCTGGTTCAAGCGCGACCCCCGTATTTTTTGGCTGGACCCCTTCGGCGATTATTTTCAAGCCGCCTGCGACCGCATCCGGGAATGGGACCGCGAACCTAAGCTCTAATTTGATCCCTCAACCGTGGTCCGTGTCTTGGGACAGTTAACCTGAAAACCGCAGTTGAACAACCAAGGAACAAAAACAGAAAGGCCGGATGACAAAGTGATTTTACCGTTCACCGCCTGCGCAAGCCTTCACGTGGAGGGTAAAGCCGCGTATGATGCATCCTCTGACCTTTGACCTCTGACCTCCATCCTCAGAACTCTCCCGGCCCCGTTACCGTTCGCACCACTGCTGCCACATAGCGCGGTAGGCGGTTTCCAGGTGGCCGATAAACAGCGGCACATCGCAGATCGAACTGCGGCGCATTTGCTCCCGCAGCCGGAGACGCAAGCCCGCCAAGCCGGGCAGATCAGCGGCCAATTCCCGGCATTTGGCCACATAGGCATCCGGGGTTGCCACACTCCATTCAGGGAACCCAAGGTGGGACACCAAGCTATGCCCAACGCGCGCCACATGCGTCCGGCCCGCCAGGGTCACCACCGGTACGCCCATCCACAATGCATCGCAGGTGGTGGTGGTGCCGTTGTAGGGGAAGGGATCCAATGCGAGATCCACCCGGTTATACAATCCCATGTGCTGCGCCTTGGCGAGGCCCGCCCCGCATAGTTCGAGGCGGTCGGCGCCCACGCCCGCGCAGGCGAATTCGTCGCGCAATCGCCCCGCCGTTTTGGGATTGTCCAGGCCCTGCGATTTTAGCAGCAGCCGGGCGGTGGGCATTTCGCGCAAGAGCCGCGCCCAAAGCGCGAGGGCCGGGTCGCTCAGCTTGCGGAAGTTATTAAAACAACCAAAGGTGACATGGCCGTTGGCCAGCGCGGGCAACGGTCCGACCGCCGGACTTTCCACTGGGGCGCTGTAGCAGGAGAAGGTGTTGGGCAGACGGATGAGCTGCTCACTATGCCAGGATTCTGTTTGTCCGGGCGGATCAGTGAGGCAGTCCGTCAGACGATAGTCCATTGCGTCCAAGCCGGTGGTATTGGGGTAACCAATCCAAGTCACCTGCACCGGAGCCGGTTTGCGGGCAAAAATCGGCAGCCCGGAGTCCGTCGTGTGGCCGGCCAGGTCCACCAGAATATCAATCCCATCCTGCCGGATCAACTGAGCCACCTCATCCGGATTCCACCCTTGAATGTCCCGCCATTGGCCGGCCAGCAGCCGCAACTGCTGGGTGACCGCGTCCGGCGCCTTTACATTGGCATAACAAAATGTCTCGAAGTTTTCCCGGTGATGCCCCTTCAAAATCGGCTCGATGAACGAGGAGACCGGATGATCGCGAAAGTCGGGGGAGACATAGCCGATGCGCAAGCGACGCGCCGGTGTGGCGTCGTTAACATGGGGGCGCCAAGCAGCGCGGAGCGGTTTCTCAAACCATTCGGACCACTGCCGATGTTCCGCGAAATGCTGTTCCGGTTCGGTATCGGGCAGGTAATGGAGCACGAAGATGAGATTGGTCTGGGTTTCGGGCTCTCGTTTAAAAGTCAGCGCGTGCCTATAATGCGCGGCGGCCTCCGCCAATAAGCCTTCTTCCGCGCAGATCCGGCCCAGATCATGGTGCGCCGCGGCATAATCGGGCCGCAACCGGAGCGCTTCGTGCAGGTGTACCCTGGCCTCGTCGTTCCGCCGCTGCGCCATGAGCGCCTGCCCTAAGATCTCCCGGGCCTCGGGCAGCGAGGCGTTCAGCTTCACCGCATGCTGAAAGCACTCCACGGCTTCGTCCAATTGCTGGCTGTGCAGGCATGCCACCCCCCGACTCAACCAAAAGACCACGTCCGAGGGCGCAAGCCGGGTGGCTTCCCGCAGGCTCGTCAGCGCCTCCGGCAAGCGGCGAAGCGCGCGGAGGGTATTGCCCAACTGATGGTGAGCTTCCGCCAGTTTTGCTTCACCGGCAATGGCCGCTTGGAACGCCGCCGCCGCCGCCGCCGGCTGGGCCAGCGCATTCAGGGAAAAACCGCGCTGCAAGTGGGCGCGGGCGGGTTTGAGGCTCGCCTTGGCCGCTCGGTCAAACAGCCCGACCGCTTCCGCCTGGTTGCCACTCTTCTGGACCACCACGCCAAGCAGATAGAGAGCATCAGGATGCTTGGGCCAGCGCTGAAGCATCTGCCGGTAAATCGCCGCGGCTTCCGCCAACTGGCCGGCACGTTGCAGGGCCAGTCCTTTTTGCAAAAGCGCGGCTGGATTCATTCGCAAACAACGCTACCAAGTTGGCTGCGGAGGCAAAAGAGAATAACGCCGCAGGCGGGTGACCAAGCTCATGCGTGAATTCGGAGTGCTGCGACCGGGGACCGGTCGCGGTCCGAAGGCGGCACATGCTGTCAAGTCTCATCCCTTCGGCATATACCGCAAATCGTCCTTTGGACCAAGCGCCACATCCTTAAACACAGTGGATTCCGTCACTGTAAATCCCCGTTTCCGAAACCATTGCTGGAGCTGTGGATTTGGAGTTGGATCCTCTGGCGGCATTCTGTACTCCAAGCGCCGGAGCCCTTTGCTCTTCGTGTAGGCGAGCACGGTCGTTAATAGTTGGCTGCCGATCCCCTGCCGTCGGAAATTGACCTCGAGGATTTTTCGGCCGAACCAGCGAATCAGCAGATTGGGATGCCGGACCACACAATGCTCTTCCACAAACATATCGGCCAAAACCAGCACGTCGCCTTCAATCTGACAATTAACGTAGGCCGCACAACCTTCCAAAAACTCCAGCTTGAAATAAACGAGATCCTCCACCCTTTCCTGGGAGAATTTCAAGACCCGCCCATAGCGGTCTTTGATGAGTTTTTTCATGGCCATAATTTAATCTGAAAACCGCGGTTGAACAACCAAGGAACAAAGACACAAAGGTTATTCTCCGCCGGCAGGCTTGGACCGCGTGGCGCCATGTGTCCCCACTCGGCGGTGCCCCCACCAATCCAATAATCCTATGATCCCGCTTCACTGCGTCGGCAGCACATGGCCCGGAATGGAGCAGGTCGGCGCTTCGCCAATGGCGTTGATGGTATAAGTGCCGCCGTCGGGGCAGACAGGAAACACCCCGTCCTTGCAATACGGCGTCAAATCCTGCGCCGTGGGCACGTCGGCGGTGCTTTTGGCCTTGTCCAGCGCCCATTGCAGTTTGGCCTGCGCCAGCTGGTGGAGATTGTTGATGCAGGCATTGGCGTTGGCGGCCATCGCCGCCTGCTGCTGCTCCGCCTGGAGCTGCTGCAAGTGTTCCCGCTGCATGGCGAGCGCGTCGCGCGCGGTGTTGAGGTGCTGCGCGTTTTGCTGGCTCTCATTCTGAATTCGCTCCAGGTTCTTCTGCAGGGCGCTCACCTTGGCGGCGAGCGCGTCGTTTTGTTTGCGCAAGTTGGCAGCGACCAGCGCCTGCCCGCCGGCGCTGGAATTTTGCAGTGCCTCCAAGGCCGTTTCGGTCTCATGCAATTTCTGCCGCGCGTCGCGCGCTTCCGCCACGGCGGCGTCGCGCTCTTGGTTGGAGCGCCACAGGAAGAATTCCGTGACCAGCATCAGGGCCAGGCAGACCCAGGCAAACCAGCGTTTGGCATTCATGTTTGCAGCAGTTGTCGCCCTTTTGCCAGTCGGCGTCAATCCGAAATATTTTACTTCAGCCATTTTGCCACGTCCACCGCCGCATAGGTGATCACCACATCCGCCCCGGCGCGGCGCATGGCCAGCAAGCTTTCCAGCGTCACCCCGCGCTCGTCGATCCAGCCTTTGGCGGCGGCGGCCTTGATCATGGCATGTTCCCCGCTCACAGCGTAGGCGGCGGTCGGCAGCCCAAATTCCTCTTTCACGCGCCGGAGGATGTCCAGATACGCCAGCGCCGGTTTGACCATGACCATGTCCGCGCCTTCCTGTACGTCCAGCGCCACTTCGCGGATCGCCTCGTTGCCGTTCGCGGCATCCATCTGGTAACTGCGGCGGTCGCCAAACTTCGGCGTGGATTCGGCCACTTCGCGGAACGGCCCGTAAAAGGCGGAGGCGAATTTGGCCGCGTAACTCATGATTGGAGTGTCGGCGAATCCTTCGCGGTCCAGTGCCGCGCGAATGGCGCGCACGCGGCCATCCATCATGTCGCTCGGCGCCACCAGATCCGCACCCGCCGCCGCATGACTGGCCGCCGTGCGGGCGAGCAGCTTGAGCGTGGGGTCGTTCAGGATCTTGCCGTCCTGCACAATGCCGCAATGGCCGTGGGCCATGTATTCGCACAGGCACACGTCGGTGATGACCAGCAGCGAGGGCAATTCCTTTTTCAGCAGGCGCACCGTCTGCTGCACGATGCCCTGCTTCGCATAAGCGCCGCTGGCTTGGTCGTCCTTCTTGTCCGGGATGCCAAAGAGCAGCACGGCCGGCACGCCCAGCGCGTGCGCCGCCGCCGCCTCGCGCAGCACTTCATCCGGCGACAACTGGAACACGCCCGGCATCGCGTCCACCGGCCGGCGCAGGCGTTTGCCGCCACGGGCAAACAGCGGCAGCACCAATTGTGAAACATGGAGCGACGTTTCGGCAACAAGCCGCCGCAGGGCCGGCGAAGTGCGCAAACGGCGCGGACGGCTGACTGGAAATCCTGGCAAAGTCATGCGGGCAGTCTAAACTGAATATGGCGGGCCGTCCAGCCAGCCAAATGATGGGGTGTCCTCGTTTGCAAAGCGCGGGTCTGTGACCCGCAGCAGCGTTGAAACATCAAGCCGCTTCCATTTCGCTTCAAGACTGACTGGTCTAACTGGCGGAGTTGCGGCGGTTCACAGACCCGCGCTCCGAAGGCAGTTTGCGGGATGTTTACTGCGATGTCTCCAACAGCCAGGACGATACCGGCGCCGCCAGGTCCGCAAACCGATACGGCACCGTTTCATGCGTGCTGTGGGGAACCACCAGCAGCCGGCTGCCGGGCGCCGCGAGCGCGTACACTTGCGCCACCTCGGCCTCCGGCGCGATTTTGTCGCCATCGGCGGCCACGAACAGGGCGCGAACCGGGTGCCGGGACAGGGCCGTGGTGGTATCAAGTTCGGCGACGGGGACGCCCAATACAGCCGGTAACTTTTTCAATCCGGCGCGGAGGAGCGACTTGGGCAGCCAGCCGGCATATTGGGAGCGGAGGTTCAGCACGGCATTGGACAAGCCCGCATAAGGGGTGATCGCCACCACCGCGCGCAGGCGCGGGTCGGCCGGTTGCCAGCGCAATGCCATTGCCGCGCCATAGGATTCACCCACCGCTGTCACCGGATTTCGCAACCGGCCATCGTGGTTCAACTGATCCAGCAACTGGCTTAAATCCGCCACCTCGTGCAAGCCATAAGAGATTTGGTTGCCGCTGGATTTGCCATGCCCGCGCAAGTCCACCAGCACGCACCGCCAACCCTCCTGGGCCAACTGAAGCGCCCAGGGCATCATGGAAAATTGCGCCAGCGCGTAGCCATGCAGCAACACTACGGTGCCGCGCGGTTGCGCCGACCAGGCGTTCGTCTTGGCCGGCAGCTCGGTACGGAAATCGAACATGGTCCGCTCATCGCTCCCCTCCATCCAGTTCGTGGTGGCAACGGTGAGGTGATAATCCGCCGGTTCGATGACGCGATAACTGAGCTGCGCGGGAGGCGGGCCAACCGCGACCAAGTGCCGGGGGAAGTTCGTGAAGACATTAGGATGGAAAGCCAGCCATACCGGCGCTTCCGGCGCGAACCAGGTGGGATACGAGTTCGGCGCCTGCACCATGCGATGCGCCATGAAGCTGCCGCAACCCGCCGTGGCCCAAACGAGCAGGACAAACAGCAGCAATGCTGCTGGCTGAAGGTTGTCCGCCCTCCGCAGTGCTGCTGCGGAGGACGGGGGGGGTGAGGGTTGAATGGGCGGAGTGCCAGGTCTGCTCCGGCCGCACGCGCTTTCCATCTCGTCACCTGCCCCGGTCATACCCGCAGCTTCCGCACGTCCACGGCCTCCATGCCGGCGGCGCGGATGGCTTGCAGGCCCAGATCAGTGTCCTCATAGGCGCGGCAGAAGGATGGCGCCACGCCGATGCGCCGCGCTGCCTCCAGGAAAATGTCCGGGGCGGGTTTTTGTTTTTTAACCATCTCGCTGGTCACCACGGCTTGGAACAGATGCCGGATCTTCAGTTGCTCCAGCACTTGCACGATGATAGGCTGCGTGCCGCCCGAGGCGACCGCCATCGGGATTTTCCCGGAATTCGCGCGCGCGATTTCCACGACCGCGTGAATGGGCTCGATTTCGGCCATGAGCGGCAGATAGGCGCTTTCCTTTTCGTGCGCGATGGCAAAGTGGTCGAGCGAGCGACCCTGTTCCACCGCGAGCATCTTCAGAATATCGCGCGACGGCACGCCGCCGAGCGCGTAAAAACGGTCCTCGGGGAAATACAGGTCGTGGCGGCGCGTGATCAGCTGCCACGCACGCCAATGCAGCGGCATGGTGTCGGCCAGCGTTCCGTCGCAGTCAAAAATCAAACCTCGGATATCTTCCATTTGCGTAATGTGTGATGCGTCATGCGTAATGCGTGATGCGAATTCCTCCCCGCTGCTCACGTTGCTAACGACGCCAGTTTCTCCTCCACGTCGTGCGTCATCAAA
>Ga0316232_1002889_pt1 | contig 16727 bp, 16 predicted proteins | sample TBHtaG_FD_206006 | JGI IMG/M metagenome (GOLD analysis project Ga0316232, IMG submission 206006) | Freshwater microbial communities from Trout Bog Lake, Wisconsin, USA - TBH18025_13 | ecosystem: Environmental > Aquatic > Freshwater > Lake > Hypolimnion/Profundal zone | place: USA: Wisconsin... | reverse complement strand
AAGGACGCTTGGAAAAAGAACAAATACTTCAGATGCTGGCCCAGACGGGCTGCAATCAAAAAGAGGCAGCCAAACGCCTGGGGATCGATCGAAGCACCCTGTATCGAAAACTTAAAGCGCTGAATATCGGTGTTGGAAAAAACGCAACGCATGATGCGTAATTCCGCATCGCAACAAAGCTTGCAACAGGTGATGCAGGCTTTGTTGCGTAAACAGCGAAATAGCGGGCGGCGTTTTTTGGCATAACATTTGCAACAGTAAGGAAGGGAATGGATCATCGCAGCTTACCTCATTGTGGCCAAACCAGAAAACAATAAGGAGGGTAGCACTTGAACACCAATTTGGTACAAGCAAGAATGAGGCGCGGCGAAAGGTTGATCGGTACCTAAGTGCAAACTGTCTAAGTATTCAACATGGAGTGTCTGACCTGGAAAATGATTTGAGAGGGGGATGTTGATGAACGCACCTATAGGAGAAACCAAGAAAACCCGAGTTCGCTGGGGTATTGTTGCAATGCTGTTTATCCTGACGACCCTAAACTATGCCGACCGGGCAACTCTTTCCCTGGCGGGACCGGCAGCGGCGAAGGAACTGGGGATGAACGCCGTCACCATGGGATATGTCTTCTCGGCCTTCGGCTGGTCCTATGTGGCAGCACAACTGCCAGGCGGCTGGCTGCTGGATCGCTTTGGCTCGAAAAAAGTTTACTTTTTCAGCATTTTTTTCTGGTCGCTGTTTACGCTTCTGCAGGGGTATGTCGGCTTATTGGGAGCCGGTCTGGCGGTTGCCGGGCTTTTCGCCATGCGGCTGCTGGTGGGGGCGGCTGAGGCACCGTCGTTTCCCGGCAACAGCCGGATTGTGGCGGCCTGGTTTCCGGCAGCGGAACGCGGCACAGCAGCGGCGATCTTTAATTCTGCCCAGTATTTTGCCACCGTGCTGTTCGCCCCGCTGATGGGCTGGATTGTCTATACTTTTGGCTGGAAGCATGTATTTTCGGTAATGGGTTTCCTGGGTATCGTATTGGCCTTTGTCTGGCTGAAAGTTATTTACAATCCCAAGGAGCACCCGCGTATCAACCAGGCCGAGCTGGACTATATCGAGCAGGGCGGCGGCCTGGTGGACATGGACCAGGCGGGGAAGGACAGTAAGGGCGGCAGCAGCCTGCCTACCTGGTGGTGTATCAGGCAACTGCTCGGCAACCGGATGCTGGTGGGGGTTTATATCGGGCAATACTGTATAACGACTCTTACTTATTTCTTCATTACCTGGTTTCCGGTCTATCTGGTCCAGGCCCGGGGGATGTCTATTCTTAAAGCCGGCTTTGTCGCCGTCCTGCCTGCGCTGTTCGGCTTTATCGGCGGAATCTTGGGAGGAATATTCTCGGATTACCTGCTGCGGAAAGGTTATTCCCTGTCGGTTGCGCGCAAAACCCCGATTGTTGGCGGGATGCTGATGTCTACCGCCATGATTATCTGCAATTATACCAATGTGGAGTGGATTGTTGTCGCCCTTATGGCCCTGGCTTTCTTCGGCAAAGGCGTGGGGGCCCTGGGCTGGGCCGTGGTGGCCGATACTTCGCCGAAAGAAATAGGGGGCTTAAGCGGCGGTCTTTTCAATACCTTTGGCAATTCCGCCGCGATCACCACCCCGATAATCATCGGTTATATCATTCAGGGCACGGGATCATTCAATGGAGCCCTGGTATTTGTCGGCGCCAATGCCTTGGGCGCCATACTGAGCTATTTGCTGATTGTCGGTGAAATCAAACGCATGACGCTTACGATGCCAAGCTGTGAAGTCCCGGCAACTGGCCCTGAAAAGTAGCTGCACAAAAAAAACGGCGGCTTTATCTGGCTGGGGCCTCAAAGAACAGTCCCAAAAATTGAAATAGGAGTGATATCCAAATGATGAAGAAGAGTTCTTCTCCGGTGGTTACCGAGATGACGGTCATCCCGGTGGCGGGTTATGACTGCATGCTGCTCAACCTGAGCGGCGCGCACAGCCCCTACTTTACCCGCAATATTGTCATCCTGAAAGACAACACAGGCCATACCGGGGTCGGTGAAGTCCCTGGCGGCGAGCGTATCCGCCAAACGCTGGAAGACGCCAAGTCTTTTGTAATCGGCCAGCCTGTCGCTACTTACAACAATATTTTGAATACCGTGCGCCAGCACTTTGCTGACCGCGATTCCGGCGGGCGCGGCCTCCAGACCTTCGACCTGCGGATCACCATCCATGCCGTTACCGCCCTGGAAGCGTCGCTGCTGGATCTTTTGGGCCAATTTCTTGATGTTCCTGTCGCCGCGCTGCTAGGAACAGGCCAGCAGCGCAAAGAAGTGGAAATGCTGGGGTATTTATTCTATGTCGGTGACCGTACCAAGACCGACCTGCCCTATCCAAGCGCTCCCACAGCCAAGGACGACTGGCTCAGGCTGAGGAATGAGGAAGCGTTGACCCCTGAGGCCATCGTGCGTCTCGCAGAAGCCACGCACGCCCGTTATGGCTTCAATGACTTCAAGCTCAAAGGCGGCGTCCTGAGCGGAGCCGAAGAAATCGCCGCTGTTACAGCCATTGCCGAACGGTTCCCGAAGGCACGGGTCACCATTGATCCCAACGGCGGCTGGTCGCTTGATGAAGCTATCAAACTGTGCCGCAATCAGCAGCATGTACTGGCCTATGTCGAAGATCCCTGCGGAGCGGAAAATGGCTATTCCGGCCGGGAAGTTATGGCTGAATTCCGGCGGGCGACCGGATTGCCGACAGCCACCAACATGATTGCCACCGACTGGCGCCAGATGGGGCACGCGATTGCGCTGCACTCAGTGGATATTCCGCTGGCGGACCCGCATTTCTGGACTATGCAAGGCTCGGTGCGGGTAGCGCAGATGTGCAATGAATGGGGTCTTACCTGGGGGTCGCACTCCAACAATCATTTTGATATCTCGCTGGCGATGTTCACCCATGTCGGCGCCGCTGCTCCCGGTAAAATCGCCGCTCTTGACACTCACTGGATTTGGCAGGAGGACCGGGAGCGTCTGACCAAAGAACCGTTTAAGATTGTCGGCGGCATGGTGGCTGTTCCCGACAAACCCGGCCTGGGAGTGGAAGTGGATATGGTCCAAATCGAGAAAGCGCACAAATTGTATCTGGAAAAAGGCCTGGGGGCGCGGGATGACGCTATGGCCATGCAGTACCTGATTCCGAACTGGAAATTTGACAACAAGCGCCCCTGTTTGGTACGCTAGAGACAGGTCGGGGTTCCGGCGCTAAATAAGAGAATGAAAGGGAGAAGATAAGGATGAAGATAGGTTTTATTGGTCTTGGCATCATGGGAAAACCCATGAGCAAAAATTTATTAAAAGCAGGCTATGATCTGGTTGTCTGCGATGTTGTGAAAGCGGCTGTGGATGAGGTTGTTGCCGCAGGAGCCAAATCAGCTGCAACACCGAAAGCTGTCGCCGAGCAGTGCGATATTATTATCACCATGCTGCCCAACTCCCCCCATGTCAAGCAAGTGGTGCTGGGAGAAAACGGAGTCATAGAGGGTGCGAAAAAAGGCGCTGTTGTTGTTGATATGAGCTCCATCGCGCCGCTGGTTGCGCGGGAAGTTGCTCAGAAGCTGGCGGAAAAAGGCATTGATATGCTTGACGCCCCGGTCAGCGGCGGCGAGCCCAAGGCAATTGACGGAACTCTTTCGGTGATGGTCGGCGGGAAAAAAGATATTTTCGATAAATGCTATCCTGTGATGAAAGCCACCGCCGGATCAGTAGTACTGACTGGTGACATCGGAGCAGGCAATATCACCAAACTGGCCAACCAGATTATTGTCGCCCTGAATATTGCCGCTGTTTCGGAGGCACTGGTCTTGGCGAGCAAGGCAGGCGTCGAGCCTGAACTGGTATTTCAGGCTATCAGGGGCGGTTTGGCTGGCAGTACTGTTCTTGACGCCAAAGCGCCGCTGATGATGGACCGTAAGTTCAACCCCGGCTTCAGGATCAATCTACATATCAAAGATTTGAACAATGTGCTGGAAACCTCCCATGAGCTGGGTGTGCCGCTGCCGATGACAGCCGCTGTCATGGAAATGATGCAAGCCCTGAAGGTGGACGGCATGGGCGACGGCGACCACTGTAGTCTGGTAAAATACTACGAAAAAATGGCCAAAACTGAAGTGAAGCGATAAAAATAACCGGCCACCCATATGGGTGGCCGGTTTATTTTTTTTGCGCGCGCGCGAAAAGCAAAGCAGGAATTTTTCCGGTGAAGTGGAATAAAATAATAATAAAATGAACCTTTGGTTCACAGAGTGGAACGAGGAGTAGTATGGAAAGTGTACGCGCTGTGGAACGGGCGCTGGAGCTGCTGGAGTGCTTTTCCGAGCCCCGGAGGGAAATCGGGTTATCTGAGCTGTCCCGGATGCTGTCGCTTCCGAAGGCGACGGTGCTTCGGCTGGCGCGGACGCTGGAGAGTAAGGGCTATTTGATTCAGGATGTCCAGAGCATGAGTTATCGCCTGGGGCCAAAGGTGCTGAGTCTTGGCAAAGTTTTTCTGGCCAGGCTGGATTATCGGCAAGTTGCGCTGCCTGTCATGCAGGCCCTGCGGGATAGCACCCAGGAGGCGGTGAGTCTTTATGTCGTCAGCGGCGACCAGCGGCTGTGCGTCCAGAGGGTCGAAAGCCTGCAGAGTCTCAGACAGGTCGTAAATGTCGGCGACCGCCTGCCTCTTGCCCGCGGTTCAGCCGGAAAACTCCTTGTGGCGCTTCATCACCTGGACTCCGGCGTCGAAGGAATCGATCCCGGCGAAATTGAGCGTATCCGCCGACAAGAGTATGCCGTCAGTTTTGAAGAACGCGAACAGGGACTTGCCTCGGTTTCGGTACCTATTCGCGATGATACCGGTCAGGTGATCGCGGCTCTGTCGATAGCTGGACCGAGTTTTCGTTTCTCGGCCGAAAATATCAGTACCTATTTACAGGAAACCCAGCAAGCTGCAAGGCGTATTTCCTATCAACTGGGATACATGTTGTGAGTCGACTTGTTTTTCGGCTGAAGGTTGACTGAGTTTCAAATGAGCGGCGGCTGATGACTTCATCAAAGGCCGCTAACAGTGTGTGAAAAACATGAACCCCTGGTTCGGCAGATGAACCAGAGGTGAGCTGTTCACGCCAAACTAAATAAGGAGTGTGCACCATGTCATTGCTAACAGGAATCAGGGTCCTGGATGTTTCCACCGTCATCGCGGCGCCGTTCGCCGCCGGAATGATGGCCGACTTCGGAGCGGATGTCATCAAAATCGAGCAGCCTGACGGAGGAGATCCTTTTCGTAAACTCGGACCGTATCACAATGGTGAGGTGCTGCGCTGGCCCGCCATGGGTCGCAACAAGCGCTGCATCACTCTTGATCTGCGCAAAGAAGAGGGGAAGCAGATCTTCCTGAAACTGCTGGCCAAGTGTGATGTTCTGATCGAGAATTTCCGTACAGGTACGCTGGATAAGTGGGGGTTGGATGTCGACACCCTGCGGGCGGCCAATCCGGATGTCATCATCACCAGGGTAACAGGCTACGGCCAGACCGGTCCACTGGCGGCTGTGGCCGGCTTCGGAACACCGGCCACAGCGTTTTCCGGCATGACCTATATCACCGGTTACGAGGACCGTCCCCCGGTCAGCCCGTCGTTTTCGCTTGTTGATTACATCACCGGCCTCTACGCCCTGTCGTCGACGATGATGGCCCTTTACAACCGGGACGCGCTAAAAGGCAAGGCCCAGGAGATAGATATCAGTCTTTATGAGGGAATCTTCCGGATGATGGAGATCCTTGTTGCTGACTATCACAAAAACGGCCGGGTACGGGAGCGGACTCCGAAACTCAGCGGGACATCGAGTCCTGGCGGCACTTACGAGACCAGGGACGGCCAGTGGGTGGTACTGGTCTGCAGCACCGACCGGACCTACGAATACCTCACTAAGGCGATGAAACGGCCGGATTTGTTGGAACATCCGCTGTTCTCGACGATGAAATCCCGGGTGGAAAACGACCCTGCCATTGATCATATCGTCCGGGCCTGGATCGGCGGCCTGGACTACGATAATCTGAAGGAGATTGTCGACAGGGAAGGCGTGCCGGTAAGTCTTGTTTATAGTGCGGTGGACATCTTTAATGATCCGCATTACGCCGCCAGGGAAAACATTGTCGAGATGCCTCATCCCACTCTGGGGACCATCAAAATGCCGGGGATTGTGCCCAAGTTCAGCGAAACCCCGGGTGAAATCAAGTGGGTCGGCCCGGGACTGGGGCAGCACAATCAGGAGGTATACGCCGAACTTGCCGGTCTGGACGCTGAGCAACTGAGCCAGCTGAAAGCCAGAGGCGTTATATAGGATGATGGAGGTAAGGAACATGCAGCTGCCGAAAAAAGTGACTATCTGCGAGGTCGGCCCCCGGGACGGCTTCCAGCAGGAAAAGACCATCATCCCCACCGCCGCGAAAGTCGATATCATCAATCGCGTCGCCGCGTCCGGGGTACAAGTCATCGAAATCGGATCTTTTGTTCATCCCAAAGCGGTGCCCCAGATGGCCGACTCTGATGAAGTCGCCCGCCGGATCGAAAAAATGCCTGGAGTGCAGTACCGCCCCTTTCTGACTAATCTCAAAGGCGTCGAACGGGCTCTTGCCTGCGGACTTGACAGGATAAAACTCAGCCATGCTGCCAGCGAATCGCACAATCTGAGTAATTTCAACCAGACCATCGAGCAGACTGTCAAGGGCTTCGAAGCCTGCGTCGAACTGGCTGTCAAACACAACGCCGTCCTGTCTGCCGCGCTTACTGTTTCTTTCGGCTGTCCCTTTGAAGGCAAAGTGCCGCTGGAAAACATCAAGGCTCATGTGAGAAGGCTCAACGAATATGGCATTTATGAAATTTCCCTGGCTGACACCACCGGGATGGCAAACCCCAACCAGGTATATGGGATGATGTCCGACCTTGTCCAGACCTTTCCTGAGGTCAAGTGGATACTGCATATGCATGATACCCGTGGGATGGCGCTGGCGAATATCCTGGCAGCGATGCAGGCCGGGGTGAGCTGGTTCGACGCATCCTTCTCGGGCCTGGGCGGCTGCCCTTATGCTCCGGGGGCGTCAGGCAATGTGGCTACAGAGGATCTTGTTCATATGCTGCATGAAATGGGTATTGAGACAGGCATTGATCTGGATCAGGCCATCGAAACCGCCAGGCTGGCAAGAGCACTGGTGGGACACGAAACCGACAGCCGGATGCTCAAAGCCGGCAAGGTATCTGATCTGGTGCTGGAAAAACCCAAGGGCCAGAATAAAATAAGCTGATCCTGTCAGGCCGCAGGTGTGGCGGGGTCATTCCATTGTTGCATAGACGGGTTTGGGGATTTGTGATATTATAATTTATAAAATGTAAAGCAATACGTGTAACGGCGCTGTTAGCAAGGTCTGATTTGCAAAAGCGCCGTTTTTGCATAAGCCGCGACTATAATCGAAAGGGAGTACGACCATGGCCCTCCTGCTATCACGCCAGGATATCGACAAAGTGCTGACAATGCAAGACGCAATCGCTGCTGTCAACGAAAGTTATCAAAATTTCTCGTCAGGTAAAATCACCATTCCGGTCCGAACTGCGGTGGAGATAACCGAGAACAAGGGAGTCGGCTTGTTTATGCCAGGCTATTCCCCCTACCTTGGCAGTTACGGACTGAAAATTGTTTCGGTTTTTTCGGAGAATCTCAGTAAAGGCTTTCCGACTATTACTTCTCTTGTCGTTCTGTTGGATGCAGCCACCGGTGACTCTTTGGCGGTTATGGAAGGAAGCTGGCTGACTGCCGTCAGGACCGGCGCGGCCTCCGGGGTGGCAACCCAACTGCTGGCCCGCAAGGACGCAGCGACTCTTGTGGTCATCGGCGCCGGGGTGCAGGCCTATACCCAAATCGAAGCGATCTGCGCCGTCCGGGCGATAAAAGATGTATGGATAGTATACCAAAATGACCGCCAGAAGGCCCTGGACCTTGCAGCCAAGCTCCAGAAGCGCCATGACGGGGAGACTTATCAAGTAACCAGAGACGCGGCAGGGGCAGTCCTGGAAGCCGATATTGTGGTGACAGCCACGACGTCCAGATCGCCGGTCATCGCCGCCGAATGGATCCGCCCCGGAACCCACATCACGCCATCGGGTCTTTTAAACCGGATATGCAGGAAATACCCGCAATCTTGCTGCAGGCGGCCAAGGTAGTTGTCGACACCCGTGAAGGAGCCATCGCCGAAGCAGGGGATTTCATCATCCCCATTCGGGAAGGAACTTTCAGCGAAGCCGATATCTATGCCGAGATCGGCGAAATTGCCGCCGGAACTCTCAGCGGGCGGCAAAGCCCGACGGAAATCACCCTGTTTAAAAGCGTCGGGCTGGCGGCTCTCGATCTGGCGGTGGCCAGGTTGGTGTATGACCGCGCCCGGCAGAAGGGTATTGGCACCGAATTTTCGTTCGGGTGAGCTGCGTTTAAGGGGGATTACTCTTGATGATCAGGGAAATAACAGAAGCCGACTATCTGCCGGTCATCACCGTCCTGAATGAATGGTGGGACGGCAGAGCCATGGCCGACATGCTGCCCCGCCTGTTTATAAAACACTTCAGAAATACCAGCTATATCGCCGAAGAAAACGGTGATATCCTTGGCTTTCTGGTTGGTTTCATATCTCAGACCTATCCTGAACAGGCTTATATTCATTTTACCGGAATCCACCCCGACCATCGCCGCCGCGGTATAGCCAATTGTCTTTATTTTGATTTTTTTGCCGCGGTCCGGGACAAAGGCTGCAAGACGGTTCAGCTCGTAACTTCGCCACAAAACAAGAAGTCTATTGCCTATCACACCAAAATGGGGTTCCAAATGGAGAAAGGCGGCGCGTTTAAGGACGGCGCCTGGGTCTATACCGATTATGACGGACCCGGCCAGGACCGGGTTGTATTTGTGAAGCAGCTATAGCGGAGCAGGCTATTTTCTTTTGATTTGAGCGAAATAACAGATGACAATACGATTATGGCAGAAGGAAAACCCGGATAAATTGCAAGACGCCCTGCAAAAAAGGGCGTCTTTTCAGTTAAGATAATCGTTTGCGACACAGTCTAAATTTAAAGATAAGTGGATCAAAAAGAAGGATTTGGGGCGGTGGAGGGTGCATAAATACAAAGCGGAATAAACTGATCTAATACGAGGAGGAAACCCCGATGGACCAGATCGCCAAAATAACTACTGACAGGAACCAAAGCCTGCTGACAGGGCATCTTAAAAATTATGAAAGCAAAGCCTTGGAACTGGGGGCTAGCCGGGCGGCTGTCATTCGCACCGACACCATAGCGGTGGATGAGCGCGTCACCTTAAAATGCCAGATTCCCAGATGCTTCGGCTATGGGGCCTCGGCCCATTGTCCTCCCAACACCTTAAAGCCTGCTGAACTCAGGGAACAGCTGAAAAAATACCAGTGGGCGGTTTTATTCACCATTGATGCCCCGGCGGAAGTCATTGTCAGAAACAAGGCTACCATCAAGGAGCGGATAGCCACTTATCTGGATGTATTCAAAATAGTCAGCGCACTGGAATCCCAGGCCTTTTACGACGGTCACTATTTTGCCTTTGGGTTTGGCGCAGGCTCCTGCCGGCACAGTTACTGCAGCCGTGAAGAAACCTGCGCAGCCATGGAAGGGAAAAAGTGCCGCTTCGCCCTTCATTCCCGGCCATCGATGGAAGCCGTCGGTATTGATGTATTCGGACTGGTGGCGTCTGTGGGCTGGGATATCTATCCGATCGGCAGCGGCGCCGACGCGGCCAGTGTGCCCAAAGGCACCCTGACGGGAATTGTTATTGTGCAATAAAGTAAGCACCGGCAAAAATGTCGGGAGGATACTGTTGCAACAGGCCAAAGTCTTGGGGATTTCCAAGGCTTCGGCCTGTTGCTTTGATTGTGCTCAAAGAATAGAGCGGCAGCCTACAGGGTAGGCAGGATTATTGCCAAATCGGACAGAATTTGCTAAACAGGCGCATTGAGCTGTAGATGTTATGCAGGCAAGCATAGCTGCCTGCACTGGGGTGAAAACTTTAGAGGATAAGGCTCTATTCAGCTTGTTTTTACAGTTCATCGCACAACAGCTGACAAAGTACACGCAGGCAGGTGAAGGAGAAAATTGACTGATCATATGATTGCTGACATTGTGTTGACTCATGGAGTTGTATATACCGCTGACGCAAATGATACCGTGGGGGAAGCTGTTGCCATCAAGGGCGACCGGATTGTCTTTGTCGGCGGGAATCATGAGATAAACGGTTTCATCGGCAAGGGAACGCAGAGCATCGATCTTCAGGGCAAAATGGTGATACCGGGGATGATTGATACTCATATTCATCCGCCAGGCTTATCATTGTCGGAACTTTACGAAGTTCAGCTTGCAGGCCTCAACAGTCTGGAGGGGTATCTGGATGCGGTCAGGAGTTTTATCGCCCGCAACCCTGGGACTAAGATGGTTTATGGCCGGGGCTGGTCGTGGGGAATACTTAAAGGCGAAGAGCTGATCAAGGGCCCCCGCAAAGAATATCTTGACGCTGTCTCCAAAGACATCCCGATTGTGCTCAGGGCCCATGACGGCCATACCTTGTGGGTCAATTCCAAGGCCCTTGAGGTCAACGGCATAACCAGCCAGACAGCGGTGCCCAGCGGCGGGGTTATTGAAAAAGACCCTGTCAGCGGCGAGCTGTGGGGGACGCTGAAGGAATGGGCCATGTGGCTGATTGCCCTGCCTGAATATAGTCTGGAGCAGTACATCGACGCCATGGCCGCCTTTCAGAAAAAGATGCATCGTTTTGGCATCACTGCTGTGCTGTGTATGGCAAGTTTGCCTTTCCAGTCCATATTTAAAGCCTGTGCCGAGCTGCAGACCAGGGGACAGCTGGAGCTGCGTTTCCGGGGAGCCATGACTGTCAATGCAAGGGACGGCTTAAAAGAGCAGCTGGATGCCGTCAGTGAGCTTCAGGCCAGGTATTTAACCCCGGACTTGAAGGTAATCGCAGCCAAGTTTTTTACGGACGGAGTTATCGAGGGGGGGACCAGTTTTCTGCTGGAGCCCTATAGTCTTAAAGCCGGAAAAGGCGCCGGTTATTACGGCGACTTTTTGTGGGATATGGACAAGCTGAAACAGGCGTTTTATGCGGCTAATCAAGCCGGTTTGCAGATTCATGTTCACTCCACCGGAGACGCGTCCACCAGAAGGGTTCTGGACGCCCTGGAAACTATCCGGTCCCGGCTGCCGGACGGGGACTACCGTAATACCATTACCCATCTGCAACTGGTGGATGGGAAGGATATCCCGCGGTTCAAAGACCTTGGCGTCATTGCCAGCGTGCAGCCGTACTGGCAGTTCAAAGGCCCCAACTGGTGGCATAATGTCGATTATCAGTTTCTTGGTGAGCGGGCTGAGAGAGAATTCCCTCTGGGCAGCTTGTTTGCGGCAGGCGCGACGGTGGTGTCCTCTTCCGACTATCCTGCCACCATTATTCCCAATCCGCTTTTGGCTATTGACACCGGCGTGACCCGCAACATGGCCCGAGGCGGTTTGCACGGGGTGGAGGATATCGTCGACGCTGATGACGACAGGTACTTGTTGAACCCCGGGGAACGGGCCACTGTGCAGCAAATGATCAAGAGTTTCACTATCCATGGAGCCTATGCCTTGTTCATGGAGCGGGAAATCGGCTCCATCGAGGCAGGCAAGCTGGCCGACCTCGCGGTACTTGACCGGGATCTGTTGACAATCAACCCTATCGACATCGACAAGGCCGAAGTGGTTATGACCTTTTTTAACGGCAAGCTTATTTTTAGCCGCCCCTAGGGGGCCAAGCCGGCGTGCCAACAAAAAAAATGGCTTGCTTCCTTATACCAAAGGAAGCTAAGCCATTCTCGCCTGCAGGCGGTATTATCGTTTCTCTGGCACAATCTCCAGCCAGTAACCGTCAGGGTCGGCGATAAAGTAGATGCCCATAGCCGTATTTTCATAGCAGATGCAGTTCATTTTCTTATGTAATTCATGGGCTTTGGCGAAGTCATCGACAATGAACGCCAGATGGAATTCATTGTCCCCTAAGTTGTAGGCTTCTTTCTTGTTTTTCAGCCAGGTCAGCTCCAGCCTGTGGGGAGTCTTGCCGTCTCCCAGAAAGACCAAGGTGAAATCCGGTTTTTCGACACGGCGCGTCTCAGTCAGCTGCAGTGCTTCCTGATAAAAAGCCAGGCTTTTTTCCAGGTGGAGAACATTGAAGTTGTTGTGCGCAAAAGTAAATTTCATGACAACCTTCCTCCGATTCTTTATCATTCTTTATTATCATTTATTATAACATGACTGTCCGGAATGTGCTGCGCCGGACTAGAAGAAGATTTCCTGACCCTTGCGGGTGATCTCGACGGTGGACAGCGGCGAGTTTTTTACCTTTGCGGCGAAAGCCTTGGTGGCGCCGTAATCGTCCCCGAAATGCATGGGTAGAAGCAGCTTGGGATGCATTTGGGCTGCGAAATACTCGGCACCAAGACAATAGAATTCTTCCAATCTGCGGTCGACCGGGAAAAAGGCAATATCAATCGACTCTGGCGCGATTTTTTCCATCTCGGCTTTGAAAATCGATTCAGCGTAGTCCCGCTCTGCTTTGCTTTCGCCTTTCCAGTGCCACCAGTTCAGGTCTCCGGCATGAAATAGCGATAATTCATCCGCCTGCACCAGAAAAGACAAGCCTGCGTCGGTGGATCCGAAGGATTTGATCAACGCATCCTCCTGTTTCCATTCCTCGTATGGAGACATAATATGATAGCGGGGGACATTAATGTTGCTATGGATGTCGCTGCTGAGGATATAGGTGATGTTGGGATTGGTTTTGGCCCATTCAAAGATTACGGGATCGAAGTGATCGGGATGGCTGTGGGATGCAAACACATAAACATTGGTTTTGGTCTGGAGATATTCGGCGGTGATAATGCCGTTGGCCAGATCGCGGCGAGGATTTGCCCCTGGCTGGTAATAGTCGAAGATGAAAAGATGCTGTGAGGTTTCCACCGCGTAGCCGCTATGAAACAAGTAGGTAATTTTCGCTTTCGGGTTGTTCATAAAGGACCCCTTTCTGCTGCCGGTTGATTCCGGATCACTTAATATTACTCTATTATTGCATATAGTCCTTGCCGGGGACAATCGCCATTTTTGATATTTAATGCCTTTTGAAACGATTTTTTGGTATAATTGAAAATGTGTCGCAGAACAGAGGAGGTTTTAGCATTTTTCAGCAGATCACTTTAGAAGATAAGCCGATTTTCGATCGGTTTTTCCGGCAGCGGCGTTATGAGAACGCCGAATGCAACTTTACCAATATGTATATGTGGCGAAAAGGCTATTCGATAGAATGGGCCGTTATCGACGATTTTTTGTGCATTAAGGCTGGCCGGCCTGACAGCACTCCGTTTATCCTCTGTCCCTTCGGTCTGGATGATTCCGCGCTGGGCAGCGTGATTGACAAGGTGGCGGACTATTTGACGCAGCATCAGTTGCCGTTCATTATGAAAGGCGTCTCGGAAGAAATGATGACTGTGCTGCAAAAGGTCAAACCAGGATTTCTTACCTTCTCCGATGACCGCAACAATCATGACTATGTGTACAGCACTGAAGATCTGATCAACCTGGCTGGACGCAAATACCACAGCAAGCAGAACCATCTCAACTTCTTCAAGCGAACTTACGAATACCGCTATGAGGCGATTACCTCTGAATTGATTCAGCCGTGTATGCTCAGTGCCCGGGAATGGTACACCACCCATAACGGTTCGGATGATGACAGCCTGAAAAGAGAATACCAGGCCATCATCGATGTGCTGGCCAATTTCGAGCGTCTTGCCGTCCAGGGCGGGGCGATCATGCTGGATAACAAGGTGGCCGCCTTTAGCTTTGGGGAAAAACTTAACTCCGACACGGCGGTTATTCATGTGGAAAAAGGCCTGGATGTCCGAGGCTTGTATCAGGTTATCAACCAGGAATTTTGCCGCAATGCCTGGTCAGACCTCGCGTACGTAAACCGCGAAGAAGACATGGGTATCGAAGGTTTGCGACGGGCAAAACTGTCTTATCATCCGGTGAAGATGATCAAGAAATATAGTGCGGTGTTGAAAGCAAGGAGAGGGTAGCATGGAATTCCGGTTGACGGACCCGCGGGATGAAGACGTCAAATGGCTATGGGATTACTGCTTTGAAAAAAGGGAGCACCCTTTTTTTCGGTGGTATTTTTCCCGTTACAGCCAGGAAGGCAATGTCCTGGCTGGTTATACCGACGGAAAAATGGCTGCCTGCTTGCACCTGAATCCCTGCGACATCTTCCTGCGCGGGAAAAATGTGCCTGTTTCCTATATTGTCGGTCTGGGGGTCATGCCCGAGGCCCGCGGCGGCGGAGCGGGAGAGCTTTTGCGGGGGGCGCTGGAGGAAATGCGGCGCAGGGGCCACTGGGTCAGTATTATCATGCCTGCCCGCGCCGGAACTTATTATCCCTACCAATGGGAACTGTGCTACCACCAGTATCACTATTCGGTTGCGGCGGAGGATCTGAGGACCCTTGGCGAAAAAGGGGGCACATTCCGCTTGTTCAGCAATCCGCAGGATATCGCTGAACTGGACAGCGTATATTGCCGGTTTGTCGCCAGCAAACACGGCTACACCAAGCGCAGCCGGGGCTACTGGCACCACATGGCGGAGGAACATGCCCTCGACAACGGCTATATCTATATCCTGGAGAATGCGGGTCAGGCCGAAGGCTATATTTTCTACAAACTGCACCAAGGTAAGCTGCTGGTGCGGGAAATGGCTTACACTAACAGACAGGCTCTTTTGGGACTTGTGCACTTCCTATATCAGCACCGCTCCCAGGCCAAGACTGCCGAGTGGAACGCGCCGATGGACGACTGGCTGCATTTTTTGCTGCCTGACCCCAAGCGGGCTGTCACGCTGGAGCCCTTCATGGCTGCCCGTATTGTCGATGCCGCGAAAGCTCTGGCGACGGTCGGCTATCCGGCCGGTATTGACGCCAGTGTTGCTATGGACATTGAGGATGAACAAGCGCCATGGAACAACCGGATTTTAGAGCTGACAACAAGCGGCGGAACCGGCAGGGTAAGCGTGACGTCCGGGCGGCCGTCCGATGCTGTCCGATTATCAATCGGGGCCTTGACCCAGCTGATGTTTGGCCGGCTTAGCGCTTCTGAGCTTGCGCAAATGGGGCGGATGCATACCGAAGATTCCGCCGCGCTGGAGCTGCTTGACCGTCTTTTCCCCAAATGCAATAATTATATCAACGAGTATTATTGAATCTTTCAGGCTGTTGAAAAACTTCGCCTAGCGTCGTTGCTCCTCAGACCACTTGCTTGCGTACACCCTAGTACGCGGCGCGGCGCGTTCTTCCGGTGCGCCTAGCTATGCTCGTTTTTGAACAGCCTGGGGTCTTTCAACAAACTGAAAAAACAGTCAGAGGCCTTTCCTCTGGCTGTTTTTGATACCTAGTCTAATCTATTTTAGGCCGGTTCGAAGGCTCTGGGTGCTATATCATGATTTTGCCTGGCAGCCCCTGCGGCGGATTTTGCATTGCCTTTGCCAGAATCCGGGAGAACGATTTGGTTCTTTTCCGCCGCTCCTGGTCCTCGGGTTTGGGTTGATTGAAATACAGACTGTTCGTCGGCTGAATTTGTGAGATCCTTACTATCATCCCATAGCCCTCCTTGCGCTATGCCAGCTGCTGCGATAACCGCAGCGACTGAGCGAAAACGATTTTGCCGCCGCGCCAAATGATGGAATATCATCCAACTATTGTATTACTATATTAGACCAGTGGCTTTCATTGTGTCAAGCCGATTTCAGCTTTGATTCCTGAGTCTTAGATTTGGCGGGTGAAAATTCCTGGCCGCAGGATTTCGCGACTGGATTCGGGAATAACATAATCCTGGGCGATAAACAGCATATTTCACAGTGGTGACTGGGTGCGACATGGAGGTGTCTGAAAATGGCTGTGGCGAAGATATTCTGGGAAGACCCGTACCTGGCCGAACTGACGGCGATAGTGACAAGTGCAAACTTGGCAGTCATCACGGTGGATAAGACCATTGCTTTTGCGTTTTCCGGCGGGCAGGAGTCGGACCGGGGAACGATGAACGGCTGTGAAATCATCAAAGCCGAGAAACTCGGCAAGCAGATTTTCTATACCTTGCCTGAGGAGCATAATTTGCGGGTCGGTGATGCTGTGCTGATCAAAATAGACTGGGAAAGACGCTATAAGATCATGAGGCTGCATTTCGCCGCTGAAATCATCCTGGAACTCATAACCCGGCATTTCGACAGCCCCGAGAAAATTGGAGCCCATATTGGGGCAGACAAAGCGAGGGTTGATTTTGCCTGGCAGGGAAGTATTGCTCAGACCTTTGATTTTCTTCAAAAAGAGTCTGAGCGGATCATCGCAGCCGATCTGCCGGTAGAAAGTGAATTCAGCGATCAGGAAAACGAAATCCGCTACTGGAAAATTGAGAATTTTGCCAGAGTCTTATGCGGCGGAACCCATATCAGGAAAACCGGTGAAATCGGGTCCATCGCCCTCAAAAGAAATAATATCGGCAAAGGCAAGGAGCGGATTGAAATCACCTTGCCGGGGTAG